>Ga0213829_1001835_pt1 | contig 14548 bp, 8 predicted proteins | sample MC6MC0896MG_FD_180665 | JGI IMG/M metagenome (GOLD analysis project Ga0213829, IMG submission 180665) | Enriched soil aggregate microbial communities from Iowa State University, Ames, United States - MC6-MC0896-MG | ecosystem: Environmental > Terrestrial > Soil > Unclassified | place: USA: Iowa...
TCCGAAAGAATTACCGGTACTTCGGAAGCATGCTGATTCTCCTTCTCTTCTAAAGAATTATACATAATTTCCATAGGTTTAACTATACCAATATACGAAGTATTCATAGAAATAAAATTAAAATCAGCATGATCTATTATATCTTTTTGTATCCTATCTATTCAATAAACCCGTTTATGTTTCCATCATCTCCAAAATACGTTCATTCCGGATGATCATCATCCCCTGTCGGTCTTCTGTAATCCCCTCCTCCAAACGATAAGTATAACGTGGTATATTATTTTCCAGCACTGTTGGCATATAACGAAACTGTATATTTTCCACAGACCGGAGTTCTTCCCCCACTTCGATGATGTGTGTGGATACCACAAACAGGCAAGCTTCATATTCGGCAAACTCGCTTGTTACAGCCAGCGTACCATCATACGCATCTTTCACATTTGTTCCTTTAAATAATTCATCAAAGATCAACATGAGCCGAGCACCGCTTGCTGCAGCTAAGGCCGCCTCTTTTACACGCATTACTTCGGCGTAGAAATGGCTATAACCAAGTCCGATATTGTCCGCCACATTAATCGATGAATATAATCCTTCCCGCACTGAAAATTCCAGGCTGTCCGCAGCCACCGGAAATCCCATGTGTGCCAGATAAAGTCCTATTCCCAGTGATTTCATCCAGGTGGATTTTCCCGCCATATTCGCTCCAGTAAGAAACAGGACATTGCTCGACTCGTGCAATGCCAGATCATTTCCTATTGCAGCAGGGATACAAGGATGTTTCAGATTTTTACAACGAAAGCTATTTTCCGTTTCAGGCAATGCTTTAGCATAGGTGAAATTATTGGCTTCTGCAGTTTTTGCCACGGACTGATAGACATCCACTTCATACACAAATAGCAGCAACGACTCCAAGCTATTCACTAACTTTCCTTTAAGCAAGTGCTCATAAGAAGCCAATACCCCTAAGGGTAAGGCCTGATAGATATCCATCTGTACCAATTTAGCCAGATGTGGGTTGGCCAAAAGCGTCTCCACTTCCTGGATTCTTTCTTTAAATGGGCCTACATCTCCTTTCAGCTCAAGCAGCATTGTTTTTACGGTATTCAGCAACTGTATGACTGCCTGTAGTCCCTGCACATTCTTTTTATAACGGTCGTCGCGGGTCAGGCTGGCCAATAGCTTGTGTAATACGTTTGCCCCATAGACCAGTGTTTTGCTGCCAAAGGAGGTGGTGTCGAGATATTCTTGTACGGTTGCCATCGACTGACGGTCCAAGTCAAATGCAAAATGTTTCTGCTGGAAAAACTGGAATACAGCACTCCGCTCATTGATTGCCTGCATATCGGTCAAAGGGTTATGGAACATCTCATCCAGCAGTTGCTCACCACCCCTTGTCTGTACCTGATTAAATAAATTGTAGATGGTACCCGATCTAAATTTTCCCAACAAATTAAGTTCGTCGAGGGTTTGTTTATCTATTTTAAATTTATTCATTATGCTCGTTATATCGTTTTTTCCAATTTGGGCGTTCCCAATTTCTTCTTTCCGTTTTTTAGGATATCCAGGATACCTTCATTTTGAATAATGAGCATCCCATGTCGATCGTTGGTTACCCCCAGCTCCAAGGTATAGGTATATACCGGCTTAGTCCCCTCCATCCGTGTAGGCAGGTACCAAAAATTGACACCGTTCACTTTGCTCAATTGCTCGGCGGCCTCCACAATATGTGACGAAATAATAAATCGGCTTGTATCTTTTCGGGCAAATGCAGCCGCAACCTCCACAGTTGCTTCGTGTGCATCTTTTACATTGGTACCACGAAACAGCTCGTCAAAAATGACGAATAACGATTTACTTTTGCCCAGTTCGCCTGCTATTTTCTTGACCCGCAACACCTCTGCATAGAAATGACTTGCACCGATCCCCAAGTTATCAGGTAAGTTGATCGTTGTATATAATCCGTCCATTACTGAAAAATCCATGGTTTTAGCGGCAATTGGGAAACCCATATGTGCCAGATAAACTGCTGTTCCAATGGACCTCAGAAAGGTACTTTTGCCGGCCATATTCGCACCTGTTAATAAGGTCAGGCTCATCGTACCTTCCATGGTCACATCGTTGGCTACAGGTTGCTTCAGTTCAGGATGGTACAGCCCCTCAACTTTTAATATCCGGGTTCCCTTCGCATGTACTTCGGGGAACGTAAAATTACGCTCCCTTGCAATGCCTGCAATCGCCAAATACACATCCAGTAAATAAACGTGATTCAACAAAGATTCAATCTTTGCATGTATTTTAGTCCGGAAAAGCAAATCATAAGCCGCTATCGCTGAAAAAGCTACTTTCCCATCCCGGTGTTCTTTAAAGACTGGCTCAAACACCGCTTCATTCAATATCGCACAAATCGCGCTGCGCTGTGTAGCGTAAACCGTTGCTTTGCGTATAGCATCGGTCTCCATAAAATTGCGCAGACCGGTCAAAAATTCGATAATGGCCGACACACCATTCTGGATGTCGCGCTCGCCCAGACCTTGGTTGCTGGCCCCATTGGTTACCGTTCGATTCCGAATATATTTTTCAGCCAGATCAAACATCGCTGGGTCAAAAGGAAAAGCAATTTGCTGTTGGGAGAAATAGGTAAAAATGGCCACGCGATCCGCTATCGTTTTTTGATCCGCTGATGGCTGACGAAACAGGTCACGCAAGAGGTTTTCACCGCCGCGTGTACGTGTTTTATTATAGATTTCGAAAATTCCTGACTGATCCCTTTTACCAAAGATCCGAAGATCTTCCAAGGTCTGTATATCTGTTTCTAGTAGCATAATCTTCGTTTATTTACGTTTACGTCTAATTAATATCACAATACCAGTAAGCAATAACAGCGTTGGCATAACATATAACAGTACAACACGCATCGTCTCCGCTGTCGTAGTTGATATCGTGAAGAATATATCTATTGGTTCGGGTGGTACCACGTATACCGGCAGGCGGTTATTATCCAGCCAGCTGAACATCGCCAATGAAAACATTCCTCCACCTTGTCTTAATTTTGACATAAAATCAGCATCTCCGGCCACAAGGATACGCTGTTCGGTATCGCCTTTTTTTCGTGATAAACCTAGCAAGGCAGTATAACTTTCTTTTTGTGTATCGCCTCGCATTGGCGTAAACGCGGGCGGCACCGAATCAACGACCAGCTTCGCTATGGTATTATACGCTTTGCGTTGCGGATCTGTTGTCATAATTTGCATTGGTTTGAAGTCTGTTTTCCCATTCAAAGACACCTCCACCATGCCCGGCATTGCAATAGAACCCTGTATTACCGGCTTTCCGATCCGCAACCGATCGCGCTCAATCTGATATTGATCGCTCAGGCCAAAGCCCTCTTTTGTAATCATCGGACGGATCATATCGGGTGTTTCATTTTTCGTCACTTCAACAAGGGTTCCCGAGCTCAACTGCACCCCCAGATCCTGGAGCAAGGGATTCAATAAATCCTGTTTTCCCGGCTCGCCAACAAACAATGCATCTCCGCCACCGTTGATATAGGCACGTATTTTTTCCTGTTTCAATGTACTCAAGCTTGTTTTTGGATCCGCAACAACCAGTGCCGCGATACCTTTTGGGATCTCCTGATGGTCCAGGTCAATGGTATCGCTGTCAAAGCCCATATTGATCAAGGCCTTTCGGTTGCTAATATCCCGCGAAAGGTAATGGTATTCCCGCTCGCCGGTCTTATAGATGCTGCGCTCTAGGTTACCGCTCGTAAAAAGTACTTTGGGCAGGTCATCTTGCAGCAAGCGCTTGAACGCGGCAGCCGTGTTCATCTGATCCGGCCAAAACATACTATCTTCATAGGTCCGCAAGAAGGTCTTCTTATCTTTGTACTCCAACTGCATCACCACCCGTTTATTTTCAGCAGTCAGATCGATACGTTTCCGGATCTCCTCCGGTGAGATAAACCGGCTGGGATTCACACGAATTATCTTCCCTACGATTTCGGCAATCTGTTTGAGTGATTTGTTGGGATATTGCTTATATAAAGAGCTATCACCGGGCATCACATCATAGTAATAGACATAGTCAAATTGCATATCGGGTTTAAATCGGACATAACCTTCCCAGAGTCCCATTTCGTAGGATTTTCTTTGATCAGGTGTTCCGCCCGTTCCAATACTATTATCCAGCAAATTGACATATAAGGTGACCTTTAGAGGTGACTTTTTATCAAATTTATGGAGGATATCCTGTACTTTGGGATGGATTGTATTCACATCATTTCTGGTCACGTCCCAATAACCGATGCAAGCGGGTCTTGATGAAACATAGCCCACTGTAAGCACGATCAGCACCACAAGGGCATATTGCGACAACGTTTTTGCCCAAGGCCTTGATTCGGTAGCGCCCTTGACCTTAAAGTAGGTAAACGACACAAACATACAGATGATCAACAGGAAGTAAATGATATCGCCCGTTGTAATCAGTCCCTTCAACATACGCTCTGTACGGCCGCCTATTGATAAGAAATAGGTCAGTTCACGCACAAAATCATATTCTTGCCAAAGCTGTCCGACCGCTGACAGCACAAAGATAAGCAGGAATGTGGCCACCCCCGACACAATCTGATAGGTACTGAGGCAGCTCATAAAGATTCCGATCGCCGCATAAGTAGAGATCAATAAAAATAGGGCCAAGAGTGCAGACAATACGATACCACCGTCCACATGCATGATGGAAAATAAGCTGATAACCAAAAAAATACTCAGAATCCCTAGCAGGCAAACACAATAAAATACAATTGCCAAGTATTTACCAAGCACGATATGGATCGGCTTGACAGGAGAAGAATAGAGCAGCTTGATCGTCCCGTTATTTAACTCCCGGCTGATAAGTCCCATGGTCAACAGTGGCAGAAAAAAGTAGAGATTGCTGATCACTGTCGAAAACAATGACCCTTGAATCAGAATAATGTTGGTCAAAGAGGACCACAGAAAGCCTTCAAAAGCTGGGTTATTCTGGATGCTGACCTCCTGGATATTGACCATCCGAACTAGGCTATCCGTAAACGTAAAAGCACATAATACCCAAAAAGCGATTCCTAAGAACCACGCGACGGGCGAGTAAAAAAGATTACGGATTTCATTCTGCGCAATCTTGCATATAAGTTTCATATATTTTATATTTTACAGTTATACAATTAACTTGCCTGGCTCGACAGCTGCTTAAATACATCCTCCAGTACGCCTTTTTCCATGCTGATCTCCCGTAGCCGCCAACCATTCTCCACACTCGCAGCAACCAAGCGTTCGGCGATATCCTCACCCTGATCAAAGAAAACACGCACCTGTTTTTCGCTCAGGAAGTCAACTTTGGTCACCCCTGCAATGGCTTGTAGCCCGCTCGATACTGGCGGGTTTTCCAAGTGCATCAACAGGCTCTGCGGTTGCAGGTAATTGTTAAAGGCATCCATGGTGTCCGAAAAAATCACCCGGCCACCTTCGATCATGATAATATCCCGACACAGGGCATGAATCTCACTCATCACGTGTGAGGAGAGCAATACCGTGCGGTCTTGGGCTATTTCACGGATCAACTTGCGGACTTCGATCAATTGATTGGGATCCAGCCCATTTGTAGGCTCATCCATTACGACCAGGCTGGGTTTGTGAATAATGGACTGTGCGATGCCAACACGTTGTTTGTATCCGCCCGAAAGGTTTTTGATCAAACGGTTGCTAAAATGGCTGATCTGGCATTTTTCCTTCACTTCTTCCACTGCCGAAGCAATCTCGCGGGATTTCATCAAACGCAATTCTGCGGTATAACGTAGGTATTCATCTACGGTCAGGTCAGTATACAATGGCAGGATCTGTGGCAGAAACCCGATCTGCTGTTTAGCGCGGAGTGGTTCCCCCCTCAGGTCGACCCCATTGATCAGCACCGTTCCTTCGGTCTGATTTAATGCACCACAGATAATGTTCATGGTCGTTGACTTACCGGCCCCATTCGATCCCAACAGTCCAACGATCCCCGTTTGGTTGATCTCTATATTGATATCCCGTATGGCCCAGTTCAAGGCATACCGGTGTGACAAATGGCTCACTTTTAAAATACTCATATGCTTGGTTCTTTTTCTTTCGTAATTAATGCAGCTTGGCCTCTCCAATGGCCTGTAGGTCGACTTTATAATTTGCTTTGTAGAATGTGATCAGATCGTTATACTTTCTTCGATATACACCTGTGGGGTCAACTTGTGGGTTGAAAAATTTCTCTTCCAACTCAGCTTTGGTATGACTGGTGATACGAGAAACATACTCAGACAGGTCATTATAAGGGCTGGATGGAATCACAAAAACCCCATACTTCTTATAATTTTTTTCATCCAAATAGCTATAAGGAATTCCTTTACTAAAATCGGGTGCGAGATTGACTTTATTTCCTGCACAGGCGGCTGCCCAGAAAGCACCGTGAATTGCCCCTCGAGCCTGTTTTTTCTGTTGTTCTGAAAAACCATCCCAGCGTTTATCGACATTTCCGAATGCAATGTGGCTCTGTGACCAGGCCGCATCCACCAAACCTTCCAAAGGCTCCTCCGAGAAGGGCTCCAAAGGAATAATTTTACTGCACAGCATGATTTTATACGGGATCATTTTTCTGAAGAGATCCTCCGCATAGTAACCAAAGAGCTCATCTTTTAGAAATGCCAAACTACCTGCTACGCGTTCGGGATCCGCCGGTGTACCCACAAAAGGGATATTTCGGTTAAAGTCCCAACGAAAATCCGCATTGCTGAATTTATATAAAATGTAGGTTCCATATTTCTGATGAAAATCTACTATTACTTGGTCAAAAGCATGATTCCCTTGCGGCAGTGTATACATTGGCTGAGGGGCATTAGCTTCCAGCACCTCTTTTTTGCAAGCCCCCCATAACATGACAACTGCAAGACTGACGACAAGTAATTTAATTTTGTTTTGCATAACACTTATTTTTTAGGTTGACGAATTGGGGATAATGGATTCTGAACCAATTTTGGGTTCAAATTGATGACTCGTAGTGGTAAAGGGATAACATAACTAGGATCTCGCTCTTCTAAGATGTAACTTTCATTTTGTGCGGTCGAGCTAAAGAATCTATGCTCAATGCGGGGCATTCCATAACGACGCAAATCAAACCATCTTCCCCCTTCACTATAAAGTTCCCTGCGACGTTCATCCCGTATAGATTGCAAAAGACCCTTGGAAAGGGTCTCCAATTTCCAAGGCATATACTTGTCCGCCTGAAATCTCTTTTCACGTAAGCTGTTGATCAAATTGACACATTTTTGCCCCGCTTCCGTATTACCTTGTTTATACAATTGAGCCAATGCTTCCGCCCGGTTCAGATAGGCTTCTGAAAGACGGAAGGCCTGTGCACTTTTCGCCCCAATCTCGCCAATGTATAATTTTTTGGTTATCCCATCCGCCCAATAAATACCATGACGAAGGTCGCCTTCGCTATAACTCTCCATTAATTCCATAGACATGCGATAAACGAATATATGCTCCATAACCACATCCCCTTTTTTTCCAAATGCCCAAATGGTTTCGGGATTATCTACACTGATCACAGGTTTCTGCAGCGGGTTCACCTCCCCCCAATTGCGCAGGTCCATCAGCTGATAAGGGCCATTCAATAGTGGTTCGGTATGTTTGATCACCTCATCCCATTTTTCCATAAAGAGATAAACACGAGAGGCCAATAAATGCGCAGCGGCACTCCCAAACCGGTATTTGCTATGCACCTGTTTACTTTCATCGATCAGGGCAGTCCCCTCCTGAAGATCCTTTTCTATCTGGGTATATACCTCGGCTACCGTATTACGCGCTTTAAAGCTCGTTTCAACACCGCCCGATAAGAGCAATGGGACAGCCAAATTTGTTTTAGGATCACTGAGTTTGTCGTTATAGGGCAATCCATAGATATTGACCAGATTGAAATAATAGAATGCACGTAATAAGTGTGCCTGCCCGGCAACATATTTCTTGAAAGGCCCCGTTCCTTCCACTTTAGGCAAATAATCCAATGTCGTATTACAGGCTTGAATAGCAGCATAAAGAGCTTTCCAAGTGGATTGACCACTTGCAGCCCCTTGCCCAGTCTCAAGCATATTAGGTTGCCAAGTATACACCTCTTGGGTCGTCGTCGTTGTGAGATACGCGAACATCCCGATATCATCATTCAGATACATCTCCAAGGGATTTATTTCAAATTCATTCGGATAGGCATCGCCCAAAAGATATTCATTCAGCGATTCAGCTGAACGTGGCACCAGTTCAGATTGTGTAGATTCCTCTAAAAATTTCGAACATGAACCTGTCAGCATAGATAAACCGACAACAGCTAAAACAATATAATGTCTCATAACTTATTTTTTTAAAATGAAACGTTAATACTTAAATTATAGGAAGGCAATTGCGGCAACGCTGTGCTACCCACACCCAGTATTTCGGGATCCTGCCCCTTCCATTCCTTGCTAGCCAATGTAAAGACATTGCTCATACTGAAAGCCACCGATGCCTGCGATAAATGCATCGGCTGCAACACAGACGCTGGCAAGCCATAACTAAGGCCAAGGCTCCGGCATTTTAGGTAATCAGCCTTTGACAATTGCGCTGTTGAGAAATCGTACATCTTATACCGACTCATTGAAGTATTACCGAAGTCCAACCATTGATCTTTTAGCATATCAGGAAAACGTGGGATATCGGTATGCAACTCATCTCCGGGTTTTCGCCAGCGATCCAACAACCATCTTTGGACATTTTGTTGCGGTTTAGGCGCATATTGATTGGCCTCACCATTATACAAAGGATTTCGCAATCTATGTGCGCCCAGACCAAAAGTAAAACTCATGGATAGCGACAGATTTCGGTACCTCAAGTTAGTACTCAGCCCGCTGGTAATCGGATAATTTTTTGTCCCCGCTTTGATCAGATAGTCATACATGCCGAGTTCTTTCGGTTTCTCAACATCATCGATAACGTTATATCGTGGAGTTCCCCGCTCAGGATCCAATCCTTTGAAATCGAAAACATAAAAAGTCCCGAGCGGTTGACCGGCAAGCTTGACCTGACCATTTAAATGATCGGTAAGGGAATAAGTGGCAACATCGCTTCCTCTTGTCAGGTTATTTTTATTTTTGGACATACTTCCGGACATCGTCCAAGTCCAATCCTTTGTACGAATTAATCTTAGGGAGACACCTAGCTCCATTCCTTTATTGCTCAGCGTACCACCATTGATATACATGGAAGATACACCATATTCCAATGGCACATTCAGGTCTATGAGCGCATCGTAAGTCTTTTTGGAATAGAACTGAGCATTAATCGTAATTATTGAACGAAATAGACCAAGATCAATACCAACATTATTATCTACAGTCCGTTCCCAGCGCAAATCCGGATAGGCCAATGACCGCATGCTCAATTGATATTCATTGACAATTGGATTCAACGGTCTTTCGTTGGGTATCTCCATGATCAGATCGGGACCGACGCTTGTCACCGCATTTCCCCGCCAGCCGTAGGATCCACTTAAACTTAAATTATCTATAATCTTACTATTTTGCAGCCAAGGCTCATCGGAGACATTCCACCGCCCCGATACACTCCAGGCGGGCAAAAATCGACTATTGGTATATTGACCAAAACGGTTAGATGCATCCGTACGCAAGCTACCGCTCAGGATATACTTCTGCTTAAAGGCATAGCTAGCCGCGACAAAACCGGAAAGAAAATTATCGATTTTATTTTCCTTGCGCTGAAGCATCCAGGGGTAATAAATTTCAAGCTGTGCAAAACCTTCGCCCCGATCTTTGAGATAACCATATTGAAATTGGCTATAGCCCTCCCGTTTTGTACTATTCAGTTCTTGTCCCAAGGTAATATCCAGCTGATCACGGTCATTAAAGAGCCTACGTTTATACGTCAATGTATTGCGCCATCCATAGCCATACAAGTTTGCATTTCGATGATCCAAAATACCGCCAAAAGGCAACGGAGACAAAGTTTCTTCCATTCCGCCCGGTACAACCGATCCATAATCATAGCCTCTTACCTTCGCCACATCAAAAGTGCGTTCGGTCGAGTACTGTTCAGCGTTTTGCATACTAAAATTTCCGCTCAAGATCGAACTAAAATGTAGATCATTTGAGATTTTATAGCCCAAATTTAATGCAGTGTTCAAGCCTACGGTTTTTGTCATATTACCCGATTGATCGATCTCATTTATGGCGTTAAAATGCAAGGGAGTGTCAGTAAATGGAGTCTCACCACCAAAAATCGGAATCTTGGATTCATAAAACAGATCTGCGGGAATTGTTCTGCTCATCGTTAACGCATAATTCATCGGGTTTATAATCGATGCGTTATAACCAACCGCTTTCGCATAGTCCCCCGATAATTCAAAACCAATATTTAATTTTTCATTGAGTTTTGAATTGAGCGATAGAGATCCTCCAAACGATTTGCGGGTATCATTTTTGGCAGCCCCTTTATTATCCCTGTAATTGACTGAGGAGTAAAAGGTTGTCTTGTCCGACCCCCCGGAAAGGTTAACTGTATGCGACTGATTGAAGCTATTACGAAACAGCAAATCAAACCAATCGGTATTGACCGATTCCATCTTCCGGACACGATCATTGAACTCATCCTCTGTAATACGACCATTGATCAGCTTTAAATATTCACTTTCATACCCTATATCCAGTGGCATTTCCTGAAATAGCTGACCTTCACTGATCAGCTCCCTTGAAAGCTGAACACGTTCTTTGGAATCCATCAGATTGAGGTGTTTATACGATGGCCTCTCAACAAAACCCACTGATGTGGAATAATTTAATATACTCGGCCCAGCCATTCCCTTTTTGGTGGTAATCAGGATAACGCCATTGGCGGCCTTTACGCCATATAGCGCAGTTGCAGCCGCATCTTTTAAAAAACTGATGCTTTCTACATCATTGACATTGATCCCGCCGATAGAATTTCCCATCAGGTCTGCACTCGCTAGTGTAATCCCCGAACGAAGAAATTTATCTAAACTGGCGGGATTTAAGCCCATCGGGTTATCGGGATTCATATCCGTTGGATTTTCTCGGACCACGCCATTCACGACCCAGATCGGATTGGCATTTCCGATCAGGGTAGAAGTTCCCCGCATCCGCATTCGTGGAATGGAATTCGGGCTTCCGGACAAGGTCTCAATAGCCAATCCCGGTACCTTACCCTGTAGCATCGATGCAATATTGGGCACGTTGGGTTCAGCGACGTCCTTTCCTTTGAGGGTAACAATAGAACCGGTGGACAGCTTTTTTTCGATCGTCTGATAGCCCGTCAGTACCACTTCGTCCAAGGTCGAGGACTGCTCCTCCAGGGTCACTTTCATTGCCTTATAATTACGCACAGTCGCCTGATAGGGTTTAAAACCCACATGGCTAAAATGGAGCTGATCCCCCTCCTTGGCATCGATCTGAAAGTTGCCGTTTGCATCTGACAATGTATGGATACCCGTTTCTTTATTCATGATCGTCACCAATGGCTTGGGCTGCCCATTGGCCATCAAGACCTTGCCCTGAATCTTAGCGAGCTGACCAACTGTAGCGGTGATCAAAACTGTTGTACCAACGGTCACCTGCTTGACTGGTCGAATAACGATCACATTATTTTCGATCGTATAGCCCAGTCCCGTTCCTTTCAGGATCCTGTCCAGAAGGTCGGTCAGTTTTTCATTTTTGGCGACCACGGTCTGTGCTGCTACCTTATCGACCAGCTGTCCATTATACACAATCTGGGTAGCAGATTTTTCCTGAATGGACTTGAGGATTTTACCAAGCTTTGCCTGTTTGATCGATAGCGTCACAGTCTTGTTATTTAACGACTGTGCAAAGGCAATAGTCCCCCCCAAGGAAACCCATACCGCAGTCGTCAAAACAAAACGGAGAAAGCGATTTTTTTTCATAATCTTATGATTTAGGTTAGTTCATTCTATTCGGGTTAATTCTTTAGCGTACTTCCCAATTGTTTGCTTACTTCTTCTCCATACAGGCCATAGGCAATCACCTTTCCGGCAGGATCGATCAAAAAATTTGTTGGGATAAACTGTACACTATATAAAGTAGATGCTTGCTGTTTGCTGTCCTCCAGAAGCTGAGTCCAGGGCATTTTTTCATCATTTAGTGCTTTTCGCCATTTGTCCGTCTCTGTATCGATTGACACACTCAAGATTGTAAAGTTAGGACTATTGTATTTTTCATAAGCCGCTTTTAAATAGGGCATCTCCCGGCGGCAAGGAGCACACCAACTTGCCCAAAAATCCAGCAGGACATACTTACCCTTAAAATCCGACAATTTAACCTGTTTGCCTTCGGCATCAGTCAGGGTGAAATCGGGTGCCTGCTGATTGACCAATGGACTTGTCATCTTAGGAGCCTGCGCCCGCAACATGGCTGCTGCCAATTTTGATTTTTGAGCTTTTGGTCCAAGACCTTTTAATAAGGTTTGTACTTCCTCTAAGGGTATTTTATTAAATAAAAAACCATTGATCACATAGGCACTGATCGGCTCATCAGGATTTTTAGCGATCCATGCTTTGGCAGCGACCTTACTCTTCTCTACATAGGCAAGATATTGCTTTTGCAGATCTTCCAATGCCTGCGCATCACCTACAGCCTGTGCCTGTCCCATTTTTTGCGCAAGTTCACTGGCATAGTTTATACCCGCACCACATTGCTGCACCAAAAATTCATCCAGTTCCCTCCACTTGGCAACAAAGGAGCTGCCTGTAAATGCGGCATCTTTAAATGAATCGCCCTTTCCGGCTATCTTCAACTCACCCGCCCCCATGTCCATATAAAAATATTGGCCTTCTTTAGGTTGCAAACCAACCTGAACAACGTAAAGCGAACTGGAATCGGTATTGGCCACAAACTGAAACTTGTGGTTTTCTACAAGGGTAGAATCCATCTGCTGTTTCACATAGTCAATCAGATAGACCTTTTCGCCATCTTTCAGTCCGGGCAACTCGGCATTTATTTTTAGCTGTTGTTGAGCCAACAACTGTGTAGATGATAAGGACAACAGTAGGGCTGTCCACAATAGGTTTCTTTTGGTTTTTCTGGTCATTATTTTTGTTGTTAGGATAGATTATAGCGTATAGAGTAACTCACAGGTCTGTGCCACATAAATATCTTTTTGTGTATCGCTCAACCATTCACGGTACCATTTTTCGGCGGTAACAGTCTGATTATTTTCGGGCAGTAGTTCAACCTGTTCATTTTTTGCGATCTGCAACCATTTATTGAGCTGATCCGTTCTTACTTTCCGCTGTGTTTGTTGTGCAAGAAAGGATTTCGCTTCCAACGAAACCGGAGCCTTGTCATCCGCTGCGATCAACTTGGCGATACTATCAATTTTTTGGAAAACTGATCGATAGCGCAGCCGTTGTTTTAAATCAGCAAGCTGATCTGCCGAAAATGTATTGGAAAATTGATACTGTGCTGTAGGAATAGGTACATTTGGCAAAGCCGAATTATAGTCTCTTTCAACCTCACTGTTATAGGCTGTAGGACTCGGCAATAGGATATCTGGCACCACACCTGTACGTTGTGTCGATTGGCCTGTCGCCCGGTAGAACATAAACGATGTGAGGGTCAGCGAACCTAGACTTACTGTCGGAATATTTTTGCTGGGATCTCCCATCTTTCCTATTGGCCATTGATCCTGTGCTGTCCCCTTACCGTAGGAAGTTGGCCCACCAATAACAACCCCGCGTTTGTAGTCTTGAATCACTGCTGCAAATATTTCGGAAGCAGAAGCACTTCGTTCATTGATCATGACGGCCAGTGGTCCCTTAAATATCGGCTCCATATTGCTCTGCATAATCTGAATCCCGGTCCTTCCTTTTAGCTGCGCCTTAGGTCCGTCACCTAATAATGCCGCAGCAAGCAGGACGACTTGATTAAGAGATCCACCGGGATTATTGCGCAGATCAATGATCAACCGAGTCATTCCTTGGGCCTTCAACTGCATAATATGCTGTATCACGTCATTCGCGGCATGTGCACCTTTCGGATCAGCAACATCATCATAAAAATCAGGCAGATATACGATTCCGACTTTTTCACCGCCTTTAATAAAAATAGCACTTCGAGCCAATTTTGCTTCATCTTTGAGTTCCGTACGCTTCAAGCTGACAATTCTATCTTCTCCTTTTTGATTCCGGATCTGCAATCGTACATAGGTACCTTTGTCTCCTCGTATCAAGCGTACAACATCGTCAGCGGGCATCGCAAATATATCCTGCAATTCTCCTTGGGCATTCTCAATATGAAGGATATGATCTCCTACTTGCAGTAAGCCTGTATTGCTTGCCTCGCCCCCCGGTGCCAGCGCGTCAACAAAATATTCGCCATCAGTTTCTTTCATCGAAATACCAATTCCAAAAAATCGCTTGGAGATATTCTCTTGCTTCAATTGTGTTTGCGCAGGGATATTATAGATCGTATGCG
>Ga0213829_1001841_pt1 | contig 14528 bp, 12 predicted proteins | sample MC6MC0896MG_FD_180665 | JGI IMG/M metagenome (GOLD analysis project Ga0213829, IMG submission 180665) | Enriched soil aggregate microbial communities from Iowa State University, Ames, United States - MC6-MC0896-MG | ecosystem: Environmental > Terrestrial > Soil > Unclassified | place: USA: Iowa...
AACGCCGCAGGCGTGACTGAGCAAGGTATTGCGCGACAACTGGCTGAGTTGCTCGTCTTTGAGCGAGACGTTGCACAGCGCACCCAGGCCGGTGTTGACGCCATAGGCGCGCTCGCCGCTGGCGACGATGCGCTGGACGATGGCCTGCGCATTCTCGATCCGCGCCCAGGTCTGGGGCGACAACTCGAGCTGTGCGCCGTGACGGGCGACGGCGACCACATCCTGCCAACGCAAGGGGGCGTCGGCGATAACGATTTTTTCAGCCTGGGACATCTTTGACCTCGTGCGTACAACCTGAATATTGATGCAGCTTCACCGGCCTCATCGCGGGCAAGCCCGCTCCCACAGTGTTCTGTTGTGTGAACAAAATTTGTGCAACACAACCAATCCCTGTAGGAGCTGGCTTGCCAGCGAAAGGGCCGGCACAGACGCCGCAAATCTCTTTAAACCACCGCCGCCCGCCGCTGCACGAACCGGTCGACATACTCATCCGCCGGCGAATGCAGGATCTCTCTAGGCGTTCCCACCTGAATCAGCCGCCCGTCCTTGAGGATCGCAATGCGGTTACCAATCCGAACAGCCTCATCAAGGTCGTGGGTAATGAACACGATGGTCTTGTGCAACGTTTTCTGCAGCTCCAGCAACTGATCCTGCATCTCCGCGCGGATCAGCGGATCGAGGGCGCTGAACGCCTCGTCCATCAGGATGATGTCGGTGTCCGCCGCCAGTGCGCGTGCCAGGCCCACACGCTGGCGCATGCCGCCCGACAACTGATGCGGGTATTTGTTTTCGTAGCCCTTGAGGCCCACGGTGTTGATCCAGTGCAGCGCGCGCTCGGCGCACATTTGCTTGCTCTCGCCACGCACTTTCAGGCCGTAGGCGACATTATCCAGCACGGTCTTGTGCGGCAGCAGGCCGAAGCTCTGGAACACCATGCTGATCTTGCGTCGGCGAAATTCGCGCAGGGCTTCCATGTCGTATTGCAGGATGTCCACGCCGTCCACCAGGATCGCGCCGCTGGTGGGGTCGATCAGGCGATTGAAGTGGCGCACCAGGGTGGATTTGCCGGAACCCGACAGGCCCATGATCACGAAGATCTCACCGCTGCCGATGCTCAGGGACAGGTCGTTGACGCCGACCACACAGCCGGTTTCGGCCAGCACCTGATCCTTGGTCTTGCCCTGGCCGACCATGGCCAGCGCTTCCTTGGAACGGTTGCCGAAAATCTTGAAGACGTTTTTGACTTCGATCTTGCTCACGGTTGCGTTGTTCATTTGCTCACCTCATGCCGTGCACGACCGTACGCCTGTGTAATGCGGTCGATCACTACGGCCAGAATCACGATCGCCAGACCGGCTTCGAGGCCTCGTCCGACGTTGAGGGTCTGAATCCCCACCAGCACATCTTCGCCCAGGCCGCGGGCACCGATCATCGAGGCAATCACGACCATCGACAGGGCCATCATGGTGGTCTGGTTGATCCCGGCCATGATGCTCGGCAGGGCCAGTGGCAGTTGTACGCCGAACAGTTGCTGCCAGCGGTTGGCACCGAAGGCGTTGATCGCTTCCATCACCTCACCGTCGACCTGGCGAATACCCAGATCGGTGAGGCGGATCAGCGGTGGCGCGGCGTAGATCACCGTGGCGAAAATCGCCGGCACCTTGCCCAGGCCGAACAGCATCAGCACCGGGATCAGGTACACGAAACTCGGCATGGTCTGCATGATGTCCAGCAGCGGCATCAGCACCGAACGCAGGCGATTGCTGCGCGCCGAGAGAATGCCCAGCGGAATGCCGATCAGCACCGAGATGACCGTCGCCACCATCATCAGTGCCAGCGTCTGCATCAGCTTGTCCCAGAGGCCGACAGCGCCAACCAGGAACAACAAGCCAACGATCACGGCGGTGGTCACGACTTTGCGGGTCGCGTGCCAGGCAACGCCCGCCACGATCGCCAGCATCAGCCACCAGGGCGCCGCACGCAGCAGCCCTTCAAGATTGACGATGGCCCACAACAGGGTGTCGGAGATGCTGCGGAACACATCGCCGTAGTTGGTGACCAGCGAATCGACCCAACCGTTGACCCAGTCGGCGATGGAAAAGGTAAAGCTTTCGGGAAACATAAGAGGCTCTCAATCAAGGGGTTGCGATCAAGCATCCGACTGCCGCTGACGGCAGTCGGTGAGGCTCGACCTACAAGGCCGCGTCGATCTTCCTGGCGGCGTCTTCGCTTACCCATGCATGCCAGACTTCAGGATGTTCCTTGAGGAAGATTTTCGCCAGTTTTGGCGACTCGATCCGCTCTTTGGCCATGCGCCCGAGATTCTGGTTGAGCAGGTCGATCGGCAGGTTGACCTTTTCCAGCACGGCCACCAGTTCCGGGGCTTGCTCGTGGAAGACCTTGGACAGGCCGACCTTGATGGTCACGCTCTTGTCCACGCCGGGTTTTTCTTCAAGCTTGACCAGGTCGACCTGGCCCATCAGCGGGGTCGGCGACCAGTAGTAGAACAGGATCGGCTCGCCGCGCTTGTAGCTCGACAGCACTGCTGCATCCAGCGCCGGGCCGGTGCCTGGACGGAAGTTGGTGTAGGTGCTTTCCAGACCATAGCTCTTGAGCATTTCGCTGTTGTCCAGCTCACAGGTCCAGCCGGCCGGGCAGTTATAGAAACGGCCTTTGGAGGGCTCTTCCTGGTCCTTGAACACGCTGGCGTATTTGCCCAGGTCGGCGATCGCCTTCAGGTCCGGGGCTTTAGGCTCCAGCTTGCGCTTGGCGTCACCTTCGATCACGTAGCGCGGCACATACCAGCCTTCGATCGCGCCGACCACCGGAGCGCCGACACCGACTACCTTGCCGGCCTTTTCGGCCTTGTTCCAGACCTCGCTGCGGCCGACCCATTCTTCGGCGAACACTTGAATGTCGTTGCTGCTCAGGGCATTTTCCATGGTGATCGAGTTGCCAGGCAGGCTATCGACCTTGCAGTCGTAGCCTTTCTCCAGCACCACCTGCATGACGTCGGTCAGCAGCATGCCGCTTTCCCAGTTCAGGCCGGCGAATTTCACCGGTTTGCCCGACTCGCACCAACCGGCCGCCTGGGTGGCGCCGCCACTGGCGAGCAGGCCCATGGAAAGCAATGTGGTCAGCAGGGTCTTGTTCGATTTCATTGTAGTGACGCTCCTAATCATGAATGGGCTTACGGCAGTCAAGAGGCATCCAGCCCTGTCCACGTCCAATCAGGCCTGCGCAGCAGCGCGACCGGCCCCGCTTGTTTCAGGTTGTACATCGCTGTCCTGCTCGACCGGCAGGATCAGGTGATCAGGTACTGCGCTGTGCCATTTTTTCGCGCAGACGTAATACAGGCCTGCGGGAAGTACCAGACCGATAATCCAGGAAATATCCACGCCACCCAGGGCCTCCACCAACGGACCGGTATAGAACTTGGTGGAGATGAACGGCAATTGCACCAGCACGCCGAAGACATAGACGCTGATACCGAGGGGGTTCCAGCGGCCGTAGCGCCCCTTCGGATCGGCCAGCGCCGGCACGTCATAACGCTCGCGAGTGATGCAGTAGTAGTCCACCAGGTTGATCGCGCTCCATGGCGTGAAGAACGCCAGCAAGAACAGGATGAAGGACTTGAACGCACCGAGGAACGAGTGCTGACCGAGCAATGCGATCAGGGTCGCAGTGCCGACGATGGCCAGCACGAAGACCAGACGCTGCACGCGTGAGACCCGCAGGTCACCCCGGAAACCGCTGATGACAGTCGCAATGCACATGAAGCTGCCGTAAGAGTTCAGCGTAGAAATGGTGACCTTGCCGAACGCGATGCTGAAGTACAGCAGCGCAGCAGTGGCACCGGTACCGCCCAGACCCACGATGTAGGCCACTTCGTGGCCGGCGAACTGCCCGTTGGCCGAGGCGGCGGCAAGCACGCCGAGGATCATCGCCACCTGTGCGCCTATGACCGAACCCGCGCCTGCAGCGAAGAAGGTCTTCACCGAAGACGTCTTGCTCGGCAGGTAGCGTGAATAGTCAGCCACGTAGGGGCCGAAGGCGATCTGCCAGGACGCCGCGAGCGACACCGCGAGCAGAAAGCTGGTCCAGCTGAAGTGGCGGATTTGCAGGAGTGCACCAACGTCAGTCTGGCTCATCAGGCGACTGAACAGGTAAACGAAGGCAATCACGCCAATGATGCTGGCGACACGGCCGATGAAATGGATCACCCGATAACCAAGCACCGTGACCAGCACGATGACGCTGGCGAAAATGAGGATACCGACGCTGTCGCTGACGCCGAACAACTGGCCCAAGGCCTGGCCGGAAAGCACGGTGCCGGTTGCAGTGAAGCCCAGGTACATCAAACAGACCAGTACGATCGGAATGGCCGCGCCATACACGCCGAACTGCACGCGGCTGGAGATCATCTGCGGCAGGCCAAGCTTGGGCCCTTGCGCCGCATGCAGCGCCATTACGCCACCGCCGAGCAGTTGACCGATCAATAGACCGATCAACGACCAGAACACGTCACCGCCCAGCACCACGGCCAGGGCCCCGGTGACAATCGCGGTGATCTGCAGGTTCGCACCCATCCACAGGGTAAACTGGCTCAACAGACGACCGTGTCTCTCCGCTTCCGGGATGTAGTCGATCGAGCGCTTCTCGATCAACGGTTTGTTGCCTGCACGATCGTCATTAACAGCCATTGTTCAACCTCTGTGGATTGTTATTCTGGGTTGGTGATCCCTGTAGGAGCGAGCTTGCTCGCGAAGGCGTCCTTCCTGGCACACCGAGGTGCATCATTCGCTGGCAAGCCAGCTCCTACAGGTTTTGCGTCAAACCAAGGCCGGTGTTATTTGCCGGTAATCATCGGCAGGTTCAGCCCCTGCTCCTTGGCGCAGTCGATCGCGATCTGATAACCCGCATCGGCGTGACGCATGACGCCGGTCGCCGGGTCGTTGTGCAGCACGCGAGCGATACGCTCGGCCGCTTCGTCAGTACCGTCGCAGACAATCACCATGCCCGAGTGCTGGGAGAACCCCATGCCGACGCCGCCGCCGTGGTGCAGTGAAACCCAGGTCGCGCCGCTCGCGGTATTGAGCAGCGCGTTGAGCAGTGGCCAGTCGGACACGGCATCGGAACCGTCTTGCATCGATTCGGTTTCGCGGTTCGGGCTGGCTACCGAGCCAGAGTCCAGGTGGTCGCGACCGATGACGATCGGTGCCGACAACTCACCGCTGCGCACCATTTCGTTGAACGCCAGACCCAACTTGGCGCGCAGGCCCAGGCCAACCCAGCAGATACGTGCCGGCAGACCCTGGAAGCTGATGCGCTCGCGGGCCATGTCCAGCCAGTTGTGCAGATGGGCGTCGTCCGGGATCAGTTCTTTTACTTTGGCGTCGGTCTTGTAGATGTCTTGCGGATCGCCTGACAGCGCAGCCCAACGGAATGGACCGATGCCACGGCAGAACAGCGGACGGATGTAAGCCGGTACAAAACCCGGGAAGTCGAATGCGTTCTCGACGCCTTCTTCTTGCGCCATCTGACGGATGTTGTTGCCATAGTCGAAAGTCGGAATGCCCATCTTCTGGAATTCGAGCATCGCTTTGACGTGCACGGCCATCGATTGCTTGGCGGCCTTGACCACGGCAGCAGGCTCGGTCTTGGCGCGAGCGCGGTACTCTTCCCAAGTCCAGCCGGCCGGCAGGTAACCGTTGAGCGGGTCGTGGGCGCTGGTCTGGTCGGTAACCATGTCCGGGCGTACGCCACGACGAACCAGTTCCGGCAGGATTTCAGCCGCGTTACCCAGCAGCGCGATGGAAATCGCCTTGCCTTCCTTGGTGTATTTTTCGATGCGGGCCAGCGCGTCGTCGAGGTCTTTGGCCTGCTCGTCGACGTAGCGGCTGTTCAAACGGAAATCGATGCTGACCTGCTGGCACTCGATGTTCAGCGAGCAAGCACCGGCCAGGGTCGCAGCCAGTGGTTGAGCGCCGCCCATGCCGCCGAGGCCCGCGGTCAGGACCCAACGACCTTTCAGGTCATCGTTGTAGTGTTGGCGACCGGCTTCCACGAAGGTTTCGTAGGTGCCTTGGACGATGCCCTGGCTGCCGATGTAGATCCAGCTGCCGGCGGTCATCTGGCCGTACATGGCCAGGCCTTTGGCGTCGAGTTCGTTGAAGTGCTCCCAGCTCGCCCAGTGCGGTACCAGGTTGGAGTTGGCGATCAGTACGCGCGGGGCGTTGCTGTGAGTCTTGAACACGCCGACCGGCTTGCCGGATTGCACCAGCAGGGTCTCGTCGTCGTTCAGATTGGTCAGGCTTTCGACGATCTTGTCGTAGCATTCCCAGTTACGTGCCGCACGACCGATACCGCCGTAAACCACCAGCTCCTTAGGGTTCTCGGCGACTTCCGGGTCGAGGTTGTTCATCAGCATCCGCAGCGGCGCTTCGGTCAGCCAGCTTTTGGCGGTCAGCTTGGTACCGCGGGCAGCGCGGATTTCAACGTTACGGTACTTCGTAGGTTTATTCTCAGTCACGAAAAGAACTCCTCAGCAATCAATCCAAACCAACCCGGTGGGCAAGCAAGCCGGTGAGCAGATGTGCACACCAGCGAATCAGTGGACGCTGGTCGAGTCTTCGTGACTCATACACATACGTCTTTACTTGTACATACAAGCATATGCAATCAAGCGGCCAACTTGTTGGATGGGCATTCAAGAAAAGTTCGAAAAGCGCTGGAAGGCGCCTGAATCAAGGGTTGTGACCAAGGTGAAATTTTTCGGGAGAGTTTTTTCGGGAGGGTGACGGCTGTTACTTGGGAGTGGTTTTGCGCCACGCTGGGGCATTCGGTAACAAGTTGGTGCGCTGTGAGAAACGGATTGGGGGAGGGAAACGACATCGCGGGCAAACACGATCCTCTGTAGGAGCGAGCTTGCTCGCGAAGGTCGTGAACGATAACGCGTAAAACCAGATGCCCCGCGGTGCGTTAAAGTTCTTCGCGAGCAAGCTTGCTCCTACAAAGAGCCGTGCTTGATGGTTCAGCGTGCAGTCAGTTCGATGACACAGCACTGGCCATTACTGGAGACTTCCAACAAGCCGTTGTTACCGTCGAGTTGCAGACAATCATGATGCCCCAGTTGTGAAGTGCTGTTACCGACCTTCACTTCAAGCTCATCAGTGACACTGAACAGGAGCATGGTCCCGGCCGAACTGAAAAACCGCTGCTCACCCGCCAGCCACTGCAAGCGCGCGCTGTATCGCTGCGGCGCATAAATCAGGTTGAAATCGCGGATCGGCCCGCCGAGCAGCGCGCAGGACACCTGGCTTTCGCCGCTGAAGGCAAACGGATCGATCGGTAACAACGGCCGCGTAACCTGACCATCGACCGACAAGGTCATGCCATCGCCCTGCAACACCGTGATGATCCGCTCGTATCCGGCGAAGGTGGAGAAACCACCCGACTCGCCAATGTCGGCAATCGACAGGCGCCAACCGAAACCATCGAGACCGGCGCCTGCATCGCGGGTAATTTCTTCAGTGCTGCCGCCGCCGTTTTTCCACGGCATGCGCGGGTAATCGGCCGCGCGCAAGACCTTAAACTGACTCATCTATGCCCCTTACTTGTGAAAGCGCCCTTCCAGACGATGGCGCGAACCCGGGTGGATCAAACGGGCGGCCGTCACCGGCTGACGGCCGGACCACGTCCGGCGACGAATCAGCAGGCACGGCTCGCCTTTTTCAATCTGCAGCAATTTGCATTCGGCCGGTTCAGCCAGAATGGCCTCGACCACGTGCTCGCCTTCGGTCAGCGGCGCGACCTGATTCAGATAGGCGTAGGGCGTCTGCAGGGTGAAATCCTGCTTCAGGTAGTCCGGCGCCACCAGCGCGTTGACGAAACGGTCCTCGATTTGCACCGGGATATCGTTTTCGAAATGCACGATCAGCGAGTGGAAAACTTTCTGGCCTTCACGCATGTCCAGCGCCAGGGCGCGCTCGGAACCGGCGGCTTCTTCCTCAAGGATGATCACCTTGCAGGCGTGGCGATGACCACGGGAGGCGATCTCGTCGGCGATGTTGTGCACTTCAAACAGCGCGGACTGGCTTTTCGGCTCGGCGACGAAAGTCCCGACACCTTGCATGCGCACCAGCAGACCGTCGGCGGTCATCTCGCGCAGGGCGCGATTGATGGTCATGCGGCTGAAACCCAGCTGACTGACCAACTCGCTTTCCGACGGAACGCGGTAGTGCGGCGGCCAGTTTCCACTGTCGATTTGCTGGGTGATCATTTGCTTGACGCGGGCGTACAAGGGCGCCGGACTGTCGCCCAGATTGGCGCTCAGAGTGGCATTTGGCGGCAATGTGGCTGGCGGAGTCGGCACGGTTGATCCTTGTTCATCTGATAGAGATTGCTAGCTTGCCGGAGTTTACCGGGCAGGCAAACGTCTGTATATGTATATACAAATAACACACGATGGGGTGCTGAACCATGTCCGCCTTCTTTGCCGAACGCGCGCTGCTGCCTAGTGGATGGGCCAACAATGTACGTCTTGAGGTCAATGCCGAGGGCATCCTGACCCATATCCAGGCCGATTCTCACGCAGATGGCGCCGAACGGCTAAGCGGTCCGCTGCTGCCGGGAATGCCCAATCTGCACTCCCACGCCTTCCAGCGGGCCATGGCCGGGCTGGCGGAAGTGGCGGGTAATCCGAACGACAGTTTCTGGACCTGGCGCGACTTGATGTACCGCCTCGTCGGAAAAATCAGCCCGGATCAACTGGGCGTCATCGCGCGGCAGCTGTACATCGAAATGCTCAAGGCCGGTTACACCTCGGTCGCGGAATTTCATTACGTGCATCACGACAGCAATGGCCAGCCTTACGCAGACCCGGCCGAACTGGCCTTGCGCGTCAGCCAGGCGGCGAGCTCCGCCGGCATAGGCCTGACGCTGCTGCCCGTGCTGTACAGCCATTCCGGTTTCGGCGGCCAGGCCCCGAACGACGGCCAACGGCGTTTTATCAACAGCACCGACAACTATCTCAAGCTCCAGTCGCGCTTGCAGCCCATCCTGGCGCAACAGCCGGCACAGTCGCTGGGTTTGTGTTTCCACTCATTGCGCGCAGTCACACCGCAACAGATCCGCGAAGTGCTGGCAGCCAGCGACCAAACGTGTCCGGTACACATTCACATCGCCGAACAGCAGAAGGAAGTCGATGACTGCCTGGGCTGGAGTGGCCGGCGTCCGCTGCAATGGCTGTACGAAAATGCCGAAGTCGATCAACGCTGGTGCCTGGTCCATGCCACCCACGCTAACCCGGAAGAAGTCACGCTGATGGCCAGAAGTCGCGCTATAGCCGGCCTGTGCCTGACCACCGAAGCCAACCTGGGCGACGGGATTTTCCCGGCAGTGGATTTCCTTGCCCAGGGCGGGCGCATGGGCATCGGTTCCGACAGCCATGTGTCCCTCAGTGTGGTGGAAGAATTGCGCTGGCTTGAGTACGGCCAGCGTCTGCGTGATCAGCGGCGCAACCGGTTGTATGGCGCGGACCAGCCAATGGTTGGCCGCACGCTATATGACGCGGCACTGGATGGCGGGGCTCAGGCGCTGGGGCAGCCGATCGGCGCACTGGAAGTTGGCAAGCGTGCGGACTGGCTGGTGCTGGATGGCGATGATCCATACCTGGCGACGGCCAGCGGTGACGGGATTTTGAACCGTTGGTTGTTTGCCGGTGGCGATCGCCAGGTGCGCGATGTGCTGGTCAATGGCCAGTGGGTTGTGCGTGACGGGCGTCATGCCGACGAAGAAGAGAGCAACCGCGCGTTCACCCGGGTCCTGCGCGATCTGTTGGGCTAACGCAAAAAACTGTGGGAGCGAGCTTGCTCGCGATGGGGCCATCAGCCTTAACAATGATGTTGACTGATAGACCGCCATCGCGAGCAAGCTCGCTCCCACATTTGTCCTCTACTAGCCGTCAGTTCGAGGTCTTGGCCATCTGCGTATCTGACGCGCGCCAGATCAGACGCGTGGTGTCGTAGCCCTGCTGACGCGCCTTGCTCAGCAGTTCTTCACGCACTACACCATTAACGGTCGGAGTCCGCGACAGCAGCCACAGATATTTGCGACTCGAGTCGCCAACGATCGCCGTTTTATAGTCATCGCTGACGTACAACACCCAGTACTCTCCCTTCACCATACCTGGCAGCAAACGCGAGACCCAGGTGTCGAATTCGACCAACAGCTTGTCAGTCTTGCCTGGCACCTGCGGAGACGCCGTGCCCTTGATCTCTTCCCATTGCCAGTCCGAAGTCAGGCAGCGATTCAACACCAGCACGTTGCCGTCAGGCTTGAGGGTGTAATGGGCTTCGGACTGCGCACAGTTGCGCTGGAAATACATTGGCAGACGAGCCAGTTCGTACCAGGTCCCCTGATAACGCTTGAGGTTGACACTGTCGACGGTCTTGGGCGCCAACGGGTCTTCGCCAGAAGTGGCGCAGCCGGCTAGTATCAGGCCGGCAAAAAGTAAAATCAGTAACCGCTTCATTGTTTTTCTCCCGTGGGCGTATAGCCCCGGATTACTTCAGACCTTGGCCGGAAAACATCAGCACTTTGTCACCGGCGTACTGCACGCTGATGAAGCTGTTTTTGTCGCCCCAGGTGCAGCTGGACATGCCGAGCGCGCCCGAGCAGTCGGCGGGTTTACCCAGCAAGGTTTCTACTTCGGCCTTGGGCATGCCTGCCGACAGCTTCGAATAGTTTTCCTGGTTGACCTTGCTGCACGCAGCCAACAACACGCAGAACGAAAGCAGGGCGATAGAACGCAGCGACATGGTGTAGCTCCTGGGGCGAAAGGGAATGGCATGGCTGCCAAGCAGAAGCTTAGAAGAGAAAACCCTCATGTGGTTCCCTGACCGTTCGGCTATTTGTTTTACCATTGGTCTGCGTTATCTCCGCAAAATCAAACCCTTTCTTTTGCTGTTGGATATTTCGTCGATTTTGGCGAAAGACGCCTAATCTTTGGCGCCGGCCAGTCGACATAGGTAGGAGCGAGCTTGCTCCGGGCGGCGTTCCGACGAAGATCGTCAATGATATCGTGGAAAATCTGACGCCCCGCGGCGCTTCAGGTTCTTCGCGAGCAAGCTCGCTCCTACACAAGCCCCCTCCGCGGTAGATCATTTAATGACCAGAAACATGAAATTCAGCCACAAGATTTTGTTGGCTGCTGCCCTCGTGGTGGCCGTTGCATTCGCTTGTTTCATTCTCTTCAACGACTACCGCCAGCGCCAGACCTTGCGCAGCAGTACAGAAGCTTCGATGCAGGAACTCGGCAGCCTGACCACCAGCAATATCCAGACCTGGCTGGAAAGCCGCATCCAGCTGTTGCAATCGCTGTCCCAGCAAATCGCCGTGGATGGCAGCGCCCAGGCCAACCTCAAGCGCGCCATCGACCTCCCGGCTTACACCAGCAACTTTCAACTGAGTTACTTCGGTGGCACCGATGGCGTGATGTTCTCGATCCCGGCCGGCAATCGTGCCGCGGACTATGATCCCCGCACCCGTGGCTGGTACAAGGCGGCCAATAGTGCGCAGCAGACTGTCGTGACCGAACCTTACATCGCGGCTTCGTCGGGCAAATTGGTGATCACCGTCGCCACCCCGGTGAAGCATCAGAACCAGATGATTGGCGTCGCCGGCGCAGACATCGATCTGTCCAGTGTCAGCGCCATCATCAACTCGCTGGATTTCAGCGGTCACGGCCATGCGTTCATCGTCAGCGCCGACGGCAAGATCCTGATTCATCCGGACAGCAAACTGGCGCTCAAGGACCTGGTCGACGCTTACCCAAATGGCACGCCGACTATCAGCCCCGGGATGAAAGAAGTCGAGATCGACGGCAAGCGCCAGTTCATCTCCTTCACCCACGTCAGCGGTGTACCGTCGGCGGACTGGTATGTCGCGCTGGTACTGGACCAGGAAACCGCCTTCGCGATGCTCAGCGAATTGCGCACCTCGGCGATCATTGCCATGGTGATCGCGGTGGTGATCATCATCGCCCTGCTGGGCATGTTGATCAGCGTCCTGATGCAGCCGCTATTGACCATGGGCCGTGCGATGCATGACATCGCCGAGGGCGAAGGTGACCTGACCAAACGCCTGACCATCCACGGCCAAGACGAATTCGGCGCGCTGGGCACCTCGTTCAACCGCTTTGTCGAACGTATCCACAGCTCGATTCGGGAGGTGGCCTCTGCCACCGGCCAGGTCAACGAAGTCGCTTTGCGGGTGGTGGCCGCCTCGAACTCATCGATGTTCAACTCCGACCAGCAAGCCTCGCGCACCAGCAGCGTCGCCGCGGCCATCAACGAACTGGGCGCTGCCGCCCAGGAAATCGCCCAGAACGCCGCCCTCGCCTCCCAGCACTCGAGCGATGCCCGCAGCCTGGCCGAGGACGGCCAGCAAGTAGTGGACAGAACCATCACGGCGATGCAGCAGCTCTCGGCGAAGATCAGTGATTCGTGCGGCAACATCGAGACGCTCAACAGCAACACGGTCAACATCGGGCAGATTCTGGAAGTGATCACCAGCATCTCGCAGCAGACCAACCTGCTGGCGCTGAACGCCGCCATTGAAGCGGCGCGTGCGGGCGAAGCCGGACGAGGATTCGCCGTGGTCGCTGACGAAGTGCGCAACCTCGCCCACCGCACCCAGGATTCGGCACAGCAAGTGCAGAAGATGATCGAGGAACTGCAGGTCGGCGCGCGGGAAGCGGTCAGCATCATGACTGACAGCCAGCGCCAGAGCGAAAGCAGCGTCGGCATCGCCAACCAGGCGGGCGAGCGCCTGGGCAGCGTCACTCAGCGCATCGGCGAGATCGATGGCATGAACCAGTCGGTCGCCACCGCCACTGAAGAACAGACGGCTGTAGTGGAGTCGATCAACGTCGACATTACCGAGATCAACACGCTGAACCAGGAAGGGGTGGAGAACTTGCAGGCGACTTTGCGTGCGTGTGCCGATCTTGAGCGGCAGGCGGCGCGGCTGAAGCAGTTGGTGGGTAGTTTCAGGATCTAAGGCGCTCTCACCGGCCTCTTCGCGGGCAAGCCCGCTCCCACAGGGATCTACGGTGGACACAAATTTTGTGTCCGACCAGATCAACTGTGAGAGCGGGCTTGCCCGCGAAGGCGGCATCAGCCGCCCGGAAGATCTAGAACCTTGAACCAGGCCTGGAGAGAAACGCCAACTCCTCAGCAGTAGACTCCCGCCCTAACACCGCATTGCGATGCGGAAAGCGCCCAAACTGCGCAATCACTTTCTGATGCCGCTCCGCATAATCCAGATAATCGTTGAATAGTGTCCGATCGGACTCCGGCTGCTGCGCCACCAGTTCGATGTGGCGCGAGACGCTTTCGTTCTGCACCGCGAGGTCTTCGCTGTGCTCGAACACCAGGTAGATGAACACCCGCTGGATCGGCTGCAACTGCCGGTCGTAATCCGCGGCAATGCCTTGGGCTACCAGCTTCTGCGCCCGGAGATCGCCTGCAAAGGCTTTGGGAGTATCGCGAAAGATCATTCGCGGGATTTGATCGAGCAACAGCACCAGGGCCAGCCAACCTTCGGGATGTTGCATCCACTCGGTCAATCCGCCGGCCAGTGCCTGCTCGACCCAGTCCCCGAAACGCTTTTGCGCTTCGAGGTCCTGGCTGTCGCGTTTGCCAAACCATAACCTGCCCTTGTCAGCCGCTATTTCACCGGGGGATTCGAACGTACCGAACCACCACTCGAGCAACGGCTGCCAGGGCGCGGGCATGATTTATTCCTTGTGGTAAGCCGTGACGCGTGCGACTTCTTCTTTCGAGCCGAGGAACACCGCTACGCGCTGGTGCAGGCCTTCAGGCTGAATGTCGAGGATGCGCTGATGGCCATCAGTGGAAGCGCCGCCGGCCTGTTCAACCAGGAACGACATCGGGTTGGCTTCGTACATCAGACGCAGCTTGCCCGGCTTGGACGGCTCGCGGCTGTCGCGCGGGTACATGAACAAACCGCCACGGGTCAGGATGCGGTGCACATCGGCAACCATCGCGGCAACCCAGCGCATGTTGTAGTTCTTTTTCAGCGGGCCTTCTTCACCGGCCAGCAATTCGCTGACGTAGCGCTGTACCGGCGCTTCCCAGTGACGCTGGTTGGACGAGTTGATCGCGAACTCCTGAGTGGACTCAGGGATCTTGATGTCTTCATGGGTGAGCACGAAGCTGCCCATTTCACGGTCCAGGGTGAAGCCTTTGACGCCGTCGCCCAGGGTCAGGATCAGCATGGTCTGTGGACCATAGATCGCGTAACCGGCGGCCACTTGCTGGGTGCCTGGCTGCAGGAAGGCTTTTTCGCTCAGGGATTCGTTCTGGCTCAGGTGCTCGTTCGGGCAACGCAGTACCGAGAAGATGGTGCCGACCGGTGCGTTGATATCGATGTTCGACGAACCGTCCAGCGGGTCGAATACCAGCAGGTACGCGCCTTTCGGGTATTTGCCCGGGATCTGGTAG
>Ga0213829_1001842_pt1 | contig 14526 bp, 18 predicted proteins | sample MC6MC0896MG_FD_180665 | JGI IMG/M metagenome (GOLD analysis project Ga0213829, IMG submission 180665) | Enriched soil aggregate microbial communities from Iowa State University, Ames, United States - MC6-MC0896-MG | ecosystem: Environmental > Terrestrial > Soil > Unclassified | place: USA: Iowa...
CCCTTCTATCACAACGGCAATTAATCCAGATAGAACCTGATCAACAATTTTATCAAGCGTTTTTACCTGATCAACCGATTGGTTAACAATTCTATTTTCAATAACCTTAAATATGTCCGTTGATAATTTTTCATGATCATTGATTTCAACTAACTCTTCAATCAACTGTATAATATAACGTGTATCGCATAACCCATTTACATAATAGATATGGACATCTTTTTTTAGAATTTTTAACTTCCTGACCCCGATATCAAAACTAATGCCGAGTCCGACCCGCTGTTTCATATAATTTTCAATTTCATGCACTGATTCCGGGATTGGCCATTTTTGTTCGTTACTTCTCGCCATGAAAGCCACTCCTTTCAAGAATTAATTGCACTGCTTTTTTCGTGATCGGCGAACCAAGTTTATAGGAATCGTGTCTTGCCATTTTACCAATATCACCAACGCCTACGATAATAGGCACATCCAATTCATCAAGACAATACACGGTATCTCCATTTATTCTCCCGATTTCAAGTTCTGGTATACCAAATTTATCTACTCCATAGGCGGTTAACTCTCCATCGCGGTCGATGCTCACATCGACCCTTGTCCATTCCTCATGTCTAGATTTCGCGGCAACCGCAATGACCCCTAGAATTTCAATGTCTTTATGTAAAGCAACATATTTCAATGCGGATTCACCCGCACCTTCACCTACTATCCCGCTATCATCAAACATCACTAATACAGGATCGTGTGGAGCTTTTTTAATTAAGTTGACAATTTCTGGGCCAGTTAATGTTGAAGGATTTCCATGAGAACTAGAAATACATCGTCCACCAATCTCTTTAGCCACATGTTCAACAGCTCTTTTTGCATATTCATCACCGTCAGTAACTAAAATGACACGCCTCCGATTGATCATACTTTGATGTTCTTTCATAACAAACCCCTTTAATGATGAACAAAATAAAGCCATTGAAAAATGGCACCAAATATTTTCCCAAATACAATTGCCATGATTAAGATGATTATTTGCCCATCTAAACGAATCCTTTTCACCAGAATTGGCAAGACATTCAGGACCTCTGTTAGGGCTGCAGCCAACATTCCGAAAAATATTCCACCGGTTATTCCTAATGGAATTAAAAAATAGGATGATATATGTAATTCAGGGTCTCTAAGACTCGCTAATACCCCAGTCAATGCACCTAAGATAACTGCCCACTCATACTGGTGAATCATTTTCATTGTTTTGCTAAGTTGTGTCAGTCTTGGGATTACTCCTAGTACGGTAAGAAATGCCACAAAGCCAGAACCTACGGCCAATCCACTTGCTAATCCTACAAAAAGAACTACTAAAATTTTAATCGTCGTCATTAAGTCGTTTCATACTTTCTTTGTTTTCATGAATAATGACATAATTATCTAGATCTAGCTGATAATTAAACATTTCTACTTCAAGTGGACTGGGTTCTTCATTAATCCTCTTTTTAAAAACATGATTAAAAAATAAAATCATTCCCAGGCCCAAACCAATGGAATAGGGAATTTGAAATAATAGCGGCTTAGCATCTTTCTCACCCGTTATGATGGTATAAATTTTTTCATGGACGCTTTTCATACTGACATCATCATGAAAATTCATAATCGCCATGGCTGAACCAAAAAATAACAGAAACCATATTAAGAGAAAAAAAGGAATGGAAACTCCCTTCTTTTTAAAGGTTACTTCTATAATGGTTTGTGCAGGACCAATGGTTTGGACTTCACAATCATCAAAAGTATCAGTAATCAAATTGATGACTTTCATCACATCAATGACCACAATATTCCGATCTTTTGGGGTTAATTGATGAACCATCATTGTTTTGATATTCGAGAGAACAGCTTCTGGGGCAATGATTTGGGCAACATCCTTTAACAAAACTTTTTCTTCCGGTTCGGCTTGGACACGATTCCGCATGCGGATGTATATGGTCGTTTCCAAAACAATCACTTCCCGTACAATGATTTCCTCGTATATGTAGTATGGATTATAAGCCTTGTTTTCATGTATAGAAGACCTTAAAAAGCGAGTTAGAGCAAACCAAAAACCGTATGGATTAGAGATCCATACGGTCTTTCATTTGTTGTAATATCTTTTTTTCCAGTCTTGAAACTTGAACCTGAGAAATTCCCAGCCTAAGAGCAACTTCTGATTGTGTTTGATCCTTATAATATCTTAAATAAACGATTAATCTTTCCCGTTCATCCAATTCAAGGATGGCTTCTTTTAAAGCAATTTTATCAAACCATTTTCCTTCATTACCGTCATCTATTTGATCTAGTAATGTAATCGGATCTCCATCATTTTCATAAACTGTTTCATGAATGGATGAAGGTGTCCTGCTTGCTTCTTGAGCAAGAATCACATCTTCCGGTGAAAGTTCTAGATGTACCGAAATTTCATTTACAGTTGGGATTCTTCCTAGTATCTTCGATAATTCATCCTTAGCTTTTCGGATTCTGTTCCCCATTTCTTTCAGTGATCGGCTTACCTTCACCGTTCCATCATCGCGGATAAATCGTTGGATTTCACCAATGATCATTGGTACCGCATATGTGGAGAACTTGACATCATAGGAAAGGTCAAACTTATCAACTGATTTCAATAATCCTATGCAGCCAATTTGGAACAAATCATCGGGGTCATAGCCCCTATTAAGAAACCGTTGGACAACAGACCAGACAAGACGCATGTTTTTTTCAACGATTAAATCTCTAGCGTCTTGGTCTCCTTCCTGGCTCTTTTTAATGAGCTCCTTCACTTCATGATCCTTTAAATACGGTTGACTTTTATCGTTCTTGACCTCCACATCCATCGGCAAGTCTCCTTAATTGCAAAGCATTTTGCTAGAATTTAAATGCTTCCGTAATTTAACCTCGGTTCCTCGACCTGGCTGCGTGCGAATCTCTACCTCATCCATGAAATTTTCCATGATAGTGAATCCCATACCGGATCGTTCTAGATCTGGCTTCGTTGTAAATAATGGCTGACGAGCTTCCTCCACATCTACAATTCCTAAACCAACATCCTTAATTGTCATATCAATCAGACTATCCTCCACGGAGACATGAATATATACAACCCCATTTGGATCGTTTTCATATCCATGAATGATTGCATTGGTCACAGCTTCTGATACGACTGTTTTAATCTCTGTCAACTCATCCATTGTTGGATCAAGCTGGGCAATAAAGGCTGCAACGGTTACACGGGCAAATGACTCATTTTGACTTAAAGCACTGAATTGAAGGTCCATCTCATTCTTCATTCAGGCCACCCCCAATCTTTGCAATGCAAATTCCTCAGTCGGTTCCATTTTGATGATTTTAAATAAACCAGACATATCGAATAATCTTTGTATTGCAGGGGAAATTGCGCAAACGACCATTTCTCCGTGCACCTGTTTTATTTGTTTGTATCTTCCTAAGATAACCCCTAATCCAGAGCTATCCATGAAGGAAAGTTGTTCCAGATTTAAGACAATATGACGTATATCGTTTTTTTCGATTACTGCTGTCGCTTGCTCGCGAAGTTCATCCGCTGTATGGTGATCTAATTCACCACTTAAGCGAATACATAAAACAGCATGTTTTGTTTCCATTTCAATGTTAAGACTCACTATCCCCGGCCTCCTTAATCTGGTATAGTGAGTCAATTCGCTTCCCAAACGATAATATCCTTCTATAAATACAAAACTAGTCTTAATTCGCTAAAATTAGTAATGTACTTTGAAGTTTCGACATTATCGGATTTTGCTAATTACTTGCCAGCCTTTGTAAACATTCCGAATGAACGCTTATAAAGTGTCCACAATCCTGCTTCCTTTACATCTTTACCCGCCACTAATGGGCTTTCAAGAATGACTTTTCCGTCCTTAATGAGCTTAATAGTCCCTACCTGTTCACCCTTGGTAATGGGGGCATTTAGATGTTTTTGCAGGACCATCTTTTGTTTAACATCCTCTGTCTTTTCACCTTTTTTTGTCAATAAAGAAAGTGGTTCACTTGTTACAGCCTCGACAGACTTTTCCTTCCCTTTACTTATTTTGACTTGACCTATTGTTTGATTTCGCTTAAACATCGGATGTGTCTGATATTGGGCAAAGGCATAATTAAGCATTTTGGTAACTTGCGCATTTCTTTCCTTTGAGGTTGGGGAACCAAAAACGACTGCAATCACACGCATGCCATTTTTTTGAGCTGTTGCCGTTAAGCAATATTTTGCTTCTGCAGTAAAGCCAGTTTTAAGGCCATCTACGCCTGGATAAAAACGTACTAATTTATTTGTATTAACAAGCCAGAATTTTTTGTCTGTATTTTCACGAAGGTATGCTTCATACATACCTGTAAATTTTGTAATGTCTTCATATTTTAGGAGCTCTTTTGACATAACAGCCATATCTGCTGCTGAACTGTAATGTCCACTCACTGGAAGTCCAGTTGTATTTTTAAAGAACGTATGCTTTAACCCTAGTTTTTTTGCCTTATCGTTCATCATATCAACAAACGCTTCTTCTGAACCTGCGATTCTTTCAGCCATGGCAACAGATGCATCATTTCCGGAACCAATTGCAATTCCTCTCAACATTTCCTTTGTTGTCATTTCTTCGCCTGGCTCAAGAAAAATTTGCGAACCGCCCATAGAGGCTGCATATTCGCTTGTTCGGATTTTTTCATCCCATTTCAGCTTTCCTTGATCTAACGCTTCCATAATTAAAAGCATCGTCATGATTTTGGTCATACTTGCAGGCGGCAGCTCTTCATTACTATTTTTCTCATAGAGAACTGTTCCTGTATCGCGTTCAATTAATATAGCAGATTTTACATTGCTGACGATATCCGTATTCTTTTTTTCTTCGGCAGCAAAAGCAGATGGACTCCATAAACATGTAAGTAACAAAGATGTCACTATGAAAGAGACAAATCGTTTCATTCGCATAACCCTCCATTCTTTATAGCCTCCATTTTTTCCAAAAATAATTATCTTATACAATTATTTCCTTTATATTAAATAAAAAAAAGGGTGTCAGGCACCATGTGAAAACTCACATGGTGCCTGACACCCTTTTGATTTTATTACTCTGTTATTTCTTCGTGAATAAGGATTGGTGCTTCTACTTTAGAGGTTGAAGTCTTGATATTTTGATAAAGTTTTTCTTTTACTTCTTCTATATTTTCAAAGTTGCTGTAAATCGTTACTAATGATTCTCCTTTTTCCACTTGGTCACCGATTTTCTTTCTTAATACAAGGCCTACAGCAAGGTCAATAACAGATTCTTTCGTTGCTCTTCCAGCTCCTAACAGCATTGCTGCAGTACCGACCTCATCAGCAACGATTTCAGCTACATAGCCATCTTCCTTTGCTTCAAGCTCGAAAGTGTATTTTGCTTGCGGCATTTTAGAAGGATCATCGACAATGGCAGCATCACCGCCTTGTGAACTTAAAAATACTTTTAATTTTTCAAGTGCAGAACCATCTTTAATGACGTTTTCAAGCAAGGTACGTGCTTCTGATAATGAGCCCGCCTTTTCTGCTAAATAAACCATGTGACTTCCGAGCGTTAAACAAAGCTCTGTTAAATCCTCAGGGCCTTCACCTTTTAGAGTATCAATAGCTTCCTTCACTTCAAGAGCATTTCCGATGGCATACCCTAGCGGCTGGCTCATATCAGAAATGACAGCCATTGTTCTTCTGCCAACATTGTTCCCAATCCGAACCATTGCCTTAGCTAATTCACGTGAGTCATCTAGTGTCTTCATAAAGGCACCAGCACCTGTTTTAACATCAAGAACAATTGCATCCGCACCTGCAGCAATCTTTTTACTCATAATAGAGCTTGCAATAAGCGGAATGCTATTTACGGTAGCCGTTACATCTCTTAGTGCATAAAGCTTTTTATCAGCAGGTGTTAAGTTACCGCTTTGCCCAATTACTGCAATTTTATTTTTATTAACTAAGTCAATAAATTCATTATTTTCAATTTCCACGTGGAAGCCTTTAACAGCCTCTAATTTATCAATTGTTCCGCCCGTATGACCTAAACCACGACCGGACATTTTGGCAACCGGGACACCTAGTGCAGCAACAAGAGGTCCAAGAACGAGAGTGGTGGTGTCTCCCACTCCACCTGTTGAATGTTTATCAACTTTAATCCCTTCGATTTGCGATAAATCAATTTGGTCCCCAGATTCAACCATTGCCATCGTTAAATCTGCTCTTTCCTTTTCGGTCATTCCCTTAAAATAAATGGCCATTGTTAAGGCACTTACCTGATAATCTGGTATCGATCCGTCTGTGTAACCATTTATAATAAATTTAATTTCTTCTGTTGATAATGCCTGCCCATCTCGTTTTTTCTCAATTAGGTCAACCATTCTCATTTTTATCACCACTTCCTTTAATTAATTGCCAAATTATTTTGCAATATTTTTTACAATTTCTTTTACATAAGAAAGGAAATCAGCTTTTACTTTTTCAGTCGTTTCGATTACCTCATCATGGGTTAACGGCTGATCAAGGATTCCGGCTGCCATATTAGAGATACAGGAAATACCTAGAACCTTCATTCCACTGTGGCTGGCAACAATTACCTCAGGTACAGTGGACATACCAACCGCATCACCGCCCAGAACACGTACCATTCTAATTTCTGCAGGGGTCTCATAAACAGGTCCTGAATTTCCGAAATAGACACCTTCTTTAACATTGATGTTTAAGCGGTCTGCAATTTCTTTTGCCATGGCCCGCAGTTCTTTAGAATATGCCTCAGACATATCGGGAAAGCGAGCACCTAGCTTGGAATCATTCGGTCCAATTAACGGATTTGTCCCCATATTATTAATATGATCTGTAATGATCATTAAATCTCCGGCGGAAAAGCTTTCATTTACACCGCCTGCTGCATTGGTGACAATTAACATTTCAACACCTAGTTCTTTCATAACACGAACTGGGAATGTCACTTTATCCATGCTGTATCCTTCATAGAAATGAAACCGTCCTTGCATGGCGACAACTTCTACGCTATTTAGTAACCCAAATACGAGTTGTCCGGCATGGCCTTCTACTGTAGAAACAGGAAAATCAGGGATTTCATTATAAGGTATTTTGACCGGATTCGTAATTTCATCCGCTAGTACTCCTAAACCAGAACCTAATATTAGACCTATTCTTGGCGTATTTGGATATTTTTCTTTTAAAAAGCTAGCAGCATTTTGGATATTTTCAAAGTTCATTTTTATTCCCCTTCCTTATTTCAATTCATTTAAAAAGCTTTTACCAAACTGCGGCATTTTCACCTTAAAGTTTTCAGCAACGGTTGCTCCGAGGTCAGCAAATGTTTCTCGTAAAGGAAGTTCCTTTCCTTCCGCCATTCTCTTTGAGAAAACAAGCAATGGAACATATTCACGTGTATGGTCTGTACCTGGAGCAACAGGATCATTTCCGTGGTCTGCTGTTATCATTAACAGATCATCTTCATTCATTTTTGCAAACACTTCCGGCAGTCGGGCATCATATTCCTCAAGTGCCTTCCCATAGCCTTCAGGATCGCGGCGATGGCCATATAATGCATCAAAATCTACCAAATTTACAAAGCTGATTCCTGTGAAATCTATTTCAAAGGTTTCGATAAGTTTATCCATTCCATCCATATTAGAAACTGTTCTAAGTGAATTAGTAACGCCTTCACCATCATAAATATCAGAAATTTTTCCGATTGCAATCACATCAAAGCCTGCATCTTTTAATTCACTCATAACCGTGCGATCGAATGGTTTTAGAGCATAATCATGACGGTTCGGCGTCCGTTTAAAGTTCCCTGGTTCACCCAAGAATGGACGAGCAATGACGCGGCCAACCATGTACTTTTCATCAAGCGTTAATTCCCGAGCTATTTTACATATGTTATAAAGCTCTTCAAGCGGGACAATTTCTTCATGGGCAGCAATTTGAAGTACGGAGTCAGCTGATGTATAAACAATCAATGCCCCCGTTTTCATATGTTCTTCCCCTAGTTCGTCTAGAATGGCTGTTCCGCTTGCAGGCTTATTGCCAATCACTTTGCGGCCAGTACGTTTTTCTAATTCAGAAACAAGTTCTTCTGGAAAACCTTCCGGAAATACCTGGAATGGCGTTTGAATATTCAACCCCATGATTTCCCAGTGTCCTGTCATCGTGTCTTTCCCGTTTGAAGCTTCCATCATTTTTGTATAAAATGCTAAAGGCTTCTCCGCTTTTTCAATCCCTTTAATGTCACGAATATTACTTAAACCCAATTTCCCCATATTCGGCATGTTAAGACCATTCATTCTTTCGGCAATATGGCCATAAGTATCTGCACCCTTGTCACCAAATTTCTCCGCATCAGGCGCTTCCCCAATACCGACTGAATCCATTACGATAATAAAAATACGTTTATATGTATTTGCAGCCATACGATACTTCCTCCTTTTAACCTAGAAAACGTTTGCAAATAATATGTTACCCTTTGTAAATTAGGATTATGAAATCCAAATTCAAACCCATTTGTCAGAAGTCTGACATCTTTATTGTACTAAATGTTTATGAAAATACAAGAAAAAAACCACCAAAATTTTTGGCAGCTTTTTGACACTTTTGTGAAACTATCATTCTATCAAGCACGCGGATGAAATTTACTATATACATCCTTTAGCCTTGTTTTCGTAACGTTTGTATATATTTGTGTAGTTGAAATATCTGCATGCCCTAACATCTCTTGGACAGCCCTTAAGTCCGCACCATTATCCAACAAATGGGTGGCAAAAGAATGACGAAGGGTATGGGGGGTGAGCTCTTTTTCTATACCAGCTTCTTTTGCTAATTTTTTTAATATTTTCCAAAATCCTTGTCTTGTTAACCGATTACCTTGATGGTTTAAAAACAAGGCATCATTACGATGTTTTGCTGTAACAAAATGGGGTCTGCCATAATCTAAATAATGCTTGATTGCTTCCGATGCTGTCCTCCCGATTGGAATAATTCGCTCTTTATTTCCATTTCCAATACAACGAACGAATCCCATCGTTAGATGAATATTTTCAATATCAAGTCCAATTAGCTCACTGACACGGATACCCGTAGCATAGAGGAGCTCCAGCATGGCCTTGTCCCTTTTACCAAAGTGGTCATCAAGAGTTGGTGCACCTAATAGGATCTCTACTTCCTGTAAACTTAATACCTTAGGCAGCACTCTTTTCAGCTTTGGTGTTTCAATAAGAACGGATGGATCCTGGTCTGTTGCCTTTTCACGTAATAAAAATTGATGAAAGGCCCTTACTGAAGCAATATGTCTTGCCAATGTTTTTGCTGATTTCCCTTGATCCTTTAAAAAACTTAAAAAATGGATGATATGAACACGCTGAACATCATTTAAAGATTGGATGGATTCTACAGTTTTTAAATAATGAAGATAGCTTTTTAAATCACGTTCATACGAAACAATTGTATTCTTAGCCAGCCCTTTTTCAACGAACAAGTAATCCATAAAATCTTTTAATTGATTTTCCATCACATTTACTCCCCATTTAAATAGAACAACATCAGCCGATCTAACCAGGAAGAACTTTCTTCATTCACTGCATTCGAAACCTTAAGAGCAGATCCTTCCGGTTCATCATAGCGATGATAATTTTGGTATTCTTCAGATACCCACATGATACCATAATAAAAGAGAATGGTGCACCCTGTGAATATGATAAAAACCTTTAAGGTTTGCAATGCTATTTTAATAAAAGAAATCATCTTACTTCCCCCATTTTACGATTATCTAGTAAAAGGTATGCCATATTGTACAAGTTTTATACCTAGTAATCGTACATGAAAGGAATATATTAATAATAACCTCCCACGTCAAGCATGGGATAGAAATGAAAAAAGCCCTTTTGGTGAAAAGGACCTTATGTTTTTTATTCAGCTTTTTCTTCTTCTTTTCCTTTATCTTGGCAGCGGTAACAGATTCCATGAAATGTAAGGCGATGGTCTTTTATTTTAAAATTCCATCTTCGCTCTACAACTGCTTCCACATCTTCAAGTAAATCTTCCTGAATTTCATCAACGGCACCACATTCAATACAAACAAGATGATGGTGAAAATGGGCCGCACCTTCTTGGCGAAGATCATAACGGGAAACACCATCACCAAAATTAATTTTATCGACAATTTTTAATTCCGTTAATAATTCTAACGTTCGATAAACAGTTGCTAATCCAATCTCAGGCGATTTTTCTTTTACGAGGAGGTACACATCTTCTGCACTTAAATGATCCTCTTCATTTTCCAGCAAAACTCGAACGGTTGCTTCACGCTGGGGTGTTAATTTATAGCTTGCTGAATGCAACTGTTTCTTAATTCTTTCAATTCTAGTTTCCATCCTGAAGGCCCTCCCTCGCCACTGTTAATTCTCATTATAACAGATGACAAAAGAGATTCAAAATAAAATTATTATAAACAAAAATTTATATTATTTATTATCTAACAATCACTTTAAACTAGTAGAGCTGATAATAGTTTTCATCAACCATGGTGATAAATAGGCCTCAATCCCTGATGCTGCAGAAATAAAAATCACCGCTGCTAGTATGGCAAAAATATATCTTTTGAAAAAAGGCATAATGGGTTGTGCATATTTTTTCATAAACTGCCTTTTTATCATTCGCAGTGAGAAGATCACTGATAATGCGGCCATCATGATAAACACAGGAATGATAATCAAGTTTTGCGGCAGAATCGAAACAAAGGCTAACATAAAGCCTTTCCAGCCCATTTGACTGACAAGAAAGCCGACTGTAAACCCCACAACCATTCCCTTAATAAATAAAAGAATGAGAATGACAGGCAGGCCGATAATCGATATTCCCAGGATCCACATGAGGCCAATAAACTTACTATTGTGGAAAAAGCTTTGCAAAAATAAATCGTTGTCTTCTGCCACTTTTCCGTCAGAGACTTGGCCAAAAAATTGCGATAAATAGTAGAATAAATCTTCCTTCTGCGTAATGCTCATGCTATTAACCACTATCGCTCCAAAGATTACACCCATTAAAAATAAAACGACAATAAATAAAAAAATCGAGGAATGCTCACGGAAATAACTAGCGGCATCTGACTGGTACATACGTTTTTTCATCTGCTTTTTCCTCCTACTTTTCTCCATTTAGTTATTACATTCTATGCCAGACTAGTTTTTCTATGATTAATTTTTAATAGATTTCAGATTAAGAATTAATGAGAGCTTTACAAAAAATGGATTTATAAAATAAAATACCCGGCAGCCTGGGCTATCGGGTAAGTTTTATAAGTTATTGATCAGCGATTTTTCCGTATTTTCCGCCCCCGCCGGCTGCCAGGTTGACTTTTCCTTCTCTCGCTTTCATGATAAGGTCAGCAATTTTTTCTGGAACAACCTCTTTTAATGCCTCAAATGGCACTTCGTGGAGAATCGCCATTTCACTGCCAAAATGATTGACAAGTTTCTCTAGCAATTTTGGCCCTAAGCCGGGGATGAACTCAAGCGGCACTTGATGAACATAGGGCGGTCTTCCTTCTGGACTTGTCTCTGCCGTTTTCAGTTCAAGAATTCGGTCAGCTACCCCTTTAATGATTTTTTTATGACCGCAAAGAGTACATATTTGGTCGTCATCAGTTGCGGGATTTAAACATTCCGCACAAACAGTTTTGTGATATTTACCTAGCAGGGGATCAAGTCCATAATTGGCAATGATTTTTCGGCCATCGACCTCTTTTAAGGCTTTGTGTAATTCTAGAAATGTCGGTTCCTTCATTGCTATCACCTGATATTCACGGGCAATTTTTGCAAGCGAGTGAGCATCCGAATTCGTTACAAACGTATAGTTGTGTAATTCTCCTAATTGATCCGCCATATTTGTATCTGAGCTTAATCCCAGTTCAATCCCATCAATCAAATCAGGGTCTAACACCTCTGTTAGGGACGTATTAACCCCTTTGCCATATAAACTTTTAAACGGCGTGAACACGTGGGCAGGGATAAAAATACCACCTAAATCCTTTACCTTTTTTTGCAAATCAAGACCAGTACTGTAAATCCTTTGTGAACTTAATTGAATATTCTTTAAATGACCCGACAGCCACGAGGAGAACTCTCGCATCACGAAAAGATTCGGAAAGTAACAAAGCAGGTGGATCGGGCCGTTACATTGTTCATCGTAAATCTCCAATTCCGACCCAGGGATAACGGTCAAATCACCAAAAACCAACCCTCCGTCTGGATGTTCAACGATTTCTCCACTTTCGATCAGGCTTTCCATTTCGAGAATCACTTCAGGAGAATGGCTGTCAATGATTCCAACCATATTGAGCCCTTTCTCATGCCGGGCATGTTCAATGATATTCGTAAACGTCAGTGACTTGGCCCCAGTGATTTTAACAGGCTTGCCTGTCCATGTTCGTCCGATGTGAATATGTAAATCTACATAGTAGTGATTCATTTATTTTTCAACGCCTCTTGTAATTGTAAGTATTGAACGGCAAAAATGGTTTTCGCGTCATAAATCTTTTGTTCCTTTACATATTGCTCAGCCTCTTCAAGGGTTAATTCCTCAAGATTAACAAACTCGTCTTCGTCAAGGGCAGCAGCATTTTCTTTTTTCGTCAATCCTTTTGCTAAAAAAACATGGATGATTTCATCGGCAAATCCAGGGGAGGTGTAAAAGGATGTTAGCAATTCAAGGTGTTCACATTCATAGCCTGTCTCTTCCTCAAGTTCTCTGCGTGCACAAACAGCTGGCTCTTCCCCTTTTTCCAGCTTACCAGCAGGGATCTCTACTATCGTTCTTTCCAATGCTTTGCGATATTGTTCGACCATTACCACTTTGTCGTCATGGGTAATGGCCAAAATAGCGACAGCCCCTGGATGTTTAATAATTTCTCGTTTCGCTTGTTTACCGTTTGGCAACTCAACATCCTGTAAATGAAGACTGATTACTTTTCCTGAAAAAATTTCTTTGCTTTGGAGCGTTTTTTCCTCAAGGTTGGTCATAACTGTCTCTCCTGTTCTTTCCAATTATATTTCGTCATACATTTTACCATACTTTAATTGGAGGGATATGGGATGAAGGTAGTAGTGCATGAAAAGGGCATTATCCTTGTGGGTAAAGGATGGGAAATACTGCAAAAACTGAAGGAGTATAACAAGGAATACGTTTCTGTTTCTGATTGGGTTCAAAATGTGACGGAAAAATAAGACCTACTGTTTGAAAGTCTGCCCCTAATTTTAATAAAATTGTAGAAAAAGGACGGGGTGATTTTTTGAGAAAGAGAAGACTGGGTAATTCAGATTTATACGTAACCGAGTTAGGACTTGGCTGTATGTCTGTTGGTACTGAAGAGAAGGCAGCTCGTCGAATCATTGAAGCAGCCCTTGAAGAGGGCATCAATTATTTTGATACAGCCGATTTATATGATTTTGGTGAAAATGAAAAAATAGTCGGACAGGCGTTAAAGGATGTCCGGGAACAGATCATTATTGCGACAAAGGTCGGTAACCGCTGGCATGCCAATCATTCCGGCAGGACATGGGACCCATCAAAGGCATATATAAAGGAAGAAGTGAAAAATAGCTTAAAACGGCTCGGGACTGACTATATTGACCTTTATCAATTACATGGCGGTACGATTGAAGATCCGATTGATGAAACAATTGAAGCGTTTGAAGAATTGAAGGCAGAAGGTTTTATTCGCTATTATGGTATTTCGTCGATTCGACCGAATGTGATTAGGAAATATGTGAAAAAATCTAGTATCGTATCCGTGATGATGCAATATAGCATCCTAGACCGACGCCCTGAGGAAGAAGTATTACCGCTTCTTGATGAGCATGGTATTAGCGTTGTTACCCGCGGTCCGCTTGCCAAGGGTCTATTAAGTGATAAGCTGTTAGAAAAGGCTTCTGAAAAAGGCTACCTCGATTACAATTATGATGAGTTACGTGCGATTTTACCCTTGTTAAAAGAAAAAGTGGCTACATCCCGTTCGTTTACGGAAGTGGCTCTTCAGTATAATCTTGCAAACCAAACGGTGGCATCCGTTGTTGCCGGCGCCAGCAGCCCGGAGCAGATTAGGAGTAATGCCCATGCTGTCAGAAGCCAGCTGCTGTCCAGTAAAGAGGTAGCTGTAATTAAAGAGATAACAAAGGCAAGTATTTATAAAGAACATCGTTAAAAAAGTAGAGCCTTAGCTCTCCTTTCAAATTGTCGAGAAAGGGTATTTTTCTCGGCAATTTTTTATTCTGTCAAAATCAAATACTAAATTTATTGATTGTCCCTGCGAATGGGCCTGTTGATTTCCGCTCCGGGCACTCGCTTTCCGCGGGGAGGTCCTGGAGCCTCCTCGGCGCTTTGGCGGCCTGCGGGGTCTCCAGTGACCTCTCTATCCCGCAGGAGTCGAGTGCCCTCCGCTCCAATCAACAGGGAGACAATTCAACATAAAGTAT
>Ga0213829_1001843_pt1 | contig 14518 bp, 10 predicted proteins | sample MC6MC0896MG_FD_180665 | JGI IMG/M metagenome (GOLD analysis project Ga0213829, IMG submission 180665) | Enriched soil aggregate microbial communities from Iowa State University, Ames, United States - MC6-MC0896-MG | ecosystem: Environmental > Terrestrial > Soil > Unclassified | place: USA: Iowa...
GGATCCGCGAGCGCATCGGGTCCAGCGAGACCTCTGCGACCTGGGGATCCTCGATCACTTCGATGTCCTTCATGGCTCCATGATTTCACCGACAAATTTTCTTGTCAAGAAGATTTTTCCCTCCAACTATCGACTGCCCCACAGGGTGCCGCTTCCGGCCTGAATCGGCGGGAAAACGGCATCCCGTGGAGCAGTCGATGAAAGGGGCGGTCTGCGAAAAGGAGCGGCCCGAGCCTCAGAGCGCCTGGGCGACCTCGACCAGCAGGCCTTCGGGGCCGCGGAGGTAAGCGAGCAGGTAGACGTCCTGGTAATTGACCAGCTCCCGCACCAGGCCGTAACCGGCCGCTTCGGCCCGCGCCACGACGTCGCGCACATCGTCCACCTGGTAGCAGATGTGGCTGAACCCGTAGCTGTTGACGGGTCGTCCGCCCGAATCGCCTTCGGCGGGCGGAGTGATGAAGCGGGTGAGTTCGAGCTTCCCCTCCCCGCCGCCGGGCGGCCGGACCATCGCCATCTCCACCTGGGTTCCGTTCAGGCCGTTCACCCGGTCAGCCCAGGGGCCGCCGACTTCGGCCCGGCCCTCCACCTCGAACCCGAGCGCCTCGAAGAACGCGATGGCGCCGTCCAGGTCCTGCACGGTCACACCCACATGGTCCAGCCTGAAAGTGGTCATGGCGCCAGCCTACGCCCGGGCCTCGCCGTCGGGGACCCCCTGCGTGAGAATGCACTTTCTCGGGGTTCCAGACCTCATCGCCCCGAGAAAGTGCACAGTCAACGGAACGCGCGGGCCGCAAGCCCCACCACCGCCAGCCACCCGACCACCCGGCCAACCGCCACCCGACTAAACTGTCCCGGTGATGAGATCCCCCCTGCCGGTCCGCGACGGCGTCAACGCCACCCGCCTGCGCCTGCCGCACGACGGCCCGTGGGAGACCGCGCTGGAGTACATGCTGCACCGCTGGGGCCACGTCGACCCCCAGGGGATCCTGGACCGCTTCGACGCCGGGGAGATCGTCGGCGAGACCGGCGCACCGCTGGACCGCGCCACTCCCCTCCGCGACCACACCTTCATCTGGTATTACCGCACCCTCCCGGCCGAGGAGCGATTGCCCGTGGAACTGTCCATCCTGCACCAGGACGGCGATCTGCTGGTGGTGGACAAGCCGCACTTCCTGCCCACCACCCCCGGCGGGACCTACATCCAGGAGTCGGCCCTGGTCCGGCTGCGCAAACTGCTCGACATCCCGGACCTCATCCCCATGCACCGCCTGGACCGCATGACCGCGGGCGTGCTGCTGTTCTCCACCAACCCGGACACCCGCGGGAAGTACCAGGTGCTCTTCGAGAAGCGGAAGGTGCAGAAGGAGTACGAATGCGTCTCCGCCGCCATCCCCGCCGAGGGCTTAGCCGAACCGGAGTTCCCGGCCCTGGTCCGCAATCGCATGACCAAGTCCCGCGACTACCTTCTGGCCCAGGTGGTGGACGGCGAGCCCAACACCGAGACGCGCATCGAGCGCGCGGAGGTCTTCAGCACCCGGAACGACGACGGCGCACACCCCCGCGGGCGCGCCCTCTACCGCTTGGAACCGCACACCGGGAAGACGCATCAGCTGCGCGTGCACATGGCATCGCTGGGGCTGGGGATCGTCAACGACCCCTTCTACCCCGTCCTGCTGGACAAGGCCCCGGACGACTACGACCGGCCGCTCCAGCTCCTGGCCCGGGGCATCCGCTTCGTGGACCCGCTGTCCGGCAAGCCGGTGGAGTACCGCAGCGAACTGACGCTGTCCGAAGCGCACGGCGACTGAGGGCCCTGCAGCTCAGCACCCGACGGCTCAACACCCGGCCGGCTCAATACTCAGGCGGCTAGTAGCCGAGCCGGCTCGACAATCCCATGCCGACGCCGAGCACCCAGAGGATGCTGAAGCCCACGCTGATCCAGCCGAGCACCTTGCCCGCCGTCGCCGTGACTCCGAGGGCTTCGGCACGGCCCGCCTGGACGATCGCGACGGGCCCGAAGACGATGCCCAGCACGAACAATCCGATCACGCCCGACACGAGGGCCCGCGTGCGGTGGCCGACCCCCTGCAGGTAGTCCGTCTGGCTCTCGACCGTCAGCTGACCGTCGCGCAGCCGGGCCAGATACGCCGCGTCCTGACTGGGCCGAGCGCTGGCGACCACTGCCAGGATGAGCAGCGCGGCCACCACTCCCAGGGTCAGGATGATGATGAGCAGAACCGGCCACGGGCCATCGAACAGTCTTCCCATGGAAATACCCCCAAAGATCTCCGTACGAGTGAACGGTGCCCACTTTACCGGCCCGGGATTCACCGCCCGCGGCTCCGCCCCCACCCCGGCCCGCGGTGACGTACCTTGTAGCCATGGACTTCTCCGATCCCACCACGTGGAGCACCGCGCTCTACTGGTGGATCGTCCCCCTGGTGATGGCGGACACCGTCTTCCCGCCCCTGCCCTCCGAGGCGCTGGTGGTGGCGGCGGGCGCCCTGGCCGCGGAGGGGCACTGCTCCCTGCCACTCGCGCTGGCCCTCGCGACCCTCGGCTCGTTCCTGGGCGAACTCGTCGTGTTTCTGCTGTTCAAGCGGCGGCTGGCCCATCTCATGGACCGGTGGACGCTCACCTCGAAGATCCATGCGGGGATCCACCGTGCCCTGGAACGCGCAGGGCGGACACCGACCTACGGCGTGATCATCGGACTCCGCTTCCTGCCGGGCGGGCGGCTCGCGCTCTCCGCCGGATCCGGGATCGCGGACGTGTCCACCCGGAGCTTCGTGGCGTGCTCGCTCCTGGGCAGCCTCCTGTGGGCCGCGTGGAGCGTCGGCCTCGGCTACGTCACCGGCCACACCACCCGCCTGCCGTTCTGGGCCAGCTCACTGCTGGGGCTCGCGGTGGGCGTGCTGGTGGGCGGCGTGCTGGGGCTGATCGTGACCCGCCGTCGTCGTCGGTCATCCTGACGCCGGACGGCGCAAGACACCGACGACGGCCGCGCGGGGCAGGATCCTCCCGCCCCGCGCGGTGCGCCGCGGCTCAGCCCGTGTTGCGCAGGCCGGCGGCCACGCCGTTGATGGTGATGAGCATGGCCCGCTGCAAGGTCTCGGCGATCTCCGACTCCCCGCCACCGGCCTCCTCCCGGACGCGGCGCAGGAGCTCCACCTGCAGGTAGCTGATGGGATCCAGGTACTGGTCACGGACCCGCAGGGAACGCTGGAGGGTGGGCTGTGCGTCCAGGAGTTCGTTCTCCCCGGTCAGACGCTCCACCTCCGCCACGGTCAGATCGTGCTCGGCGCGGATCGCGTCGAACAGCCGGTGCAGCTCCTCCGGGACCAGCGTGCCGACGTAGTGACTCGCGATGTCCATGTCCGTCTTGGCCAGGGTCATCTCCACGTTGGAGAGCACCGAGGCGAAGAAGTTCCAGCGCTGCGCCATCTCCTGCAGTTCCTGCTCCAGACCGGCCTCGCGGGCGGCCTTCAGACCCGAACCGACGCCGAACCAGCCGGGCACGATCTGACGGGACTGCGTCCAGCCGAACACCCAGGGGATGGCCCGCAGACCGCCCAGACCGGCCCCGGAGTCGGGGCGCTTGGACGGGCGGGACCCGATGTTGAGCTGGCCCAGCTGCTCCACCGGGGTGGACGCCAGGAAGTACGCCGGGAGGTCCGGGTCGTCGATCAGCGTGCGGTACCGGGCGAACGCCGCGTCCGAGATGACGTCCATGACCTGGCCGTATCGCTCCCGTTCCTCCTCCGTGGTGCGCGGGGCCCGGTGCAGGGCCGAACCCTGCATGACGGCCGCCAGGGAGAGCTCCAGGTTCTCGCGGGCCAGCTCCGGCAGCGAGTACTTGTCGCTGATGACCTCGCCCTGTTCGGTGAACTTGATCTCGCCTTCCAGGACGCCGTTCGGCTGGGCCAGGATGGCGTCATAGGTGGGCCCGCCGCCGCGGCCCACCGAGCCGCCCCGGCCGTGGAAGAGGCGCAGGCGCACCCCGTGCTTGAGTGCCACGTCGCGGAGCTTGCGCTGTGTCTTGTGGATCTCCCACTGGCTGGTCATCACGCCGGACTCCTTGTTGGAGTCGGAGTAGCCGAGCATGATCTCCTGCACGTCGCCGCGCAGCCGCACGAGTTCGCGGTACGAGGGTTCGGAGAGGAGCTGGTCCACGATCTCCGCCGAGGCCCGCAGCTCATCCACCGTCTCCAGCAAGGGTGCGAAGCCGATCTTGGCGTAGCGGTTCTCGCCGTGCAGCTGGACCAGGCCTGCCTCGCGGGCCAGGACCGCGGGGGCCAGGACGTCGTCGGCGCCGCGGGTCATCGAGATGATGTAGGTCTCGATCACGTCCGGACCGTAGGCCTTGAGCGCCTGCCGGATCACCCGGAACACGTTGTAGGTGTTGTCCGCGACGCCGTCCAGCACGATCGGGTGGCCGGAGAGCGGGCGGTGCGAGGCCAGCTCGGCCCGCAGCACGTCCCAGCGCTCCTCCCGGGACAGCTCCGCGTAGGGGCCGCTCAGCTCGCCGATGCGGTCGAAGAGCTGGCCGACGGCGTCATGGTGGTGGTCCGCGTGCTCACGGATGTCCAGCGTGGCCAGCTGAAGGCCGATCGAGGCGACGGCTCGCTGCACCCGCGCCAGCGCGCCGTCGGCGGCCAGGGATGCGGAGTGTTCGCGCAGGGAGTTCTCCACGAGCCGCAGATCCGCCAGGACGGCTTCCGTGCTGACGTAGTCGCGGCCGGGCTCATGGGGTCCGCCCGCGGCGATGCGGCGGGCCGTGTTGAGCAGGCGCGCCTTGATGCAGGTCAGCTTGAGACGGTACGGCTCCTGGGCGTTCAGCTCGAGAACCCGCTTGTCCAGGCCCGGGAGCTTCGCCAGATCCTCGCGGAGCGACTCCTGGAGCTCCTCGCTGGCGCCGGCCAGGGCGGTGGAGTTGGACAGCACGGAGATGAGGTCGTCCAGGAGGGAGATGGCGATCCGGACCGCGTTCTGGTTCTGGAGCTGGAGGATCTCGCGGGTGACCTCGGCCGTGACGTTCGGGTTGCCGTCTCGGTCGCCGCCGATCCAGGAACCGAACCGGATGGGGGCCTTCTCGGCCGGCAGGGTGACGCCGTGTTCGGCCAGGAGGTCCCCGAGCTCGGTCATGACCTCCGGCATGGCCCCCGTGAGGATGTTGCCGAGGTAGTAGATGGCGTTGCGGGCCTCGTCGATCGGGGTGGGCCGGACCTGTCGCAGTTCGTCGGTCTGCCACATCTGGTCGATGATCTCGGCGAGCCGGCGGTCCTGGCGGCTGCGGGCGGAGGTCCCCTCCTCGGTGGGCTCGGACAGCACATCGGAGAGGGCGCGGAGCTTGTCCAGCACGGACCGGCGGGAGGCCTCCGTGGGGTGCGCGGTGAACACCGGGCGGACGTCCAGTTCGTTGACCAGGTCCTGCAGTGCTTCGGTTCCGGCGTGCTCGGCGATCTCGGTGACGGCGCGTGCCAGCCAGCCGTCCTTCTCAGCCCGGGAGCGCAGAACACGCACGCGGTGGACCTGCTCGGCGGCGTTCACCAGGTGGAAGTAGAAGGCGAAGGCGCGGACCAGGCGGGTGGCCTCCTCGAGCGGCAGGGAGGAGAGCAGCTCGCGGACCTGCTGCGCGACGTCGTCGGCGCTCCAGGGGCCGGTGGCGTCACCGACGCCGCGCGCGGCTTCCTTGGACTCCTTGGTCAGGAGGCGCACCTGCTCCACGAGCTTGAGGAGTTCGGGGCCGTGCTGACGCACCAGGGACTGGCCCAGGAGCGTGGAGACCCGGCGGACATCGGCACGCAGCTCCGCGGCCAGTTCCTCGCTGGGGTCACCCGGATTCGGGACGGCGGTGGGCACAGGGTTGTTCAACGGCATGGGCGCTTCCTCGGAACAGGGGATGGCCAGTACACGTCGCTGGATACTGAGAGCCAGATCGGCTGGCTGCTGAGCATGTGATCTTAGCCGCAAGCACCCTCTGAGGGGAACCATCGGCCGCCGTGCGGACCGTTCAGGCAGCGCTCCGCACGGCCCGGACGCGCGGCGCGTAGCCACTGCGCCAGACGTAGACGATCGCGAGCAGAAGTCCTCCGCCCAGGATCACGGCCCACCAGGGGAAGCCGGGGATGGTCGGAATGGCCGCGGCGGCTTCGATGTCGGCGGGCGGCGTCGGCGTGACCCGCTCCCCCGTGACCAGGATGCGCTGGGAGTTGATGCCGAGCGGCGTGCAGGTGACCAGGGTGACCAGGTCCTTGCCCGGGACGGCCTGCAGGGGCTTGGTCTGATCCGGGTCCACCACCTGGGTGTTGACGACCTTGTAGCTGATCACTTCGCCGGCGACGGAGAGGCTGAACATGTCGCCCTCCTTCACCCGGTCCAGATCGGTGAACATGGTGGCGTTCGCCAGGCCGCGGTGCCCGGTGATGACCGAGTGGGTGCCGGTGCCTCCCACCGGCAGGGAGGTGCCCTCCAGGTGGCCCAGACCCTTGAGCAGGGTGTCATCCGCGGTGCCGTGGTAGATCGGCAGATCGACCCCGATCGACGGGACCATGAGGCGTGCCATGACCCCGGTGGCGGGGTCTTTGAGGATCGAGTCGTACTTCAGCGAGCTGTCGCTGCTCTTGCCTTCGCCCGTGGGGATGCGCTGGTTGGCGTCGAGCACGGCGCCGGAGGCCAGGGCCTTGTTGTAGGCGTGGGCGAGCCGGAGCTGCTCGTTCTCGCGGCCGCGGTCGGCGTCCACGGACGTGGCGCTGTTGGCGATCACCCGTGACTGCTCGAGCTGGGAGTACCAGGAGGCCACGGTGGGATACAGGAGCACCGCCATCCCGGCCAGGGCGATGACGGCGACCACCACGGCGGCCACCGGCAGACGCCAGGCGCGGGCGGGGCGGGCAACGCGCCGGCCCCGGGCGGTGCCCGGGGCCGGCGCTGTGCTGGGAGCGTTCATGAACTCACCCGTTGGGGGTCACCGGTCTCAGCGCTGTGCTGCGCGACGGCGGCTGATGACCAGCGCGGCGCCGACGGCGACCAGGACCAGGGCGATGCCGGTGACGGTCAGCAGGAGCTGGCCCTCGGCGCCGGTGAACGGCAGAGTCACGGCGGGCTGCTGCGTGTTGGCGATCTTCAGCACGACCGGGGCGGTGTCACCGTTGGCCTTGACCGTGACCTGGGTCCACGGGTCCTGGGGCAGGGTGTAACCGGCCGGAGCCTGGGTCTCCTTGACCCAGTAGGTCTTGCTGGTGACGTCGTTGTTGCCGACCCAGAGGCTGATGGACGCCTTTCCGTTGGCGTCGGTCACGAGGGTGCCCACGGGCTGAGCGGCGTCCTTGGCGGTGTAGATCTCGAAGTGCGCGCCGGAGAGGGTCTTGCTCTCGTCCTGCTGGGCGTACTTGAGGATCTGCAGCGGGCCCCAGTTGGTGCTCGGCTTGTTGGTGTCCACCTTGGAGCCGTTGGTGTTGACGGTGGCGCTGTTCTTGATGACGCCGTCGGTCCCGAGGGAGGTGACCTTGGTGGTCACCTTCGCCACGACGGTCTGGCCTGCGGAGAGCTTGGCCACGCCGGCCGGGGTGAAGGTGATGGTGACGAGGCCGTTGGACTCGGTGACGGTGTAATCGGTGCCGGAGGTGAAACCGTCCACGGTGGCGGAGGTGTAGCTCAGGCGGGAGTCCAGCTGGTCGGTGATGACGAAGGACTTGTAGGTGTCACCGGCGGCCAGGGCGGGCACCGGGGCGTTGATGGTCCAGGTGACCTGGGAGCCCAGCACCGGAGCGACCGGATCGGCCACCTCCTTGGTGGGGGTGGTGGTGTTGATCTTGTTCTTCGGGTACACGTGCACGTCGTAGAGCCAGTTGCCGTTGCTCTGCGGCAGCGGCAGGGTCACCAGGAACGGCTGGGCCGGGGAGATCACGTTGTTGGTGCCCGGGTCGGTCTCGGTGACCAGGTACACGGCCTGCGGCAGGGACTGGGTCACGGAGCCGTCGGCGCCGGTGGTCACGCTGACCGGGGTGCCGAACGCGTAGCCGTTCGCCGCGGTCACATCGGAGGCCTTGACACCCTGCAGCAGATCCCAGCCGGCCTGCGTGTGCAGGTCGAGGGCCTGGCCGTTCTTCGAGGTCACCGGGGTGATCTTGAAGGTGACGCCGGCCAGGGCGTTGCCGAGCTGCGAGGTGTCGGTCTTCTGGGTGCCGTCACCGGCCGCGCCGGGCGTGCCGTCGTACTTGTGGATCGTCAGCGACGTCGGCGTGGACTCGTTGATGTTGCCTGCCGACGGTGCCGGGGTGTCCGCCTGGGCTGCGGCGGCGCCGCCGACCAGTGCGAGCGCGACGGCGCCGGCCAGGGCGGCGAAGCGCCGCCCCAGGCCAAACGTGGAGTGGCCCATGGTGTTGGTTTCCTTTCGGAGGTCACCGGCGGCGATCGCCGGAGATGCGGGGATGGAGTGTTGTCTGCGGTGGAAGATCATGACTTGGCGGCCCGGCGACGGTGCAGGACGAAGGCGGTGGCGCCGGCTCCCAGCAGCACGGCGAGTCCGCCGAGGGTGAAGAGGTCCGAACCCGTGCCGCCGGTGAGCGGCAGGGTCACGGCCGCACGCTGCACGTTCTTGAACGCCGTGGTGAACGCGAAGTCCTTGCGATCCGAGGTGAGCGTGAAGCGGTGCGGGGTCGTGTCCAGGACGTAGCCGGCGGGAGCGGACTTCTCCACGAGGGTGTAGTCGCCCAGGTTCAGGCCGGCCAGGCTGAAGGCGCCGGCGGCCGGGTCCTTGTCGGCGCCGGTGCAGGACGCAGCGGAGGCGGCGACGCAGTCGGTGACCTCCTGGGTGGCGCCGCCCGGACCGGTCAGGGTCCAGACGGACCCGGCGAGGGCACGACCGGATTCGTCGGCCTTCTTCCAGGTCACGGAGCCGGCCTGGTCCTGGTTGGTGATGGTGCACGTGACGTTGACGCCGGCGGCGACGGAGACCGTCTTGCCGTCCGCTGCGAGCGTGCCGCCCTGGCAGGTGATGCCGGCCTGCTCGTACCCGGCCAGGAGGTCCTCGGAGATGACCCAGGACCCGGTGGCGACGTAACGCTTCTGGCCGGTGTTGTAGCTCAGCACATTCTGGCCCTGGGTGGCCTTGAGGTGGCCGTTCCAGTCCGTGGCGCTGCGGGTGCCGCCGTGCGTGTTCTTGACGTTCTTGATCACGGTCAGGCTCTGGCAGGTCACGGTGTTGGTCACCTGGTAGACGTTCTCGGTGCCCGGGAGCTTCACGGTGGTGGGCTGCCCGATGGCCTGGGTGCCGTTGACGCCCGGCCCGGAGATCGTGGCGGAACTGAGGGTGCAGCCGGGGAACGCGTTCGGGTCGATGACGGTGGTCTCGCCGATGCCGACGTTCTGGCCGAGCGTGAAGCCGGTGCGGCGCTGGCCCCAGGCCACGGACCCGGTGCCGGTGCCCGCAGGGGTGAGCGACGGCGTCGCGGAGATCCCGGCGGGCTGCTGGCCGTTCGCGTAGCTCGTGCCGTCCACCACCCAGGTCTTGTTGACGGTCACCGCGGCGGAGCGCGGCGAGTTCACGATCCGGCAGAGGATCTCCTGACCGGTGGCCGGGATGGTCACGGAGCCGGAGGTTCCGGTGCCGGAGACCGCCGGGGACATCGGCTGACCGTCCACGGTGCACTGGTAGCTGCTGGTGTACCCGGAGAGGCTCGTGCCGCCGGCGCCGGTTTCGGAGAAGGTCACGGTGGTGCCGCGGACGGCGGGCAGCGGGCCCACGCGCTCGGACTGCACACCCGTGGCCGTGCCGGTGGTGGTCGCGGTGCCGAGGGTGGTGGAGCCCTGGGCCAGGTTCAGGGTGAACTGGTCGGTGTCGTTGACACGGCCCTGGACGTCCTTCTCCAGCGTGATGGTGGCCGGGGAGGAACAGGAGGCGAGGTCGGTGCCGGAGTAACCGGAGGTCGAGGACGCCACCGTGGAGGGGTTGGTCCAGTTGGGCATGTCGTAGGAGGTGACCGTGTTTCCGGTGCCGAGGTACGCCTTGCCGGAGGCGTCGAAGGCCACGCCGTTGACATTCGCGTTGGTGGTGAACGAGTTCGAGGTCGACGACGGGATGGTGCCGCCCGTGCCGCCCGCGAGGTTGGCCGCGGTCACGGAGAACACCGTGGTGGTGCTCCCGACGCCGCGCACCACGAAGAGGTTGCCTGCGGCGTCGAACGCCATGTCACCGTTGGAGGCGGAGTTCGCGTTCGCGGAGGTGTTCAGGGTGCCCATGAAGGTGAAGCGGGGCGTGCTTCCCGGGTTGTACCGCCACAGGTAGAAGCTGGTGCCGCTGCTGGAGAAGCCGCCGAAGTAGTACGCGCCGGTCTTCAGGTCCACGGCGCCGGCCACGAGCTGGCCGGTGTAGCCGTCATTCGCCGTGTTGTACGCGTCGCCGGTGTTGCTCCAGGTGCCGCTGTTCGGGTCGAAGGAGAACATGGTGGCCGTCCGCCCGGCATTGGTGCGCTCATAGGCCAGGACGGGCGAGCCGCCCGTGCCGATGCCGAGGCCGTTGAAGCTGGCGACTCCGCTGGCACGGGTGCCGATCGGCGTCACGGTGCCCGCGCTGACTTCCTGGAGCTGACCGGTGGAGGAGACACCGTAGACGTAGCCCGCGGTGCACTGGATCGTCGTCGCAGCATTCACCATGGGGACCGGCGCGGCGGGCACGAAGGTGGGCGCCGGGGCGCCGAGCGCCTGAGCGGGTGCTGCGCCGCCGATCACCGCGCCGGCGAGCAGCGCGCAGAGCAGCGCGACGTGCACCATGAGGGGACGTCTTCTCCCGGCTGGCGGGTTTCCAGGCCGAAACGGCACAAACATCAGGCTCTCCTTAGGGCGGGTGCGACGTCGGGCGACGGGGGCTTGACCGGTGCCGGTGTGATCTCCGGCGCTGCCTCTCCGAGGAACTCCTCGGGAACGAGAAGCTCGCGGTGGCACTCGCAGCGGCAGACCGGGCAGGCGTCATGCTTGCCGTCACGGCAGTCGAAGGTCGTGTACTTCGGCAGCCTGTCTCCGGCCCCGGTTCCGTCGGAACCCGGGCGCCGAGCACGAGGCCCCTTGCCGGGTTCGCGGCGCAGAGCACGCATGATCCAGTTCACGTCCGTCCTTCCCTGTGGCATCAGCGCTCAACCGAGCCCAGGGCGGCCGCCCCTTTCGCCTGTTCATGGACCTAGTGAGGGGTCTGACGGATTCGTGACGGAAAAAATGCAGACTTTCAGCACAATTTTTCTTGTAGTGCAAGTCACATAAAAGAATGGCGAAAAATGTGACGCTTTTCGCGACACGATCCGCAGGGTGCGCCCACTTAACCTCTTTACGGACGCTTTTCCGTGGCTGCTCGGGAGCATGCCGAAGGCGCGACCGGACGACGAGGACGGGCGGGTGACAACGGTGGCGGCCTGGAACGACCGCCGGAGGCCGGCCAGGACGGCGTCGCGCACGGGCCGTCAGAGGCGGACCAGGACAGGCGTCAGGACGAGTGAGCCGGACACTCGCGTGGGGCCGGGCAGAAGATGAGCCGGCAGGAGAAGAACCGGCCAGAAGAAAAAGTGCGGGTGCCGGCAATGCCGCCTGGGCGGCGATCTTAGGGAACGCCGGCACCCGCATTCCGTGCACGGAGCCGCATCAGCTCAGCGCACAGAAGTCTCGGTCCAGGAGCAGAACGAGACCCGCATCGGGAGCCACGACCAGACCGAGGCTCCCGACACCTATGGAGAGCAGTGCACGGGGCAAACGTGACGCACAAGCAGCAGATGAAATCCTTGTGGCTGCGGAGGGCGCATCCGGCGGCCTCGGCGAGCCGCGCGGACGCGCCCCTCGCCGCCCCAACGGTGAGGGCCTCAAGACCTCAGAAGAGGCCCACCTCGCAGAAGAACTCGAATCCGGGCAGGCAGACGATGGTGGTGGTCGGATTCGGCGTCGGCAGTCCGGTGTCGGTGGGCGTGGCGGTATCAGTCGGCGTCGCGGTGTCGGTCGGCGTCGGCGTATCCGTGCTGGTGGGCGTCGCGGTATCCGTGGGCGTCGGCAGTCCGGTGTCGGTCGGGGTCGCCGTGCCGGTGGGCGTCGAGGTTTCCGAGGGCGTCGGCGTACTGGTCTCGGTCGGCTTGGCCGTGGGCGTTCCGGTCTTGCTCGGCGTCGAGACGGTCGTCGGCTCGGCCGTCGTCGACGGCGTCGTGCTCTTGCTCGGCTCCGGCGACGCGCTGCCCGGCGACGAGGGCGCGGGAGTGGGCGTCAGCGCGGGAGGAGCGGGCAACAGCGGCGCGATCAGCTGCGACAGATCAGACGGACTCGGCGCGGACTTCGGAGCCGGCTCCGCGGCCTTCGCCGGAGCGGCCTTCTTGGCCACCGGCGGCTTCGCGGAGGACGGCGTCACCGGGGCCGGGACGGACTTCGGCGCGGCCTGCTGGACGCTCGGGGCGGCCGGCGTCGTCGGCGTCTGCCACCCGGCCAGGACGGACGGCGCCATCACCAGACCCACGGCGACGACGGCGATCCCTGCCACGGCGGCACCGACGCCGAGAGCTCCGGCGCCGGCCAGCGCACCGCCGGCGGCGCCACCAGCGCCACCGCCCGCGCCGCCACCGGCGGAACCGGCACCTGCGCCCGCACCCGCGGACCCCGCCAGCACGCCGGCGCCCAGGCTGCCGGCGGTTCCGCCGAGCGAGCCGAGGACGGCCGTCTGGCCCGCCGGGCTGAGCCACCAGGCTGCGGGGCCCACCCCGATGATGAGCGGCAGCAGGACGGCCTTGATGGTGGCGCGCACATCTCCGAGCTCCACCATGATGGCCGTGCACTTGGCACACGTCTCCAGGTGGTCCCGGACCTTGCGCTCGGCGCCGCGGGGCAGACTCCCCCGGACGTAGGCGCCCAGCTTGTCACGGTACGGGCGGCACTCCTCGGGCACTTCTCCGTTCACGTGGGCCTGCAGGTATTCGCGGCGCAGCGCGTCCCGCGCGCGGACACCCAGGGCGGAGACGGCGTTGGGCGCCAGGCCCATGATCGGCGCCACCGCGGCGGGCTTCTGTCCCTCCACGTCCAGGTACCAGAGGACTTCCTGCCAGCGTTCGGGAAGAGCCCGGAAGGCGGTGGCCGCGGCCTGGTTCTCGAACTCCATCAGCGCCGGGTCGTCGGGAGTCTCCAGGCGGTCGAGCTGCTGTTCGTCGGCCGTGGGGATGGCCCGCCCGGCGCTGCGGTTGCGGGCGTAGGCGGTCCGCCGGACCACCTGCAGAAGGTAGGCGCGGAAGAAGGTGTCCGGACCGTCGCCGGTCCTGAGCTTGTCCAGGACGGCGTGAAAGGAGTCCGCCACGACGTCTTCGGCATCGGCGTAGTTGTCCACGGCCTGGCGGGCGATCGAGAGCGCCAGGGGGGCGTGCCGCTCGTAGAGCACGCCGAAAGCATCCTGGCCCCCTTCACGGACCCGGAGACACAGATCCCCGTCACTCATCTGGGTGTCATCCGACACGCCGTACCCCCTCCGTTGCGCCGCGTTTCCTCCGAAACGCTCCCCGTAGAAGAGAAGTAGTCTGAGGGTCCGGATCGTGACGCCGGAATGTTCAATCTTTTTTTAATTGTGACACTTCCCACGGTTTCCGGAAGTCGCGTCACGATGTGCCAAGCTTGCACACTGAATTTTACGTTAGACGTAAACGCTGAGGACTGGACGAAAAGGGGGGCGCCATCATGCACCCGACGCCGGGTATGGAGAACCAGGACCACCGGTCCTGGCGCGAGCTGGTGGAGACCTGGCGCGCCGCCAGCCTCGGCGCCGGCTGGCGACATACCGGCGACTGGGACCTGGCTCCAGTGGAGTCCATCGCCCAGCAGCTCCTCACGGACGCACGTCTGTCCTCCGAATCCAGTGCGAGTCTCGGCGCCGCCCGTGCCTGGGCCGGCGCGGGGGCCCGGGAGGTCCTCCTGGATCTCAAGGCGCTCTACGCCACCCTCGGCCAGGAGATGGACCTCGACGCCACAGCCTGCGCGATCGACGCCTGGGCCGAGACCAGCCACGACACCGCCGAGCTCGGGTGCCTCGATGTGGCCACCGGGCTCTACACCCCGTCCCACTTCCGCCATACGGTCCGCGAGATGCTCTCGGCGGGTTCCGGGCCGGTCTTGGTGACCTCCTTCGCCTTGAGGCACAACTGCGCGGCCACCCCGCTGAGCTGGACTCTGCTCGCGGAGCTGGGCGACGCCGTCAGCCGCACGCTCGGACAGGGCGTGTGCGCGGCGCACATCTCCGGCACGGTGGCCATGGCCTGCCGCGATGACGAGGATTCGCTCCGCCGTCTCCAGGAGTGCCGGACCGCGTTGGAAACCCTGCGCGACGGCGCCCTGCTGCCCGTGGACGTCACGCAGGAGGAAGCGTCCGTGAGCAGCCTGGCCGGAGCTCCCGGAATCTCTTTGAGAAAAATCCCCGGCATCACGTCACGATTCGAGAGCTGACCGCACTCACTGTTCGGGAGGTCCCGAGGCACGCCCCCCATGGTCTCGGGGCCAGGCGCCGTGGTCACAC
>Ga0213829_1001847_pt1 | contig 14509 bp, 9 predicted proteins | sample MC6MC0896MG_FD_180665 | JGI IMG/M metagenome (GOLD analysis project Ga0213829, IMG submission 180665) | Enriched soil aggregate microbial communities from Iowa State University, Ames, United States - MC6-MC0896-MG | ecosystem: Environmental > Terrestrial > Soil > Unclassified | place: USA: Iowa...
TCCGGCTCCCTCAATATGGCTGACCTTGCGCTACGTATCCCAAAGATACAAAATCAGGCACTCGTTGAAATTACAGCTACCTTTTTCCTTATCGGCTTTGGAATCAAATCGGCTGTATTCCCGCTTTATTTTTGGCTTCCCTCCTCCTATCATACACCGCCTTCAGCTGTTGCCGCAACTTTCGGAGGACTATTGACCAAAGTTGGGATTTATGCCTTATTCAGGGTATTCTCTTTATTGTTTATTCCAAACCATTTCACCAAAGAACTGTTAGTCATATTGGCGATACTCACCATTTTGACGGGCGCCTTTGGTGCATTGATTAAAACCAATATCCGCAGGTTATTTTCCTATTTGATTGTTTGCCATATTGGTTTTATGATTGGTGGTTTAGGTTTATATAGCAAATGGGCGCTGTTGGGTGCTATTTTTTATCTTATTCATGATATTATGGTAAAAACCAACTTGTTCCTAATGGCAGGTGTTATTCGTCAGCTTCGGGGTACTATGGATATGAACAAGCTGGGGGGACTATATGCGCAATACCCAAAGATTTCTTTACTTTTTGCAATCGTACTTTTTTCCCTGGTCGGCATCCCGCCCTTATCGGGCTTCTGGCCCAAAATCTATCTTTTTAGAGATGCCTTTCAATTGGAAAAATATGCTTTCGCAGGAGCATTGATTATCGGTAGTTTTATTACACTCTATGTTATTGCCAAAATGTGGTCCCAGGTATTTTGGAAGGATGCTCCCGAGCCTGAGATCATCGAAGATAAATTTGCTGGAATGATAGGCTATAAAAAAACGATGCTACTCTTGCCCGTCATTATATTAACTTCGGCATCGCTTTATATCGGATTTAATGCAGAAGCCATTATACATGTTGCAGATAAGATAGCGACACAATTACTGGACACTTCACCTTATATAAATGCTGTATTAGGAGGGCAGAATTGATATGATAAAACAGTTTTTAATGAACCTTATGCTATCTTTTATTTGGGTAGCACTGACAGGATCAATGTATTATACGAATTTCATGTTCGGTTTTTTACTTGGTTTCGCGATTCTTTGGATCATGAACAAAAATGAAGCCGATCAACGTTATTTCTATCGTGTCCCCAAAACGGTGAGTTTTATCCTATTTTTCTTATGGGAAATGATCGTCGCTAATGTGCAGGTTGCTTATGATGTGATCACTCCTAAGTTTTTTATTAAGCCAGCGATCGTCAAGTACCCGATGGATGCTAAGACAGATCTGGAGATCAATTTACTTTCAACTTTTATATCGCTAACGCCGGGTACGCTTATTTTGGATGTGAGTGAGGATAAAAAAACACTTTTTATCCATGTGATGTACATGAAGAGCAAAGAACAATTTGTCTCCACGCTAAAAAACAATGTTGAACGAAGACTTTTAGAACTCTTACGATGACTTTAACTACTTACTTCGATTATGTTATCCTCCCGATATTAACCTTATCGGTTATTCTGGCTTTTATCCGCCTATACAAAGGTCCACAGATCTTTGATCGCGTCATTGCCCTGGATCTCATTATCACAATTGGAATTGGAATTATTACAGTCTATAGTATACGAACTTCGCAGGAAGTATTTTTAGATATTGCCATGATTTTGGCACTGATCGCATTTCTAGGAACTATAGCCTTTTCATTTTATTTAGAAAAACAACGCAATGATGATTGATATTACCTTAGCAATTTTAAGCACCATTGGCGCACTGGCCATATTATTTGCCTCGATCGGCATATTAAGAATGCCCGATTTTTATTTGCGCCTTTCAGTGACTGTAAAAGCAGCAACCTTAGGAGTCGGTCTCTTATTGATCTGCGCAGCAATGACCTTCCCTGACGTTTCCGTCACGACCAAAGCAATAGCAATTGGTTTCTTTTTAATCTTGACCGCACCTGTTGCGGCCCACATGATTGGACGGGCTGCTTATATACAGCGTGTAAAGACCTGGAAAGGGACAATCTTAAACGATCTGGAAAAAGAAGGCCAACTGGATTGTAGGAAAGAAGATTTTTAGTTTTTGAATGCTAAAGATCATAAAACACAAATATTAGACAACTACATAAATATTTAGATTAGTAATTGACAATGAAAAAAAATAAAGAAAGTTTAGCACAAGCTTTAAGGCTAAAATCGCCATAGAAGCGATCAAAAAATAGTATAATATTCAGTAATTAACAGTACAATATAAGTTATCTTTTACATACAATACTGGAAAGGGTTTTTAAGGGAAATACAGAAACGATCTTGTTACAAAAAGTCAGCTTTTAAAGATAACTGCATTTAATACTACTAGCGGTAGCCATAACACCTATATCGGGAGGCGTCCCCATGATTGGAGCAGTGCCTATTACTTTACCTTGCCAATCATATTGATACCCATCATGAATTCCCCCTGTCCAAATTTGCTGTACTGTCCCCCAAAAGCCCAGCACAGGTTCCCTTTTTGGAGCATTTCTAAAAACATCTATCATGGGCCCAATAACACTACCTGCAATTGTATCTGCCGCCATTCCTGTCGGATCGATCTTCAGTATTGGATTGTTCATCCCATAGCTGTATGGAGACACATCCTCGAACATGTCCGCCAGCGGATCCACCACATTCCATCTACCTATTTCAGCATCGTAAAATCTAGCCCCGTAATCCAGCTGACTACCACGACTTTTTCGTAATCTCTATCATCTTATGTTGTTCCCGTATCTTTTTTCTTCAAGATTAACTTCTAAACAAGAACAGTCTTCTAGGCCAGCTGTACAACTGTACTTTACTGTTGATTTTATTATACCTTATAATTTTAATACAATTTAACAGATAACATATTACTAGCGGAAATTATTAAATCGTTTAAAAGACAATTAATTAGATAGACTGAATGACAAAATGCAGACATCCTGTAATTCACCTTATAAACAGTATTCTCTATTAAAATTGTTTCATATCTTGTTGGATATTTTTGCGTTTCGCGCAAAGTTGGTTCTTCGTACCCAGATTTAATAAGGGTTTTAAGTGAAGATCGAATCTCCATAATAAGCTTATTTAAATTATCATCAACAACAACAAAACACCCGCCGCTTTCTTTAATCGTATTTTTCATAAAATAGTTATTTAACCACGAATACAAGTACATAGATACTTCATCGGTTAAACGATATGTAAAGTTATTACATTCTATGGTCGAGATCTTTTTCATTTTTTTGGCACAACATCTTGCCCATTACTATTATAAACCTTTCAATGTGATCCATTAACGTCCGCTCCCAAAGCTTAAAAAACACCAAGGAAATTGTTAGAGTCTTCAGCTCCAGGCATGTAGTGACCAGAAAGATTGTTCACCTCAACTATTTTCCCATCCCGTAGTTTTAACTCTCCTGCGGCATAAACATCCTGACCACCAGACATAAAGGTATGTTTTCTTCCTAAAAGAATTTCTCCGTCTTTAGTTACAACATAGTCAAATTTTCCTGTTGCATTAGCCTTTCCATTCAGTACAATTTTTCCATTTCTAATTCTACCCAATATTTTACCCACTTTAGAAATTGGCAACGAGTTCTTATGTAATCGAAATTTAAAAGGAGAAAGTCTCAATGAATATGCACGTCGTAATGAAGATGCGCCTCCCGCACCACGTGCACCTATCAAATCAGCCATACCGCCAGTGGCTTTGTCTAACAATAGAGTCATAGCAGCATATCCAGCATGGTCCTTTCTTCCATCGCTTCCCCTCGAATAGTAATCGGCAATCTGATGTATCTGATATAACCTTTGAAAATCAGAAAAACTATTAATTACATCTATTACAATCGTCCCTAATCTAATTATATCGACTGCCATCCCATCAGTATCAATCATCAGGATCGGGTTGTTCATCCCATAATTATACGGTGAAACATGCTCAAACTCATCCGCCAACGGATCTGCTACATTCCACCTGCCTATTTCAGCGTCATAAAACATTGCCCCGTAATCAAGCTGACCTTCCAAGGCTTTTTAATAGACCTCGGGATCCTGTGACATCTCACTTAAAGAACATTCCTGATAATAAGAATAAAATTAAAAGTAAAAATAAACGCCTGTTTTCCTCGATAATGCTTCTTGAAATATAAAAATAATTTTTTCTATCAAATTTGCTGTAATGTCATCTTTCGTATATATTTTTTTTAAATATATTAGACCTATCCCAAGCTGTTCACCATTCTTGATAGATTCGTCTTCAAAATCATCTATACAGCTCCCTATAATATCATTTAGCCCTGAGAACACACCAGAAAAATCTAATTTTTTAAATTGTTCCTCAGTCAAAATTAATTCAATTAAATCTTCATCGGCGCATTATTCAAATCCAACAACTCTTCTGCTATTTTATTTTTTGGTGTGACGATATAACGTTTTTTCATTTAATACTATTTTTACTCATCTAAATTATTGAAATGTGTTAATGGATTATACTGGCTCTGACTATTCCCTATTATTCTACCATTCTCTACCAGATTATTAGGAATATTGCCACTCAAATTCCTCGCTAAAACCAAGATGCAGAAAATACTCAAATAAAACAACAACGCCCAATCCGATAAAGATTGGGCGGCACAATAATTTAGCTAAGTTTCCTTCCTCGAATTTCAATTGGTATCTTTGAATATAGCGGCATAGCCAACATTCCTGGTACCCAATTTTTAACCGCATATATAAGAGTTTCATCGTCTAGTTTTCCCATTGCTGGGTCAGATTTGAGAACCATGTAGCCTATTTCAAAGCATTCTTCAGTGGTCAAATTTACCTCTCCATTATCTATATTTGACTTTAACAATTCTATTACCGTCCTTAACCGCAGTATATTATCCCCATAGATCTCAAGACCTTCTAAATGCCTAACATTTTCATATTGCGATTTAATACCAGAAAGTACTTGATAACATCCTTTCCCTGTGTAGAACCACTTGCCCTCGTTAGAATAAATATCTCTCGGACTATATTTTAAATCGGGTAAGTCATCTGCCGAAATTTCAACATCAAATTCGTCAACTTTAACACATTTTGATTTTCCTCTAGTAGTCAAATTTTCAGAAATAACTCCTCCAAATAACACATCACTCTTATTCATAGAGCGAACAGTTATCTCATCATCATCAAACAAATTATATACTTCAACAAGGTATTGATCCAATTGTACAAAATGCCGTATTGACATTAAACCGCAGTAAATATATTTGTGATTAAATGATTCAAGAGATTTTATATCGCAAAAAGGGATATTAAACAGGGGTAATTTATATATTTTTTTTTCTAACAGCATATCAATTTAATAAATCTTTCCAATTTGGGTAATTTATAGCGACTTTTTCGCAGATCACTTCCGATAAATGCACACTGGTTCTCGAATAACTTGAGGAGACTAAAAAACAGACTTATACAATCCTATCACCTCATATCAGGAATTCAACGATTCGTAAAGTATATAATATATAAACAATACCCCCAATCTTTACCTGATTGGGGAGTGGTATAAATTCATTCACATGTTAAATAACAATCATGTGCCAGTCAAAAAATCTAAAATTGCGGCAAATATTCTCGCAAAAATATTCTTAAATACATTTTTTTTCTTTACCACAGTATAATCCAATAAAAAATTATGTTCTTCACTTTGTTAATCGCCAGCCCCTTCGAAAAACAATTTTTATTGATCCCCAATTTATTTCTTTTTGCCTTATCTATTTCATTTACATCTAATTTCCCTGAATCTATAAGATAAATATTAAAATCTTTATTTAGGCCACTAATAGTCTCATGTGAATAAACATCCTTCCATGAAACCACTTCTTCAGAATTATCAAATTTCGAATTTGATTCAAAATATGGAGTCAAACTTGTACAAAACTTATTATCTTTTGTTATCAACATCAATGTACAATCATTCGCAACTTTACTTTGAATTTTTAGTACGTTTTTCAAATTTTTCTCAATTGAATCAATCATTTCTTTATTAACACTAAAATCCGAAACTATAAAATCAGAACAATTTTTATTTCTTTCTGAATTTAAATTAGATTCTAATTTTATTGGAAGATTATATATTTTTTGAGGAAAATGATCCATTAATTTCACAGATAATCTAAATGGCTCCTGTCGATTCTTGTAATCTCTATTGATCTCAGCTAGTCTTTCTGACAAAAAAGCGTCATTCCTCTTGTTATTATTACATGAGATCAACAGCATGAATCCGTAAAAAATTAAAAATAGTCTACTCATTTCTTCCTTTTTATAAGATCTTTAAATATTCCATAAACTTCTTTGCCCAAAGACTTAAAATCTGCTTTTCCTCCCTTCACTCTAGCTCCAGCCATACCTAATTTTCCATTAAGATTTGCTACAACATTTTTTCCTTCTCCAAAAGGAACTGTATACTGCCTTTCAGACGAAATAGTATTACTAAATGCATAATATTCGATTTTTGATTCTTTTGTAACACGATTTGTATTTAGTTTCTCGGGTTTTACATACGTAATTTTAACATTTCCTTCCTGGCTGTACATCTTGGGCATCCTATGCATTGATCGATCGGTACTATATTCAGTATTCTGAGATTCATTTACCTGAACATTTTCTGCTTTCTTAAACCCATGTGATTCCATAAATGCTTGTGATTCCTTGTTCATCATCACGGCCTCAGAATTTAGGATATTACCTTCCAATCCGTCCCAACGGACATCAGAGCCGAACATATCATCAGCACCAATATTCTCATAATTGTTTAGATTACCTGAAATATTATATTTAGTTCTTTGTGCCATTGATAATGATGATAAATTAGATACATTGTTTATATAAGTTACATTCCCTGTGGTGTTATCCACAAACCAATCTTCGAGCATCCCATCAGGATCAATAAATCTTAATGGATTATCGTAAGCATATCGATAAGGTGACCAGCTTCTATTGACTTCAGCTTTCGGATCTACCACATTCCACCGACCTATTTCCGCATCATAGAACCTTGCTCCGTAATCATACTGCCCTTCCAGCACATAAGAGCTTCCAAGAGTATGTGTTCCACCGCCCAGCTCGCTCTGCATCTCTTTACCATTGTAAAGATACTTATTGTCAAGGCTGGTCGCAACACTTTTAGTCTTGCCGAACGGATAATAGTCCTGGCGCTGCATCACCGCAGCCACCGGTGCTATAGCGGAGCCATCCTTCTTGAACACGACACGCACATTACCCAGATGGTCCGTCAGGTTATAATAATAACTATAGGTGCCCGAGCTGTTCAGCAAAAAACCGTCTTCTGTAGCGATCCGCTCGATACTTCCCAATCCTGTCCCGTTCATGCTGTACTCAATGCCATCCACATAATTACGCTCGGTCTTGACCGTACCCACCGTCGACATCTTGCGGAGCTTATTGCCCATCGCATCATACAGATAGTGCACGCTTGTACTCGTCTTGTCCGCTGTTTTTGGCAGATCAAGATGATTGTAGCTAAAGCCCATGCCCGTACGGTCCTTGGTCGCATTGCCGTTCAGGTCATAGGTGAAATCTGCTGTTATTCCACCTGAAAGGCTAGCCAGCCGATTACTCTTATTTGTGTTATTGTACGCATAATTGATAACCGGTCCATTATCGCGCGTCAGTGTCCGCATATTGCCCATGTCATCATAGATCAGCGCCTCCTTCAGACCAGTACTGACACCGCTCTTCAGCCTGTCCAGGGCATCATAGCTATAGGTGAACATATCGTTTACCCATGTCGACTCCCCATTGGTATGTTTCCATTGCTGCCGGGCAATATTGCCGTTGTATTGTGCATTGGGCAATAAGGTATTGCCGCTTACATTATAGTCCAGCTGATAGCTAAAGAAAGGCGAAACAGCCCCCGTCTGCCAACCACGTTCATTATAACTATAAGCAATGCTGCTGGCGAAGTTTAGCCCTCCATTCTCACTATGCAGGCTCCTGCTCTTAAGCTGACCGATTTCATTGTAAACCATCCGGCTCTGGATGATTTCTGCCTGGCTCCCCACTTTCTTTCTGACCTGATATAAACGCCCTGCATGGTCGTACTCATTGGTGGTCAGCACAGTTGTTGGGCTACCCGTCGGTGTAGCGCGGTGCTCGCGCCTGTTGGTCAATAGCTCGTCCGTAAAACCGTAGGTATTCGTCTCCCTATCGATGCCACCGATATGGTTCTGTGACACTGTCTGAACGATGCGCCCTTTTCCATCGTAATAATTGACCGTCAGCATCGGGCCTGTTCCATCCTCCCTATAGATCCGGATACCGGTCAGCAGCCCCTGGCTTTTTGTGCTTTTGACCAGTCCCTGCACCGGCATGCCGGCTGCACCTGCAAAGCCATAGTCGTCATAATAATTTACAGTCAACACCGTGATCGTTGATCCCGAAGAGGCGACAGGAAATACCGCCAAGGGAACAGGATAGTCGGGAGCCCCACCACGGTCTTCCCAAAGGGGCTGTCCGAGCCCATCCACATAAGCAGTCATCTGCTCCAGGGTAAGCTGGGTAATATTGACATAAAGTCCTGTCGAGGTAACCCGCCCCAGCCCGTCATAACGTGTAAAACTCCATTGCTGTTTCTTGCGCTGATTACCATCCTGGCTCAGGATGAGCTGATCCTTGCCGTTGTAGACAAACCACTGCCAGTCCCTGCCCGGTATTTTTTTGCGTATGAGCCTGCGACGGCCATCATAGCTATACGCATAGACCAGTTCTGCAAAATCTCCCGTGGCGCTTTCCGACAATGTGGTACCCAAGAACCCCGGGGGGACCACATAGCGCAGGTTTCCCAGGTCATCATGAATATAATAGGTATCCAGTTTTTTTGTGTCCGTTTCCCACCTCCTTTTCAGTACGGTCCGACCCGACAGATCAGCATATTCTTCCACTGTGCCCGCCTTACCTGAAGATGCGACCCAATTTTCATCTTTGGTCCTTGTCATTCTGAGCCTGTCTTTTGTATAGAATACAGGAGTGGTGCCGTTAATGGCACTTGCGCCATTTCCTGAACTATTTATTGTCCATAACCGCACGTCCCCTGCCATATTGGTTCCATATTCTAATACAGTACTGTGTCCTGTGGAATCACTGGTTACGACAGCATTACGGGGTGTGACAGGCTGCCACGACCATCCCGGAGCGCCTTGTTGCAGCACTCGGCCCAAGGGACTGAGCTCCAGTACCGCCACGGCTACCGGAGCACGGCTCTTGAAAATAGACGGCCCAAGCTCCATTGCGTAATAGCCATACACTTCGCCTTTGGGCGCCCGGGTAAACTTGCCCGCATTGGCCGAACTTTTGGCATAGGGAAGGTACTTAGAGCTCTCCCTACCAAAATTGTTATATTCAACCATCTGTACAATATCGTATTTTTGCGGGCCAGTCTGCCAGTCAACACGCTGGATCAGCCGCCCCACGTCATCAAAATACTGAACGGCAATATTGACATCCTCCACTTTCTGCATGGCGGGGATACCGGGGTCATAGCCGGCCTTCCGGGCTGTCCTGGTTATGATCCGGTTCTGATCAGTATTCGGGCTGAAGCCCTGTGCCCAGGCTACCATGGGTACCAGGGCCAGCAGCAGAAAAAATGTTATGTGTTTATATCCTGTATGCATGGTAAAAATCTTTGTTCAGAAACTTTAAAAATTACAGCTATTGTGTTCTATAGCGGTTTCAGAAAATAATTGTACTCAATGTTCCTGAGTATATTTTTTTCATTGTCCCTGATATTTTTCAGTCGGAGAAAATTATCATATTCATAATAACGGGTATCCCCTTTGGCATCTATCACACTTGAAATCCCTCGCCCCTGTTCATGGGTGTAGGTCGTTGCCTCCGCTCCTTCGGGTATCAGCCGGATATCGTCGAGCTGATACGTTGTACTGCCAATATTGTGCAGATAGATATAATCCTCTACCGGCAGCGAGACCAGAAGCTGATGGATCGCCCAGTCTCCGCCCCTAGCCGACGGCTCAATCTGTTCACTGATCAATAGTGCCCTACTTGGATTATTGGCCGGTTTGATTAGGGCCGGTGCGCCGTTACGAGACCAATAGGATAACAGATATCTTCCCGCAGGCATTTTTTGCCGTGTCCTGATGTCTTTTCCTCCATATAGGGATAATCCTTTTTTTCCTGTGTGTGCCAGGTTCGTAAGGTTGTCATCATCATAGATCCAGTCCGCCCCATCTTCAAAATCCTCCAGTGCGTTACGGGACCGCTGTGAATTTTTCACCTCGGCAATTCGGTTTCTCCTGTGGTTCCAGATATAGCTGTCCCTTGATGCCAGTTCCCTGTTGCTGGTGAAATTGTCTACCGATGAAATATTTCCTTTACTGTCATAGCTGAATACCTGACGCATTCTCGTGTCCGGTCCCACATTGACCAGCTGGCCACCATCGTAGAATTTGAGTCCTACAAAAGCTGACTTTGGTACCGGAACAGCGTTTTCAAACACATAGTTTATTGCCGGTACAGGGATACTTCGGACCTGGCCTCCGTCAGCGATAATGTTGATACTCTTGAATTGTGTGATCTCGGCCGATAGTACGTTTTCGTTTCCGTTACGTACCACAGACTGAACCGTTTCTATCGGCTTTGACAGATAATTACTGTCAGTCATGAAGGTATAGATGTCTCCGGTAGATCGGGGCACATCGAAGGGGTAGCGATAGCCTGTTTTGTATAGCTCGCCTGCGCTCCCCGTTGCGGATTGCTCTCGCAGCAGCTTATAGCCATCAGCGTACTTATAACTTACGGTCGACATCAAGGGTCCCGAACCGTCGGTGCTATATCTGGTCACGATTTCGCGCAACTGGCGGAATGGGTAAAAATAGACCCGGTACGGTGCAATTTCCATCGACCCAAAGGATGTGCCAGTAGGAACTGATCCCGTCGGATTAGTTTTTTCACACCGGTTGTAAACTTTTATCAGATAGCCTTTGACGTACTGGTCCCTTTCCCCGGTTCCATTGATGTTCCTGTTTCCCCAGCTGGTTTCAACAGACTCCTGCAGTTTCCCCGCAGCATCATAAACTTCCCTCAACTTCAGGCGCCCCCGTTCAAAGGCCCTAGAGCTGGTCGGAAAATTCGGAAAGAATGCCGGGCGGAGCATTGCAGCCGGATCGTCGAAATGTCCGTCATCGAAACTGGTATACTTGGTGACTGTATATCCATTTGTTTTCAGGTCATTCCAGCTTGTCTGCACTTCGGTAACTTCAGAATAGCCTATCGGGTTATTGAAAACCTCGTCCGCCAGCGGCATCACCGGGTTTGCAGTGTACATGCGGTAATCTATCCTTATGGCTGTACTGTGGGAGGTGTACTGTTCGTTGTAGCTGTATTGATATTTCGGGATCCCTGACAGGATGCCGCTCGATGGCAGGTCCGCTGTTGCAACACCAGGACGGTACCCCTTAACATAGTAGAATATCCGTCGTTTTAGAAACGAAGCAGCGGTCAATGGTCCCTTTGCAAGATCCGTGATTGCTTTAATCCTCGGACTCCCTCCGTATTTCTTCCCATGCTGCAGCAACCGGGTACGGGAAGAATCCAGGCTACTGTTATATTCGCCCCGCTCATACTGAAAGTGGGTACTCCCTCCCGTGGGATAGACCATTTCGGTCAACAGGTTCGCATTGAACACATTACGGTCATCGTTGGCTTCCCTGTCCTGATAGTATTGATCGGGTGCTGTTTTCAGCGAAACCCACGACGATTTTATGTTGCTATAATATCCCCAGTGGTCAGTGAGCTCGGAGAGATAACCCGGAAACTGATCCCTGAGACTACGGTCAAGCGAATATTTGAAAGTGTAGGGGTTCTGTGCAGAACCGTCCGACCCCACTTCCGTCAATGAACCCAGCATCAATCTTTCCATCGGTGATAGATGACTGCTTCTGGTATTATACATAAAACGGAAACGTTTCACGAGATTTCCATCTAAGTTCCAGGAAATACTGTCCAGCTTGCGCCATTCGACCTTGTCCGGCTGGGTCACGCTCCCCGTAAACCAGGTCAGTTGCAGGCCTTTGTTCCCCGGCATGTTGTAGATTTTGTTGAGCATAGCCAATGGTGCTGCAGCTGCCGAATAGCCCAGGTCGCCCGATGGTGAACTGTGCAGCAGCACGATATCGCCCCAAGAGGTCCTGATCTCACGAAGATATAATGGCGAAATGACCTGTCCGCTGACCGGATCCGATTCATAATAACTAGTGCAGGCCGCCCTCCCGTCGGTATAGGTCTGCGTCCTGCTTCCGTTATAGCCGACCCGTAGGTCCGCGACAAACTTTCCCCGTTCATAGGAAAAGGTAACCTGCTTCCCATCGGGCCAGCATATTTTGGTCAGGTGCCAGGAAGTGGCCACCCAGTCATCATGGTTCTGATCCAAAAAATTGATATTGTATTCGATAGCTTCATTATTGCCACCAAAATAATACTTGATGCCACGATCATCGGTTAGGACAAATCCCCGAAATACGCGCAGGGCAGGGATATTGGGATGGGCTATCTGTGTCTTTGGGGGGGCAATAGGGAATGGAGGATTGACAAACACCCCGTCGAACTCCACTTTGATTTCCCTGTCGCTCCGCACCCGCCAGTTATTATCCTGGTCCAAAAAAAACTTGCCGCTGATATCCAGGCAGCTGAAGGCAAATTCGTCCGGCTCGGTATCCAACTGTGCGGCAGTATAGCCAAATGGGGGAAGCGCTGTCTCCCAATTACTGGACTCTACATAAATTCTGGCCGCTGGATTAGAATAAAACCCTTTGGGACCGATCGCATCACCTCCCGGAAGATATACGTTATAGAACTTTTCGTTATGCTCATCTATCTCATCATTTATCTTTCTTGAGATAACGCCTCCCACATTAAGGTTCCACCCAATCCCAGTCCATCCGGGATGCAGGTCGGGTCTGACCGCCGTCAGGTTATAACTCAGTGTAAGTGGCACTACAACACCATTACCCCCAAGCTGCATTAATGGCAGATTGATCTGCGGATGTCCTGTATAGGGAGAAATGGGTATGTCACCGAATATGCCCAATGAAGAAACATTTGGGCTGAGCATATTGGTCTCCATTCCTCTGGGCCTGGTGTAATCCGATCCGTTTACGGTGCTGTAGTCAGTGTTTCCGGGCTGGGCAAAAAGCCCTCCACATTGGAGCAATAGGCAGCAGAGGATAAGCAGGAACACCGTTTTTTGCCGGATAGGTACTAGCAAACATACTTCAGTTATCGCCTCGCGCTTCAGCTTATTCCCGAATACACAGGGAGTACTGTGCTGTACAGCGAATTCAGATTTTAGAATCTGTGATCTTTTCATAATTGTGGTAAAAAAACAAATCAATATACTATCAATAAAATTAAATACATTTCAGCAATAACACATTAACAATTCATTACCATTACATTAAGAAGGAAACAACATAAACTTAAAAGCTATTATCGCTACATTACTTTACTTATTTTGAATGGAACAGGGTAATGCTGATTTTTGCCGGCCCCGCTCCTGACTGTAAATGTTTTTACAAACCGGCGACAGATTTATAATTGCTTTTTTTTGAACGGAAAGTATTGTTTGAATCAATACCCTTCAACTCTTAGATCACATAGTACTCGGTTGCGCCTGAAAAAAATATCGCTTTCGCACCAAAATAGCTGGTATTGTAAAAGTATTAGGACCATATAAGTACCCTAATGCTTGTCATCGAGTTATAACTACAAACCATAATCCTATGGGGTTACCATACTGAAATTTGAAACATATTTGCAATATATCAAGTTTAACGGAGACAAACTTTGCTTCTGCTTTGTTTTCTATATGTTGTTCATCGTTCAAGAAGATATTACTTCAAGTATGGATATGGTGCAATATTGTTATACATTCTTTACAGGCGATACTATTGCGGCAAATTCCATGTTTTCACTTAGCAGGTCAAGTGTTATCCTTAAAAATGAAAACAATGAAGTGGAAAAGAGCATTTTCCTGTCAGGATTTAATTATCTGATGCAACTATCATGGGAATGTTAACTAGTATCGTGGCTTATTTATATTCAAAAGATTACAATTATAACATCTACTGAAATTTGTGAACACTCAAGCGGAGTCTACTAAAGAATCATCAACCAAAAAAAATACGTCTAAAATATGATACAGACCGGATCCGGAACTTTGATTTCTTTACCAGCATCTGTCAACAACCCAGTCTTTGTATCTCGACTAAACAGTACAATATTATTGGTATACTGATTGGCCACAAGCAAGTATTTTCCATCGGGAGAAAGATTAAAATTCCGCGGCCCTTTACCCTTTACGGATGTATTGGACAATTTATTTAACGCGCCGTCTTTTTCCACCGAGAAAGTTGCTATTGTATTTGCGTCACCACGGTTGGTCGCATATAAAAATTTGCCATCTGCAGATATTTTTATATCCGCCCCACCATTTTGTCCCTTG
>Ga0213829_1001849_pt1 | contig 14505 bp, 18 predicted proteins | sample MC6MC0896MG_FD_180665 | JGI IMG/M metagenome (GOLD analysis project Ga0213829, IMG submission 180665) | Enriched soil aggregate microbial communities from Iowa State University, Ames, United States - MC6-MC0896-MG | ecosystem: Environmental > Terrestrial > Soil > Unclassified | place: USA: Iowa...
ACATTCTTCTGGTACAGGATCAAACAATGCACCTCTTGGTAGTCGAAGATGACGACATCGTCCGTATGCTGATGGTCGAAGTGCTCGACGAACTGGGCTATGCGGCGATCGAGGCGGACTGCGCCAGTGCTGCGCTCAAAATCCTTGAAGACCCGCAACAGCCGCTGGCGTTGCTGATGACTGACGTGGGCCTGCCGGACATGCGCGGCGAGGAACTGGCCGCCAAGGCCCGTGCCCTGCGGCCGGTGTTGCCGGTGCTGTTTGCCAGCGGTTACGCCGAAAGCCTCAACGTGCCGGAGGGCATGCACATGATTGGCAAGCCGTTCAGCATCGATCAGCTGCGTGACAAGGTGGTCGCAATTCTGGGCAAGTCCTGAGTAAACAGTGGATTCTTCGCGGGCTTGCCCGCGAAGGCGCCCACGCAGCGCTATAATTCTCGCCGCAACAGGTAAGTATCCATGATCCAGCCCTTGCGCGCCCTCGCCTCCTCCCGCACTTCAAGGATCCGCGCCTTGACTGCCTGCAATGGCCCGGCAATCAGCACCTCGTCGTCCGTGCCCAGGTAGGCCCCCCAGTAGATCACCAGCCCGGGGTCATCGAGCGCGGCAAATGCACACTGCCCATCGAGCATCACCACCACATTGTCCAGGCGCCCCTGCTCCGCCAGGCGGCGCCCTGGCAACACCATCAACGGTTCGCCAATGCGGTTGAGCGGCACCTGATGCCGCGCCGCCAGCGCCTGAACACTGCTGATGCCGGGGATCACCTGCAAACGCAGCGACATGCCGCGTTCGCGGACCCGTTGCAGGATGCGCAGGGTGCTGTCGTACAGGCCCGGCTCGCCCCAGAGCAGAAACGCGCCAATGTCGCCGCTGCCCATTTCATCCGTGATCAGCCGGGCATACAGCGCGGCACGCTGATGGTGCCAATCCTCAACCGACGCCACATAATCACTGGCCTCGCTATCGCGCTGCGGGTCCGCTACCTGGACCAGGCGATAGCCGCCTTCGGGCCGGTAGCGTTCGAGGATGGCCTTGCGCAGCCGCACCAGTTCGTCCTTGTCAGTGCCCTTGTCGAGCACGAAGAACAGCGTGGCGCGGCGCAGCGCCTCGACCGCCTCATAGGTCACCTGGCGAGGGTCGCCCGGGCCGATACCGATCAGCAACAGGTCTTTCATCACAGCGCCCTGGACAATAACCAGCTGCCATTGTCGGCCGGCTACGGGTGTTTGGCAAAGCGCGCTTAGAAGATCGCGAAGTTGTAGCTGACGATCACCCGCGTCTCGTCCATATCGCGTGCCCACTTCTCATAGTTGCTGCGGTACGTGGAGTTACGCAGGCGCACGCTGACATCTTTGAAGGTGCCGGTTTGCACCTGGTACTTGAACTCGGTATCGCGTTCCCATTCCTTGCCTTCGGCGTTACTGCCCGGGACCTTGATGTGGTCGCCGTTGATGTAGCGGGTGAAGAACGTCAGCCCGGGCACGCCGAGGGCCTTGAAGTCGTAGTCGTAACGCAGCTGCCAGGAGCGCTCCTGGGCGGCGGCGAAGTCGTTAACCTGCGCATAGTTGACCAGGTACGGGTTGCTGCCATCGAGGTACGGCATGGCACTTTCGCCATACATGCGTTGCCAGCCGGCGCTGATCTTGTGCCCGCCCAGGCTGTAGCCGAGCATGCCGCTGAAGGCGCGATGGTCGATCTCGCCAGCGCGGGCGTTGCCGATGTCGTCACTTTTGATCAGGCGCAGGTCGGCCGAAAGGCTGCCGAGCGCGAGCGGCTGGCTGGCCACCAGGCCAAGAAAGTGCTGGCGGTAGATGTTTTCCAGCTTGGCCACCTGGTATTGGGCGCTGAGCCGGTCATTGAAGCGGTAATCCAGGCCGGCCAAGTCGAAGTGGTCGGCTTCGATATCGCAGGCATAACGCTTGTTCTTGCAGTGCACGCGAATGTCCTCGCGATCAGTGGAATCACGCGCGGTGTATTTGTTCAGGCGGGCCAGGGTGAACTTCAGGTCATGAAGTTCTTCGGACGTGAGCATGGCGCCGTGGAACAGGGTCGGCAACAGGCGGCCATCGTTGTATTTCAATAGCGGCACATCCGGCATCATCGAACCGTACTTGAGCACGCTGTTGGACACCTTGACCTTGGCGGCCAGGCCCATCTTCGCATACTGGTCGGCAGCGTGCCGGGGGTCATGACCTGTAGACGGCAGCAAGCCGCTGTTACTGTCCGCCGGGCTGGAGTCGAGCTTGAAACCGAACATGCCCAGCGCATCCACGCCAACGCCTACCGGGCCTTGGGTATAACCTGACTGCACATTGAGTATGAAACCTTGCGCCCATTCTTCGCGCTTGGACGCACCCTGGCTGGAACTGCTGTGGCCGTCACGGAAGTCCCGGTTGAAATAGACAGTGCGCGCTTCAACCTTGGCACTGCTGTCTTCTAGAAAACCGGTGGCCTGGGCATGCGCGCCAGCACACAACAGCAACAGGCCGGCAACACGGCGCCCGGGGGCGAGAGGAAGGGGGGCAAACATGCGAGGGAAGATCCAAAGTCAGGCGAAAAAACAATACGGGCAACGCTGTGCCACGCTGATGCGACGCGGCCGAAGAGCATTCGACCATCATCTGAAATGATCGCGCACAGGCTCTGGAATGCACCATTGGACCATGGTCTACAGGCACTGGAGTGGGCCGCGAGCAACGCTCGAAGCCGCCGCTCGGAAAACTTGTAAAGTTCCCGTCTTACTTGGAAAAGTTTGCGGTTTACCCAACTGCTACTAATGTCTACACTCGATATCAGCGAACAGTTTTACCCACCCGCGTGGCCGGCGTTAATTCTCTTCAATGTTCGTCGCGCCTGCCACGGATGACGTACAGGAGTGATTACAGTGTCCAGACTTGCAGAGTTTCGTGCTGCCGAAAAAGCGCTCCAGGAACAGATGGCTCAACTGGAGGCGCTGAAAAAGGATGCCGGCCTAAAACGCGAAATCGAATTCGAGCAGAAACTAGTCGGCCTGATGAAAAGCTATGACAAAGGTCTGCGCGATATCATCGCCATTCTCGACCCGAAGGCCGTTACCCGCGGCGCAGCCAGCGCCCCGAAACAGCAGCGCCGTGCGCGCGTGGTGAAAGTGTATGAAAACCCGCACACCGGCGAGCTGATCGAGACCAAAGGTGGTAACCACCGAGGCCTCAAGGCGTGGAAAGAACAGTATGGCGCCGGCACGGTGGAAAGTTGGCTACGCTGATGAAACGTCAACACTTGCTTCACACTTTTTTCACAAGGGCTGGCTCAGTATCGAGACAGCTAAAGGACTAGCGACCCCATCACGCGCCCGCACATGCGGGCCTCTCTTCCAGCGCCCTGCCTTGTGCAGGGCGCTTTCATTTGCGCAATCGCTTCACTGCCGTATCATGGCCCCCTGTCTGTTCCGCTGGCCCCGCTGCCAGCCTCGTCTCTGGAGTACCCATGAGCCTGCACGATCTGCAAACCCTGCCAGGTGTCACCGCACAGCCTGACGCCGCTACCGCCAACTTCGTCTTCAACCACACCATGCTGCGGGTCAAGGACATCGAGAAATCGTTGGATTTCTACACCCGCGTGCTGGGCTTCCGCCTGGTCGATAAACGGGACTTCCCGGAAGCGGCCTTCAGCCTGTACTTCCTGGCGCTGGTCGACCCGGCGCAAATCCCTGCCGATGACGCCGCGCGCCACCAGTGGATGAAGTCAATCCCTGGCGTGCTGGAGCTGACCCACAACCACGGCACCGAGAACGACCCGGAGTTCGCCTACCACAACGGCAACACCGACCCACGCGGCTTTGGCCACATCTGCATCTCGGTGCCGGATGTGCGCGTTGCCTGTGCACGCTTCGAGGCACTGGATGTACCGTTCCAGAAGCGCCTGGCCGATGGCCGCATGAACCACCTGGCGTTCGTCAAGGACCCGGACGGTTACTGGGTCGAAGTGATCCAGCCAGCCGAACTCAAAGGCTGAGCACGCGTTGCGAGCCTCGTCGGCTCGCGCTCGTCGGGCCGGGAACTCCCGGCCCCTTGCTGTGGTATATGAAGATAAGCGCTTCACTAGCCACAGCGAGGTAAGGACGATGCAATCTCTTCACTGTGAATACCGCGACCACACCATTACCGCTAGCGTAATGCCTCACCCCGACTCCCCTCTGCCCTATGCGGCCGGCTGCCTGATCACCGATCCTGAAGGGCACACCAGCAGACGATTGTCGATGCCGATGAAGTTCTTCTCAGACCTTGAGCACGCTCAGCATGTGTCCTTGGCGCATGGCAGGGCGTTGGTGGACCAACGGCTGGACGAAGGGCATAAAGCCTTCTGAGGTGATGGCTGTACCGGCCCCTTCTCGGGGCGAGCCCGCTCCCACAGGAAGCATGAACACCAGTGGGAGCGGGCTGCCCCGAGAAGAGGCTGGCGCAAGCGACCTAGATATCCCGCGCGTAAGCCACGGCAGCGTCAACCTGCTCCGGCGTCGGTCGCACCCCGGTGTACAACACAAACTGCTCCAGCGCCTGCAGGGCAATCACCTCCAAGCCGGTAATCACCGGTTTGCCCAACGCCTGGGCCCGGCGAATCAATGGCGTCAGCGCCGGCATCGCCACCACATCGAACACCCGTTCGGCTGCTGCTATGGCATCTTCGCTGAAGGCCAGCTCCTGCGCTTGCGGCCCGCCCGCCATGCCAATTGGCGTCACGTTCACCAACATCGGCGGGCAACGATCACCCAGCTCGGCCACCCAGCGATAACCACACACATCCGCCAGCTGCCGCCCGGCCTGCTCATTACGGGCCACGATGATGCCTTCTGTGAACCCTGCATCGCGCAGCGCGCTGGCAACCGCCTTGGCCATGCCACCGCTGCCGCGCAGGGCAAAGGCAGTGGCCGGGTCCACCCGATGCTGCTCGAGCAGTTGCCGCACCGCCAGGTAGTCGGTGTTATAGGCCTTGAGGTGACCGTCGCAATTGACCAGTGTGTTGACCGCCTCGATGGCTGCGGCTGACGGGTCAACCTCATCGACCAATGCCAGGCAGGCCTCCTTGTACGGCATCGAAACCCCGCACCCCCGGATACCCAGCGCACGAATGCCCGCTATAGCAGCGGGCAGGTCAGCAGTGCTCATCGCCTTGTAGTAATAATCCAGGCCCAACTGCTGGTAGAGATGGTTATGAAAGCGCACGCCAAAGGTGCCCGGCCTGCCGGCCAGGGAAATGCACAGTACCGTGTCTCTGCTGGGAGTTACCGTCATAACCTGCTCCTTGTTCATAACCTGAATCGTTTATTCAGCGTAACAGAGGCCACCACTGGTCGTCCCTTACACAACCTTTACCATTTCCCTGTGCTCAGCTGACAGACACCAGAGTCATAGTGATAAGGCCCCAAGCGCGGGGTTTTACCACGAGGTAGTCGCATGAACCGTCTTATCCCTGGAATCGCCCTGTTGGTCGGTGCCCTGGCCATCAGCGGGCAAGCATCCGCCCACGGTGGTGGCGGTGGCTGGTATGGCCCCGGCCCTCTGCTGGGTGCTGCGGTAGTCGGGGCAGTGGTAGGGGCGACGGTTTCAGGCGGCCATGAGCGTACCGTCTATGTCGAGCGCCAACCCGCTTACTACCCGCCGCCTCCGGTATACGTGCAGGCACCGCCGCCGCCGGTGTTCTACCAGCCCTATTACGTTCCCGCTCCGCCGCCGCCGGTCTACCGCACCTATGGCCCGCCACCGGTGTACTACGGCCCGCCACGCTGGTAACTGTTGATAAAGCTAATGAGCACTATTGAGCAAGTTGATTTCAAACCGGACCGGCTGCTGCGTAAGGTAGGGCCATGTTTTACAGGAGGTCCACATGGCCACTATCCATATCATGTCCGTTGTCGGCAGCGCCGTCCCTTCTACCCTGCGTGAAAAGGGCCTGCTGGCTTGCTGGTACCTGGTCAGCAACGGCGAAGCGGTGAGCGGCCCATTGGCCACCCGCGCCTCTGCCCAGGCGCTTGCCGAACAGCTCCAAGCCGACTGCCTGATCGCTTGACCGAATTTGTTGTGCGTTGCTCCCTACGCCTGTTCTGACCCGCCGCTTGGCGGGTCTTTTTTTGCCCGACCAAACCGACGAACGGATGCGGCAAAACCGTTACAGCATGAAGCTTTTTTCATATCGATGGGGTGGTGTAACGAGCAATCGACAGCCGTTAAGCCATACTCCACAATGCGAGCGTTTTTTGGGGGAAAACCCTTGCACAGCCAACGACATACCAACTTTTAGTGAGCCTCAACGTGAAAACATCCCTGTCCATCCTCAGCCTGCTGCTGTTGCTCACAGGTACCGCGACCCTCCCGTCGACCGCTGCTGCACAACCCCCTGCCCAGGTTCAACGCGACCCTTCCAAGCTGCATCTGGCTTCCGGCAGCGCCCTGCTGATCGACCTGAACACCAACCAGGAACTGTATTCGAGCCACGCCGACCGCGTGGTGCCGATCGCCTCGGTGACCAAACTGATGACGGCGATGGTGGTGCTGGACGCCAAGCTGCCCATGGATGAGATGCTCACCATGACCATCGCCAACAACCCGGACATGAAAGGCGTCTACTCGCGCGTACGCCTGGGCAGTGAGCTGAACCGCCGCGAAACCTTGCTGATCACCTTGATGTCGTCGGAAAACCGCGCCGCCACCACCCTGGCCAACCACTACCCCGGTGGTTACCCGGCATTCATCAAGGCGATGAATGCGAAGGCCCGCAGCCTGGGCATGGCGCATACCCGTTACGTGGAGCCGACCGGCCTGTCGACGCAGAACGTTTCCAGCGCCCGCGACCTCGCCAAGCTGCTGATGGCATCACGCAAGTACCCGATGCTGAGCGAGCTGTCGACCACCCGCGAGAAAACCGTGGCGTTCCGCAAGCCCAACTACACGCTGGGCTTCCGCAATACCGACCACCTGGTGAACAAGAGCAACTGGGACATCAAGCTGACCAAGACCGGCTTCACCAATGAAGCCGGCCATTGCCTGGTACTGCTGACCCGTATGGACAACCGCCCGGTGGCCATGGTGATCCTCGACGCCTTCGGCAAGTACACCCACTTTGCCGATGCCAGCCGCATGCGCCAGTGGCTGGAAACCGGCGCAGCCAAGCCGGCACCAGCAGTGGCGATGCAGTACAAGTCGGACCGGCAGATAAAAGGCCGGTTGGCCGCGGAGTAAACGCTGCGGGCCATTCGCGGGTTAGCCGCAAATGGCCCTTGCAACGCCTTCAGGCCTGAGTGCTGACCATCCCGCCAGCACTGCTGCCGCCGGTTTTCTGCAACGCTTCGAGCAGTTGCGCCGTGGCAGTCATGATCTCGCCATTGATCGTGGCAATGCTCGCCTGTTTGCCAGTCACTGCGGCCAATTTGGCCGTCTCGTCCATCTTCTGCGCCATCAGATTGGCCAGTTGCTTTTGCTCATCTGCCAACTGTTTCTGCAGCTTCTTGATCATCTCGCGCAGTTGCTTGATGTGTGCAGGCTCCGAACTCTCTTCGCTTTGCTGCGCGCCTTGCGCGCCGCCGCCGCCCTGAGCCTTCGAGGTTTGCGCAGACGCGGTTGGGGAGACGGTCTTCTGTGCCTCGTCGGTATTTTCGCCTTCACCGCTGCTGGCGACTTGGGCCGTGCTTGCGGCCTGCACCGACGCCGTGTTGATGGTGACTGCCGAGATGCCTGTCATGTTCGAGCCCCTGCCTTCAAATAGGTCCTTGCGTTGACCCCACTATCGGCGGGGCTGCGCAATTCTTTAGGCCGGCCAGGCCATCGCCTGCGCGGCACCTCAGTAAATTCCCCACCACGTGGCTCGTTCCAACCAATGTACTCGCGCAGGAGCCGGAGCACCGGCGGGCGCCCACATTCGACCATTATGGAATCGCAGCCATGAGCCAGTCTTCAAACACGGAAACCATCAAGGATCTGATCGGCGTGGGCTTCGGCCCGTCCAACCTGGCCTTGGCCATCGCCCTGGAAGAGCTCGCGCAGACCCAAGGCCACGCCCTCGACGCACTGTTCATTGACAAGCAGAAGGAATACCGCTGGCACGGCGAAACCCTGGCCACCCAGAGTGAGCTGCAGATCTCCTTCCTCAAGGACCTGGTCTCGCTGCGCAACCCCACCAGCCCCTACAGCTTCGTCAATTACCTGCATCAGAAGCAACGCCTGGCCGACTTCATCAACCTCGGCACCTTCTATCCCTGCCGCCTGGAGTACAACGATTACCTGCGCTGGGCTGCCGAGCATTTCGCCACCCAGGCCGTCTACGGCGAAGAGGTGCTGCGTATCGAGCCGGAAGTCAAAGCCGGCCGAGTCGAGCATCTGCGCCTGGTATCACGCGATGTACAAGGCCGCGAATACAGCCGACGTACCCGCTCGGTTGTGGTCGGAAGCGGCGGCACCCCGAAAATTCCGGAAAAATTCGGTGCGTTCAAGGATGATCCTCGTGTCTTCCACCACTCGCAGTATTTGAGCAGCCTCAACAAACTGCCGTGTGCCGAAGGCAAGCCGATGCGTATTGCCGTGATCGGCTCCGGCCAGAGTGCCGCCGAAGCATTCATCGACCTCAACGACAGCTACCCGTCGGTGAAGGTCGACATGGTGCTGCGCGGGTCCGCGCTCAAACCGGCTGACGACAGCCCATTCGTCAACGAGATCTTCTCGCCGGACTACACCGACCTGGTCTACAACGAACCCGCTGACCAGCGCGCCAAGCTGCTGGGTGAATACCACAACACCAACTACTCGGTGGTCGACCTGGACCTGATCGAGCGCATTTACGGCATCCTCTACCGCCAGAAGGTGTCCCATCAGTTCCGCCACAATGTGCTGTGCCGTCGGCACGTGGAGGCTGTAGTCGCCACCCGCGAGGGCATCGAGCTGACCCTGCGCGACCTGGCCACCGGCCAACAGCAGACTCACCGTTACGACGCGATCATTCTAGCAACAGGCTACGAACGCCGTTCGCACCGCGACCTGCTCGCACCGCTGGCAGGCTACCTGGAAGACTTTGCCGTCGACCGCAACTACCGGGTGCTCGCGAGCCAGGACCTGCAAGCCTCGGTTTACCTGCAAGGTTTCTGCGAAAACAGCCATGGCCTGAGCGATACCCTGCTCTCGGTGCTGCCATCGCGTGCAGCCGAAATCGGCCAGGCCCTGTACCACGACCTGGCTCGCCAACAAGGCAAAGCGCAACCGGTGGCCGCCCTGACCAGCGCCTGATCTCGCTCGCAGCCCTTCAAAAGCCGGCACGGTGCCTCGCGCACCTGCCGGCTTTGTGCTTTCCGAAACATTTGCTTGCATTTAAATCGGCAGGATTTCCATTCTCATTCGTCTTTATAGATGCAGCCCCAGTGGTTGGGCATAAGCTCGACCCTCATTTTCAGAAGACCGACTGATGGCCAAATCACCGAAAAAATCCAAGTCCAAGCTGTGGTTCCTGGTCCACAGCTGGCTCGCCCTGCCGATCTGGTTTTTCGTCCTGATCGTCTGCTTCACCGGCATGCTCGCCGTGGTGAGTCAGGAAATCGTCTGGCTGGCCAACCCCGATGTGCGTGCCAGCAAGCCTGCCGACAGCGCCGAGCGCCTGAGTTTCCAGCAAGTACTGGACGCGCTGAACAAGGCCGAACCCGACATGTCCGTGCGCTCGCTGAGCCAGCCGGACGGGGCGCATTTCGCCCTCAATGCACGCGTAACCCTCGCCGATGGCACCACCCCGACGCTATACGTCAACCCGTACACCGGGGCGATCCAGGGCAAGATGCCTGACTTCAACTTCGAAGCCTTCACTCGTGCCCTGCATGGCTGGTGGTTAGTGCCATTCACCAACGGGTACAGCTGGGGCTGGTACCTGGTGTCGCTGCTTGGTTTGCCGATGCTGGCATCGCTGGTCACCGGCCTGGTGGTGTACAAGAAGTTCTGGAAAGGCTTTTTCAAACCCGTGCGCACCGGCCACGGTTCGCGCATCTTCTGGGGCGACCTGCATCGCCTGGCCGGCGTCTGGTCCATCTGGTTCATCGCGGTCATCTCGATAACCGGCATATGGTTCCTGATCCAGGCGATCCTCGGCGACAATCACATCACCATTTCCAGCGAACCGGTGGTACCGGTGATTGCCCGTGAGCAGGTGCCGCAGACCAACGACGGCAGCCCCGCGCCACGCATCGACCTGGACGAGGCGGCGCGCATCGCCGGCCTGGCCATCCCGGGCCTGGACATCAGCTTCGTCTCGCTGCCTGCCACCGCCTACAGTCACATCGACCTGGGTGGGCGCGGCTGGTACCCGCTGATGTTCCAAAGCGCCGCGGTCAACCCCTACACCCGCGTCGTCGACAGCCAGTTCCTGCTCGGCGACCGCAGCGCCCTGGAGTTCGTCACCGAATCGATGCGGCCTTTGCACACCGGTGACTTCGGCGGCCTCGCGATCAAGCTGGTGTGGTTCTTCTTCGGCCTGGTCCTGACGCTGATGGTCTTGAGCGGCCTGCTGATCTGGACCAAACGCACCGCACAGGCCACCGCGGCTGCACTCAAGCGCAGCGAACGGGCACCCCGTGCGCGGGCCAGCGACATCACCGCGGAGATTCAACCATGAGCCAGGCCCGAGCCCTACCCGCCACACCGTTGAAACAGTTCTGGCTGAAGTGGCGCTTCCACCTGAACATCCTGCTGATCCTCATCCCGCTGGGTTTCATGCCCAAGTACTTCGCCGACGCCAGAATGTTCCGCGGTGATGCCGGGCTGGGCGTAAACCAGATCAGCGATATCCAGGTCGGGCCATACAGCCTGGACCTGGCCGAATTGCGTGACGAGGCGCCCCGCGCCGACGGCCCGGCCGGCCATTTCAAAGCCTTCAACGCTGCGTTGTGCAAGGCCTGCACCAATGAGGTGAAGGCCGTCTACCTGCGCATCGGCAAACCCCGCAGCCTGCGCGCAGCCGGCACCATCTTCTTCGGCGCGCCGTACCGCATGGGCACCAACCTGCCGGTACCACCACGCACCCGGCCCGACGCCCAGGTGTGGGTCACCATCGAAGGCTGGGACGGCAGCATGCACCAGGCGTCGGTCCCGCTCGCCAAGGCTTCGCCGGCCACCGTGGCCTGGCTCGAGAAACAAGGAGGCAAACCATGAAACACCTGATGCGCAGGCTCGCCCTGCCCCTGCTGATGCTGGCCGCAGGCCCTGCCCTGGCCCACAACCCGATGTGCGAATGCAAAGCGGTCGACGCCGGCCAAGTGAAATGCACCGGCGGCTTCTCCGACGGCAGCGGCGCCCCGGGGGTGACCCTGGACGTGATCGGCTACGACGAGCAGGTATTGGTCGGCGGCAAGCTCGGCGAGGATTCGACGCTTACCTTCAAGCGCCCGGACGGTGAGTTCTACGTGCTGTTCGACGCCGGCCCCGGCCACGTGGTGGAAGTCGACTACGCCGACATCGCGCAACCATGAGCGGCCCGACCCTGAGCCGCACCCAGGTCGTGCGCCCCGCCGGTGCCGGCCACGAAACCCTGTATGTGCTGCTGGTCAGCCTGCTGATCGTGATTGTCGCCGCCACGGTGGTGCTGCTGCGGGGTGAGCGCGAGGACGAGCAAGCCATCGCCAGCCATCAGATCGACGCCCGCCGCGACCTGACGGCCGCCGAACAGGGCATCTACACCGACCTGCTGGTGGCGTTCGACGAGGTCCAGCTGCTGCGCGAAGAACAAGCCGCGGCCCCAGGCGTGGAGGCCCTGGCCGAGGACGGCCTGCCACCGTTCGTCAAGGACGCAGGTAGCCAGAGCCGTGGCAGCCACCAGTGGCAGTGGCTGCAGGCCGGCGCCTATCTCGGCCGCAGCCATGCGCCGCAGGTGGCCGGCAGCTTCCTGCTGATCTTGCCGGGTGACAGCAACGGCCAGGCCGATGTCTGGCTGCGCCGCGACAGCGCCGCCGTGGTGCCGGACGACCTCGGCCAGCCCGCGCTGATCGCCGCCGGCTGGCAGCAAGTGGTCAGCCATTACGACGCTGGTGTCACCCGCGAACACCGTCACTGAACCCAAGGAATTTCCCCATGTTCCGCTCTGCATTCGCCCTGCTCCTGGCCCTCGCCCTGCCGGCCCTGGCCCTGGCCGACACCGGTAAGCCCCTGCGTATCGGCATCACCCTGCACCCGTATTACAGCTACGTGAGCAACATCGTCGGCGACAAGGCCGAGGTGGTGCCGCTGATTCCAGCAGGCTTCAACCCGCATGCCTACGAGCCACGGGCTGAGGACATCAAGCGCATCGGCGGCCTGGATGTGGTGGTGCTCAACGGTGTAGGCCATGACGATTTCGCCGACCGCATGATCGCCGCCAGCGAAAAGCCTGACATCAAGACCATCGAAGCGAACCAGAACGTACCGTTGCTGGCAGCCACCGGCATCGCCGCGCGCGGTGCGGGCAAGGTGGTCAACCCGCATACCTTCCTGTCGATCAGCACCACCATCGCCCAGGTCAACAACATCGCCCGCGAACTTGGCAAGCTCGACCCCGACAACGCCAAGTTCTATACCCAGAACGCCCGCGCCTACGCCAAGCGCCTGCGCACCTTGCGCGCCGAGGCGCTGGCCAAGGTCACCGAGGCCCCGGGCGCCAACTTTCGCGTTGCGACCATTCACGCCGCCTACGACTACCTGGTGCGCGACTTTGGCCTGGAAGTCACCGCCGTGGTCGAGCCTGCCCACGGCATCGAGCCGAGCCCGGCGCAACTGAAGAAAACCATCGACCAGCTCAAGGCGCTGGACGTCAAGGTGATCTTCTCGGAGATGGACTTCCCGTCGGCCTATGTCGAGACCATCCAGCGCGAATCGGGCGTGCGCCTGTACCCGCTTACGCACATTTCCTACGGCGAATACACCCCGGAAAAATACGAAGTGGAGATGAAGCGCAACCTCGACACGGTGGTCCGCGCTATCCAGGAGAACCGCGCATGACCGCTGCCGCCAACCTCGTGACGCACGGCGGGCCACGCATCGAGTTCGCTGGCATCGACCTGACACTCGGCCGCACGCGCATCCTCGAACAGGTCGCTTTCAGCGTCACCGCTGGCAGCGTGCACGCCATCGTCGGCCCCAACGGCGGCGGCAAGAGTTCGCTGATCAAGACCCTGCTCGGTCAGATGCCCCATCAGGGCCAGCTGACCCTGGACTGGCCGGGTGAGCAGCAGGTGATCGGTTACGTGCCGCAAGCGCTGGAGTTCGACCGTGGCCTGCCGATGACCGTCGACGACTTCATGGCCGCGATGTGCCAGCGGCGCCCGGCCTTCCTCGGCCTGTCGCGCCGCGTGCAGCCGGCCATCGATGCGGCGCTGGCACGGGTGGGCATGCTCGACAAGCGCAAACGGCGCATGGGCGCGCTGTCGGGCGGCGAGCGCCAGCGCGTGCTGCTGGCCCAGGGCCTGATCCCCGAACCGCAGTTGCTGGTGCTCGACGAACCCATGTCGGCGCTGGACGAAGCCGGCATTCAGGTGTTCGAACAGTTGCTGCATGGCTGGCGCCTGGCCGGCACCACCGTGCTGTGGATCGAACACGACCTGCAGGCGGTGCTGCGCCTGGCCGACCGGGTCACCGGCCTGAGCCGCCAGGTATTGTTCGACGCCCCACCGGCACAAGCCCTGACCCCGGAGCGGCTGCTGAGCCTGTTCTCCGTCCACCCGCGCAGCGAGAGCGTCGCCTGATGAGCTATGAAGCATTTCGCCAACTGGTCCAGGAATGGGCCAGCGCTGGCTTCCTGCCGGAGGCGCTGGCCTACGGTTTCGTGATCAACGCACTGGTCGCCGGGCTGATGATCGGGCCGGTACTGGGTGGCCTCGGCACCCTGGTGGTGGTCAAGCGCTTTGCCTTCTTCTCCGAAGCGGTCGGCCATGCCGCCCTGACCGGCGTGGCCATCGGCATCCTGCTTGGCGAACCCTACACCGGCCCCTATGGCAGCCTGTTCGGCTACTGCCTGCTGTTCGGCATTTTGCTGAACTTCCTGCGCAACCGCACCGGGCTGTCGCCAGACACGCTGATCGGGGTATTCCTGTCGGTGTCGTTGGCACTGGGTGCGAGCCTTTTGCTGATGCTGGCCGGCAAGATCAACGTGCATATCCTCGAGAACGTGCTGTTCGGCTCGGTACTGACCGTCAGCGCCCACGACCTGGTGGTGCTTGGGGTGGTTGCAACCCTGGTACTGGCGCTGGCCCTGCCACTGTACAACCGCATCATGCTGGCCAGCTTCAACCCGCAGTTGGCGGCGGTACGTGGCGTGGCGGTGAAGACCCTGGACTACCTCTTCGTGGTGCTGGTGACGCTGGTCACGGTGGCGTCGGTGAAAGTGATCGGGGCAATCCTGGTCGGGGCGCTGCTGGTGATCCCGGCGGCAGCCGCGCGCCTGGTCAGCCAGTCGCTCAAGGGCTTCTTCTTCATCTCGGTGCTGATTGCCACACTGAGCACGCTGCTGGGCATCCTGCTGCCGATCGTCTTCG
>Ga0213829_1001851_pt1 | contig 14488 bp, 11 predicted proteins | sample MC6MC0896MG_FD_180665 | JGI IMG/M metagenome (GOLD analysis project Ga0213829, IMG submission 180665) | Enriched soil aggregate microbial communities from Iowa State University, Ames, United States - MC6-MC0896-MG | ecosystem: Environmental > Terrestrial > Soil > Unclassified | place: USA: Iowa...
AACATTCGCTTTTATTTGCAAGGTTTATAACCCAAAAATACGAAACCTTGCAGATAGCATCAAGAAATAAAGATATTAAAATGCTGAATAACAAATGCTTAAAGCCTTTCTAAGGGATAACTAGTTATAATTAACTCGCGTAAACACTCCATCAGAAGCCAATTTTCGGACAAAATCAGAGATGGAGGGTGCGGTACCATATGAGGTAGTCAGAGCCGGAATATTATCGGAATAAAGCTGGCTATTGCTCGCTCCATAACTCTGATACTCAGTATAATCCCGTACGAATCCACCCATAACACTAAAGAAATGGTCATTCAACTGCTTCTCATATTTTGTGAATGCATTAATGATATGGTGCTGAATACGGTAATTGGATCTACTAAAGGCATTTGGAAAAGTTCCACCAATCTGATACTTCGAACCATCAGGTCGAGAGGAGTACAGGGTTTTTGTATGCGAATTAGCGTCCTGAAAAGTGCCATCAAAGGTATAATTTGTTGTTGCAGTCCATCCTGGTGCAAGTCTGAAAACAAACTCTCCAGTCAGCAGCCCTTTATCAATGGTCGATTTAGCCCTCCCTCCCATTTGTAGTGGTACATCGCTTGTTTCTGCAAATTCTCCATTTGGATTATACAATGGAACAGTTGGCCATTTTCGCGCCATTTGATGCATATAATTACCCCCTGTCCGCCCTGCGTAGGTATTAGGTGTATTATTCAATTCTTTGGAAAAGCTACCGCGAATACTAAAATCCAGCCATTTGGATATTGTGGTTGTCAAATTGGTCCGTACATTAAATCGTTTGTAACGATCATCTCCATAGTTATAAAGTCCCGACCGGTCATTGTAGCCAAGGCCAACATAATAAGTCGTATTCTCAGATCCACCAGACACCCCAATATTATGCTGCTGACTAAACGCTAAGTCTTTGAAGTAAATCTTAAACCAGTCATTATTTGCATTACCGTTTCCCCAGGTATAATACTCATTTGCACCGGATGCGGTACTTTGAATGGTTTCTGTTGCCAAAGATCCATTTTGATAAGCAATAATGCGATCTATTGTTTGCTGGTTAAAGATATCGCCTCTGCCACCGTTTCTGGCTGCTTCATTATATAAATTGGCAAAGTCCAGAGAGTTCAGCATCTTGGGCAAATTGATCGGATCAGCCCAGCTGAGGTTATTGCTATAGGTAATGGCCGGTTTTGCCCCTTTTTTTCCCTGTTTTGTTGTAATTAAAATAACTCCATATGGCGCACTTGAACCATAGATTGCAGATGATGCTGCATCTTTCAGCACAGAGATGCTCTCGATATCATCAGGATTCAATGTATTAATATCACCTCCTTGAATTCCATCAATAACGATTAAAGGACCTCCTGTACTACCCAATCCTGTAAATCCCCGAACGTTGATGCTTTGTGTAGCATTCGGCGCACCACCACTACTGCCTGTAATGATATTCAATCCAGGCATTTGCCCTTGTAATGCTTGCGTTACCCTAGAAATAGGCCGATTTTGTAGTGCTTCGCCTCCTATTTGTGAGACTGCTCCAGTTACCAATGCTTTGTTCTGTTTTCCATAACCGACGACGATCACTTCCTCCAGATCATTTACAGAACTCTCCAGACGGACTTGCAATTCGCCTCTACTAGGAGCTGGGAGTTCCTGTGTTTTATACCCCACTGCACTAATGTTTAGTAGCGCACTTCCTCCAACAGCAATGCGGAATCGTCCATCTTTATCTGTAGACGTTGTTGTGTTACTTCCTTTGATCTTAATGGTGACACCAGCAACCGGTTGCCCTTGTTGATCAACGACACGTCCAAATACTTCTCGCTGCAGTTTAGAGACACTGATTTGTTCATTAGTTTCTCCATTTAGCGCCCCTAGAGCTTTGGAAGCTCCAGTACGCAAATCGTTCGCCTGCACACCGTTGGCAAGCAAAAACAATACAATACCCAATGAGAATCTTTTTTTCTGGTACAGATGCCGAGATCCGTACGCAAAGGTTTTTAAAATTGGTTTCATAGTAGAACTTGGTTTTGACAAGTGGTTAATTTATTATGCTCTGTTTAGCTTGTCAAAATAGGTCCAAATTACGCTACTCACTATCGGTCACGCCATTAGGTGAAAATAGCATGAGATCCGAATACACTTACCTCCTTTTTATTATTGTTTTTAGTTAATTAGTTAGAGTGGAATACAAAGTTCCACTTGTTTTTCATAGTTTGTTAAGTCCAATCTAACAAAATAAAAATCGAAATCAATTACCTATCACAAAAAAAAGAAAGAGCAAACCATAAATAACAGATTTACAAGTAAATAATTTTAATAACCTTCTTTCTCCTTATAAAAAGTCTACTTCGTTTCCTACATAGCTGAAGCACCTTGAAATAAGGTAATGAATAAAAAAACAAATTTTATTTGGAAGTAAATTATTTACATCTTACTTTTACAGTGTATCGGTGTTACGATACACCAAAACTAAATTATGATTACCGCAAAACAAATCTGCTTCGGCTATAAAAAAGAAGATCAGGTCTTAAACGGTTTAAGCCTCAATCTTGAACATCCCGGTATATATGGTCTCTTGGGTAAAAATGGGGCTGGTAAAACAACATTGCTCAAACTCTTGGCTGGTTCGCTATTCCCAGATCAGGGACAGGTCTATATAGACCGCATCTCCACACAAGAACGGCATATCAGCAGCCTTCAACAAGTCTATTACTTAGCTGAACGCACTGAATCTCCTGACTGGACTGCACGTCGTCTGGGAAATATCTATGGCAAGTTATATCCCAACTTTGACCAGACGCAATACCTGCATTACCTCGACATATTTGAAGTGAACCCCGATATCAGGCATAAATCCCTGTCCATGGGACAACAGAAAAAAGTTGAGATATCTTTTGCTCTGGCAACTCAAGTGCCCTACCTATTTATGGATGAGCCTACCAATGGACTGGATATTCTTTCAAAAAAACAGTTTCGGAAGCTGATCAGTCAATATACATCAGAACAACAGATACTGATTATTTCTACCCATCAATTTCGTGAAATCGACCGGATTATAGACCGTCTTCTTATCGTCGATAATAAAGATTTAGTGCTTAATCAATCTTTGGAGGATATCAGCGAACAGTTTTTATTTAGTGATGCCCCCTTAGCCGATGAACAGTTGCTCTATCAGGATGAGGGAATATTGGGCAAGTATGGCCTATATTCCAATCCTTCGAAACGGGTCTCCACATTGGACATTGAACTTTTATTTACCGCGATCTGTAACCATCCGGATCTTTTAAAAAATATTCAAAGCTATGAAAACAACGTTTAACCTTACGCGGCTGGGAATAGGACTACAAGAGTTCTACTATCTCTACTGGAAAGATTTTCGGACTATGGCACTGTTGGTACTTATATTCGCTATCGTTGGCAATCTCTATCCGACTAGTATCTTTTATGAATTCATTCTGCGTGATAGCAAGGAAAACCTCTCTATCGATACAGCCTATAAGCTTATTTCTGGCAAATCTGTTACCATGAGACAGCTTATGTTTATTCCTATGCTGCTCACAGTTCCAGTACTCTATCAATTTATCAAAAGGATCAGAACCACAATATCACGTAATTTACTACCATTATCGTCATGGGAAAATACCCTGATTCCGATCCTAGCCACCCTTGGTATACTATTAACATTATCCCTTGAGATCTACCTGCTCGACACCATAATTACTCAAATCTATCACTGGCTTTTTTACGACGACGCCATGCGGTTGATTGCACAGGATGGTCAATTATATCCCTATATCGACCCATATGCTTACTTTAATCATATCCCGCTATCTTTATATCTATTTTCCTTCAACAAGCTTATTGTGATCATTATCGTTATCATGATAGGACTGCTCAGTATTTGGGAAATGAGATTTCTGAAATTAGCTGGACTTTGTGTATTCGTAGCAGGGATCTATCTGGCGAATTTTTGGATTTCATTCCGGACATACAACAGGGCCATGATTACATTCGAAAACAGTATTGGTATACCACAATTTATCTATAACGTCTGTTTACTCATCATAAGTCTATATATTATTAAACACCTTTTTAAGGAAAGCCAGGTATAAGGATGCAATTTAACTCAGAAAAACCGATCTATCAGCAGTTGTTTGACCTTATTCAGCTCGATATTCTCGAAGGCAAATGGCCAGAAGGAGGGCGGGTACCTTCCGTGCGGGAACTCGCGGGAAACCTGGAGGTAAATCCAGGAACCGTCATGCGTGCTTATGAACAGCTCCAGGAAGAAGCCATCCTGTTCAATCAACGTGGCCGTGGATTATTTGTGGCAGACAATGCGAAGGAACTTATCCTGAAAAGCCAGCAAAAAGAAATGATTCAAAAGGAGATCCCACAATTCGTCAAAAAAATGAAACAGCTCCAGATTAGTCTGGAGGAATTTATAACCGTATTTAATAGATCTTAAGTTATGAAAACATCAACAAAACTATTATTTGGGGTATTTTCTCTACTCCTGCTCTCCACCTGGTTTCCACAATTATTTGGTAAGATCAGATGGAATATGGGAATTGGCAAAGCTGGAGATTTTATCTCAGCTTTCTGGGTTAATTCAGACTCAAGTATGAGATTAATGGAGCAGATGCCGCAGCACATCAAGTATATTAAATTTTTGAAAGGAGATGCCAATGAAGATAAATTGACCGTTATGGCCTCAGATAGTATTAAAATTAGTAACTATTATCCAAATAAATTCCGATTATCACTTAACCAGGATACCCTGTTTGTTAAACTAATTCCCTATGACCGCACCGAACCCTATTTAAAATACGACTCATATCTATGGATCCGGCCTGACGTCCAGCTTTTGTTTGAAGATTGCAATGCCACTGTACATCTGGGGAAAACAGCAGATCGGACCAGGTATGCCACACAAAAGCCGATATTACTCCGTCAAAATTCGCATGTACAGTTCTTTGCAACTAAAGACAGTACAAAAATGCATCCTCATTTAAATCTCGACATGCAAGCAAGTGGTCACTCCTTTGCAATTTTATACGATTTTGTGATCCATCAATTCAATGCTACACTTGACAATAGCCAAATCAGTTACGGACAGGTGCAGATCGACCAGATCAATGTGAAGACTAAGGGAAGAAGCTTGCTCAGCGATATCCGTAAAAAAACAACGAAGAGTATCATTGGAGACACCAATATCGTCCATTTGGATTGAACTTTACCAATAGCCAGCATTAAACCAAAACAAAATTATGACAGCAATCAAGGCAATTTTAAAAACGATAAAAAGGGTAAGCCTATTTACCCTATTGTGCATATACCATTTCAACAGCATAGCGCAGGTAAAACCGACCAAGCCGCAGCTTAACCTAGATTTCGAACAGATCAAAAATGGTCGGCCAATGGGCTGGGGAGTGACATCTAACAGTCAATATACCGGCCAATTAGACTCAAATATCTTCCAGCATGGGAAATATGCAGTTTCGCTCACGTATCTAGCAGGTGAGGGCGGATTCGGTAGTATCAACATGACGATCCCCTATAGTTACCCCGGGAAAAAGATTACCTTAAGTGGCTATCTAAAAACCGAAAATATCAGCAACGGCTATGCAGGACTATGGATGCGCATAGACCCCAAGATCGCTTTTGACAATATGGATAAACAGCAGATCAGGGGCACCAATGATTGGACAAAATATGAAATTACCCTGGATTTAGTTCCAGCAAAAACCAGAGCCATTACCTTTGGTAGCCTCCTTACCGGGAAAGGGAAAATGTGGATCGACAATCTCCATATACAGATTGACGGTAAAGATATTGCAACGATCGAACCGATCTCTCCTACAAGGCCCCCCGCAGAGGAGGATCATGAATTTGATCAAGGATCCAACATCCGTGCTTTCCAACTGGACCAGAATAAACAAAAAGCCTTAAAAGACCTCGGGCTGATCTGGGGTTTTCTCAAATATTATCATCCCCAGGTTGCTGCCGGCAACTACAACTGGGATTATGCCCTTTTTCGGGTACTTCCCAAAATACTTGCTGCCAATAATCAGCAACAACGCGATCAGGTGTTGACGACATGGATCCAGTCTTTGGGAGCATATGACTCTCAGACAGACATTCAAGAGCCGCGCAAAGAAATCAAATTAAAACCTGACCTTGGTTGGATCAGCAATTCAGGTTTCTCAGATGCGCCGCAACAAGAACTACAGAAAGTCAGCAAAGCCAAAAGAAATGGCCGCAACTATTATATTGAGCTTGCGAATGGTGTAGGCAACCCTGTCATCAATAATGAAAACCCCTATCCCAATATGGATATGAAAGATCCCGGTTATCGCATTTTGAGTCTCTATCGTTACTGGAATCTGATTCAATATTACTTTCCATACAAGGATTTGATCGGCAAAGACTGGAAAACAGTCCTTGATGAATTTATTCCCAAAATGATTGCAGCAGACAATACAAAAGCCTATACATTGACCTCCTTAGAAATGATCGGAAATATTCATGACACACATGCCAATATCTGGAGCAAGAATGAAATTATAGACGAATTCCGAGGTAAACGTATTGCAGCCTGCTATGTCGATTTTATCCAGGACAAGGCTGTCATTACGGGATTTCATGACAGAGAGAAGGGAAATATGGCCGGATTAAAAATTGGCGATATCCTGACCAGTATCAATGGAAAATCCATAGACGATATTGTCACCGAGCAATTAAAATACTATCCTGCCTCCAATCTGACGACACAACGCAGAGACCTAGCAGATAATCTATTGCGCTCCAACGACAGTACCCTACAACTGACCATTCAGGATGGCAAAAAAGTTCACAAGTGGTCGGTTCTGACCTATCCCCTAGACAAAATGTCCTTATACACGAAATACCGGAATACGGATACCTGCTTCAAAATGCTAGATCAGGATATCGCCTATTTCAACAACGGCAGTGCCAAACGAAGTTATCTTTCTAATTTAGTTGAGCATGTTAAAAATACCAAGGGATTGATTATCGATTGCCGCAATTATCCCACTGAGTTTATCGTACATGACGTCTGCAGCTACCTACTCCCCAAGGCTATCCCATTTACAAAAATCACTATGGGCGATATTTCCACACCGGGACTGTTTTACACCGTAATCGATCAAAAGACCGGAAACACAAATCCTGATTACTATAAAGGAAAAGTTGTAATCTTGGTCAATGAGATAACGCAAAGTAGGGCGGAGTTCAATGCCCTCGCCTATTCCACACATCCCAATGCACAGGTTATCGGTTCGACAACAGCAGCAGCGGATGGCGATGTATCTCCTTTTTTCCTGCCCGGAGGAATACGGACCATGTTTAGTGGTATCGGGATATATTACCCCAATGGAGATGATACACAACGTGTGGGAATCAAATTGGATGTCAAAGTAAATCCAACAATAGAAGGAATCAGAGCTGGTAAAGATGAAGTTTTGGAAAAAGCTATCGCACTTATCCGACAACCCTAATAGGGTATCAGATTGACGTTACGATCGCTTAAAGAGCCTCACGATACGAGGCTCTACCCAATCGCTCAGGATATATGCAACAGCCAACATCAGAAGCGTAACCACAGAAACAAGTACATATTTATTTACGTAGCCGTGAAGATGATTGAAAATAATAAAACCAATATGCTGATGGATAAGATATAAGGGATAAGTCAGCATTCCTATTTTGACAAATTTGGGTGAATTAAAACGTTGTAGCCTTTGACAGGAAACAAGTAACATCAGGATATAAAATACGACGATGGTCGAGGCAATAATATAAGGGGAAAAATCACTATGAAAAGTTCTTGCTAACCAGTGGATCCGACCAATAGCGCCATCGATGGACAAGTACAGGCACCAAGGCAATACGATAAATTGCTTCAACGCGGGCCCCTGTAGAAAAATTTGGTAGAATACGATTCCTGCAATAAAATAAGTACTCCAGTCTAGAATGAAAAAGTGATGAATGGCATCATAAATTTCTGATGGTCCAACAAACAGGCGCAAACTTGACAACAACAGCCAAAAGTAGACAAGATAGTCCAAACTGATCTGCTTAAAATGGTTTATGATAAGAAATACAGCAATAATGAGGTAAAATTTCAATTCAACATATAGGGACCAATAAGCACCATCTATATTTCCCTGGCCAAGGAACTCTTGAACCATCGTAAAATTGGCCAAAAGCTGTTTGAATGTAACAAAATAGCGTGGTGCCCCGAAAAAATAAACAATCACAAATGTTATCATCAAACAGATCCAATACATTGGATACAAACGTTTAAAACGTGAATAGCAAAATTTGGGCAGTGAACGATGTTTTATGGAAAAGGCGATCACAAAACCGCTGATGATAAAAAAAAGATCTACACCCAGATACCCATATTTGAAATATTCTCCGATCTCATCGAACCGCAACAACGACATATTCCCACCTTTATATCCCCGATATAAATAGTGGTACAAGACCACTGCGGATGCAGCGATAAAGCGAAACAGATCAATTTGATAGATTCTTTTGGATTCAGCCATTTGAGCGCAAATATAGGCTGTTTTAGCTATAGTTTCAGCTAATCGTTTAAAAGGCCGTTATAAACTCCATTGGCTACAACCACCAAATTGAGTATAAATAACGCATGTACCATCGAATTTATAACATCATTATGTGACGGGTCAAAATTGGATTTACCAGAGGTGCCAACTACTTTTATACCTTAGAAAGATTAACTAATAAATTTTAATTTTATGAAAAAGAATTTTAAACTCGCTTTCGTTGTCCTTGCCGCCATATGCTTTGGACAGCAGGCCAAAGCACAATTGACAGCTACAACAACAGGTTCCGCTAAAGTAAATATTGTGTTGGCAGATGCTCTTTCAATTACAATGGGAGCTACTCCAGATGTAACTTTTACCTATAACCAAACTTCAGATTACGCAGGGGCAAAGTCTGAGTCAAAGCCAGCTCATTTTACTGTGATCAGTAACAGAAACTATGATGTCACGGTATCTGCGACTGCCCTTTCACCAGCTCCGGCCAAATCCAGTGTCAACTCGCCAAACATTAATGTAGATGACATCCTTGCAGCTGTAAAAGTGAAAGTGCTTAATCCGGTTGCAATAGAACACGGAACCCCATTTACAGTTGCATTAGCAACTTCTTATACAGGTAATACCGGCAAACTTGCGACGAATGCTGCGGCATCCACAACCACGGTATTTGACATCGAATATTCCATTCCTGATGCCACGCCATTATTTAACGTAGCTGCGGGAACATATAGTACAACGGTCAAATACACTGCAACCCAATTGTAAGAATAATCAATAGATTATATTTTATTTGTGAAGTATTTTTTAACAACCCTATTTCTCAATATCTGGATTACCCTGTGCCATGCACAGGGTATTTCTGTTTCACCTTCACGCATATTTTTCAAAGGCGAACCCGGACAGGCAGTTACTCAGACGATAACCCTCAATAATTCTACTAATGCTGATTTCAATTTTGTTGCAAATCTGAAAGATTGGGATCGGGATTCACTCGGCAATAAGCGATATTATTCCGCCAATCAACGAAAACAGTCCAATGCAAGTTGGTTAGCTCTTTCTGAAAATAGTCTGGATCTAAGCCCAGGAGAGACCAAACGAGTCAATCTGACAATGACAATTCCTCCAGCGGGTCAAACTACCCAATTGACAAATAGCATGTTATTCTTTACACAGGTCAAAGAACAGAAAAAAGACCTTCAAAATGGCCTAAATGTCAATGTACTGCTTGAGTTAGGCATCCAAGTATATCATACACCTAACGGACTAGCAGCGGGTAATCTGGAATTCTTAGCCTTTGAAGACAAAGGAATTTTGGCAGAATCTGCTGGCGCCAAAGTCCGTCAAATGTTTGTCAAGATCAAGAATACAGGTCAGATCAATAAAGATGGTTACCTGCGTTTCGAGTTGACCAATATTGAAACAGGCGAAGAGATACCTGTCAAAGCAATCGCCATCGCGATATTACCTGAAGCGGAACAATGGATAAAAGTTAATTTGCCCACTGAATTAACAGGGCACTACCTTGCTGTTGCCATCTTAGATGCCGGTAGTCAATACGATTTAAAAATTGCAGAAAAAGAAATTACATATTAGTCATTGCTTGTTGGTCCTAACAGTATTGTCCGCAAATGTCTTGCAGGCGCAAAATGTTGTTATTAGTTTACCTCAAGCCAATATTCAGAACAGGACCGACTTTCAACAGGCCTCAACGACGGGAACCTATTCGTATCCACTCCTTGCGGTGGTACCCTCAATCCATGCGATGTCCACTCAGGGAAGCTTTAGCAACACCATAGTAGGTAACACAACAACGATTCCTCTCTCGGTCATCTTCCTTAAGCTTAATCAAGTCGGCATTACAGTATTATCATCGACTACTGAACAACAGCTGAGCAATAACAATACAACACTGCTCAGTTCTTTACTAGGTATAACCTTAGCCAAAGGAGCTGTATTAATGAATTTTCGCGTTGCTACAGCAAGTCAGACCTGGATAGCGGGTAACTACAAGACAAGTCTTCGCCTTACCGCCGAAGACCTCCTTTCCGCCAGTAGTATAAGTCCACAAGACCGAGACCTAACAATCAGTGTCCCTGCCTTTATGGTTGCTCCGGGTGCTACCGGAACCACCAGCCTGTTGGTCAATAATTTAAGTTTCTATCGTTCTGCCAATGGGATCAGTAATACAAACACAATTGGCACATTGGTAAGCACCATACCCTATCTGCCCAATATTCGGACAAACAATACCTCACAATTCACCTTTGTCAGCGGAAGTCTTCCTTACAATACCATACCCATTATTCCTGTATCGACTGTCAATACAAGTCTGACAGGCATTCCAACAGCGCAGACTGTTTCCCTATCATCAACCGATAAGATCCTGACCACGACATCGGGTCTGCCTGTACCAACCAACAATGCGGTTTCCCATACCTATACTTTCAGTATAAGCGCAGCACAATTGAAAAGCAGTTTCGCACAAGCGGGAACATATAGTGCTCCCTTGATTTACAGCTGGAATGAGGTTCCTCCGAATACGCCTACACATGTTCAAGCAAATGGTGCATTGGAAATTGTCGTCAGTGATCTGAGCGAATTGGTCCTTAATCAACAAACTGTAAATTTTGCTTTTGCCGCTACAGATCACTATAAAAATGGCATCAGCCAAGATATACCCGGACATTTGACGCTCAGTAAGACCACCCCCTACAATCTATACGTTCGCGCGTCATCTTCAAATTTTAGTTCAGGCACGAATAGTATTCCGCTGGATATTATGCAGATCGGTCCAGCAACCGGTGAAACAGGCATGAATACCATAACTTTGTCTACTACGGCGCAGAAGCTCATTGAATCCGCCAACCCCGTGATTGATCGTAATGTGGGTATACGGTACAGTATTCCGGCCAGCCAAACAAGCAAACTACTCAATAAACCCCCTGGGACCTATAGTACCAATGTTATCTTTAGCTTTGTCGCGCCCTAAAAGCGTTTAATATCCACCTTTCTACGCTCATTCTTATACTTGAAATCAGGTAATATTATCGTGCTGCAATCCTGCAATTCTATTTCATGGGTAGAATTTTCGATGGTAAAAGGCAAGCCTTCTGTCGGAATAAATACACGATATTTATCTTGCGGTAGGTAAAAAGCATAGCTACCATCCTCATTACATAAGGTTTTATAGGTCTGCCCTTGTCCATTCACAGCATATATTGCAATACCAGCCAGCTGTGGATTGACATCCACATACCTATCCTGTACCACAGTAATCTTTCCGCGCAGCGCCCCAGTCTTTATTAACGGAATCTGTAAAACCTGATTCTTTTTCAGCACCGTACTTATTGTACCTTGCGCCACCCACCCCTTGCTATTCTCAATCTGGATGATGTAATTTCCAGCAAGCATGTCTAAAAATTTCACTTCGCCCTTTTCATCCGTTATGGCCACCTCCTTATCGATCCTAACAACCAAATCTTTGGGCGTTAATTCATCCATGTCCATTTTTCCATTGTTATTCCCGTCTTCAAACAACAACAACTGCAGTTTATACCGCTTTTGCTTTCCTTGCCGTCCAAAAGCCTTTTCCAAACCTACTCTAAACTGTCTATAGTCAGCAGTAACGATGCTATTATTCATTACAATTTCTGTCGGATCTGATGAAATCCGATCTTTCATCAATGTATAAAACATGTCAGCTGTCAAACTCCAGCCCTTGTCCAATTGCCATCTAGCATTGCCATTCATAGCAAAATTATTGCTTCTAGAAAAACCGTAATAACTGTATACACTGGAGAACTGTACTCGTAACCCCTCATTAAATAATGCGAACTGTGTATTCGGACCAAATGAATAACTTCTATATTTAGCAGACACCCCTGTCAAGCGCAGATCAGTTAGGTAATATGGGTTTATCTGTAAAAAAGTAGTAAATCCAAATATATTGTTGCTGTAGTTACCCATCATACGCAGCGAGTGAAATGGAGCGAGTGGTCGTTCAGAAGTATTTTTGAATACATAGCCATAATCTGTACGAACGAAAAAACGATGTTTGAACCGCAAAAAATTCAGATCTAAACTGGCTCTAAATGCTTTAGAGCTACCATTGACATCTGTTAACCCAACAATCCCAAGTCCTCGATCCCCAATATGTTGTGCCATAAAATAAGGTCGCAAATCAAGTTGTAGGTTTCCCCATCTTGTCTGATAGCCCAATTCATAAGTCTCTATCCTATTTTGTTGGCTAAAATAGTTATTTCGATCGCCTTGCTGATAAGAAGGATTCGTGTTTAAATAACTGATCCGTATCGAGATATTATCCTTAACCCCCAGTAATCTAGACAATCTTGTATCACTTTGAAATAATCCTCTCCGCATCCCAGTATAATAAGAAGAACTATAATAATTGTTTGTAGACAACTGATACCCTTTTAATCGAAAACTGTAATTGACCCCAGCGGCGGCCGCGTGTCTGCTTCCTCCGACATAAGCCTGTTCCAAGCTATATCCCGCTTCAAGGCCCAATTCATGATCGGCCCCAATAGCAAGCATCGTTTTACCGCTAAACTGCTCGCTCCCGATACCCCGATAATCGGATCGGCTATGCAGATAGATAAAATCACTTCCGCGTAGCTGTTCTGCCTGGGTCTTATAGCGTGCCCCTATTATCTTAGCTCCTGGAATCATATTGCCTTGCTGGCTAAAAAGCATATAATTATTTTCCAGCCCATACAGACTGATGGTTCGATCATTAGTTAGCTTATAGCTAGCCTTAATGCCCCGTCCATTTATATTCTGGTCAAGATTTTCGTAGATGTTGCCCAGTTTGATCCCCCAGTCCTTATCCTGATAATCAATATAGGTATTATAGCTGTTCCATTGCCTCAGTTGCTGATAATAGTCAGCGGCAAGACTATATTCTAGGCTCCGATTCTTCCCAAAATCCATATTTCCACTCCCATGAAACTGGTATATGGACATATCGCTCCCTGTATTAATATAATTTACACCAGCTTTATTTCTATAGGGCTGGTTTTGAAGATCTAATAGACCAAATCGCTTCACATTACCCAAACGCAGGATCCGCACGAAAGTCATCGTATACATCCGTCCGTTGGCGTCAAGCGCCTGTATATTCAAATCAAAATCTGCAAATTCATTTTTAGATCGCATCTCCCCTGTAAAAGGCAATAAAACCTGTCCCCCTGCGGGTATATTAATCGATTGCGATTCCCCTATAATTTCAAATCCTTGCGGGAAACCCGAAAAAAGAAGCCGGACATTCAGCGGAACCAATCCGATATTGGAGGCCCGCAGTATAAATTGTACATGACTGCTGTTCTGATCTAAATAATATTCTTGTTGCTCGGTTTGCAATACCAGTGATTGCTCCCCTTTCAATGTTGTATAAAAAGATCTAGCCGGCGGTATAACAAGTGTACTATCAACCGAAGAAAATCCTATGGTGAAAATCTGGTTCTCATTTAATATAGTCCTTCGATCTGCAATATATTTCAGTGGAAAGCTACGGGTTTCATTGGGGGCTAATATAATCTTTTTTGGCAACCTGATCATGCCTTCCAATACTACGGTATTGCCAGAAAACGGGACTAATTCAACGCTTTCCGTTGTTTGGTTAGTTAGGTACAATTTATTTGAAAACGTCTGATTTCCGCTGATCGCTATTGTATCTTTCTCAAAGTGATAAGCAATGGCATAACGCTCCTGACTTTTCACAGAAGAGAAAAAAACAACAGTATTGCAAAAAAGAAATAGGAAAGTCCACAGACTTTTTATTGGCATAGCATACGATTCATCTACCTGTAAAAATCAGGCTAAATTCCATTAGATTAAAATATATATAGTCACAT
>Ga0213829_1001858_pt1 | contig 14423 bp, 12 predicted proteins | sample MC6MC0896MG_FD_180665 | JGI IMG/M metagenome (GOLD analysis project Ga0213829, IMG submission 180665) | Enriched soil aggregate microbial communities from Iowa State University, Ames, United States - MC6-MC0896-MG | ecosystem: Environmental > Terrestrial > Soil > Unclassified | place: USA: Iowa...
TGAGAGGGACCGACGAGCGCGGCCCGCCTTCGTGGAATACCTCTTCGACGTCCAGTTTGATCTTGCGAACCATCACCAGCGACATACCTTCATCTCCAGAACCGAGAGCTTCATGCAGCTCGTTATTTTTTTGAAGCGGTCTTCCGCATTATGCATTTAATGATGTATGGTGCAAGGAATTAGTTTTTGTGCACAAAAAACAGGAGAGCAACATGAAGCTGATTTCGTACCGAAAAGAAGGAAAGGCGCATTACGGCGCCGTGTCCGGGGATGGGGTGGTCGAGCTGACCGGTCGATTTGCGCAGGCTGCGGATCTCGCATCCTTCCTGGCCGAGCCGGCCCTGTTGCAGGAGGCACGCAAGATAGTCGACGCTGCGCAACCCGATTACCCCTTTTCCAGCGTTCAGCTGGAAGCGGTCATACCCAATCCCGGCAAGGTGATTTGCGTCGGCATCAACTATGTAGCCCACGCCGAAGAAGCCGGCAGAAAGGTCGGGGAGTTCCCGGTGATTTTCCAGCGTTTCGCCGAAACCCTGCTGCCCCATGGAGAACCACTGGTGCGGCCGCAGGTGTCAGAGCAGTTCGATTTCGAAGCCGAACTGGCGGTGGTGATCGGCAAGGGTGGCGCGCATATCGATCCGGCCGATGCGATGGATCACGTCGCCGGCTACACCTGCTTCAACGACGCCAGCATTCGCGACTGGCAATTCCATACTCACCAGTACGGCATGGGCAAGACCTTCAGGAAAACCGGGGCGCTGGGCCCGTGGCTCATTCCAGCCACGGAAATTTCCGATTACCGCAAGCTGGTGGTACGAGGAGTACTCAATGGCGAGCAGTTGCAGGAGGGCAGTCTTTCCGAGCTGGCCTTTGACATTCCGCATTTGATTGCCTACGTATCCAAGGCACTGCCATGGAACCCGGGCGACATTCTGGCAACCGGTACGCCGAGCGGGATCGGCTTCAAGCGCAATCCACCGATCTTCCTCAAGCCCGGTGACGTTTTCGAAGTGGTCATTACCGAGATCGGCACGCTATCGAATGGCGTCATTGACGAAGCCTGAGCGTTGTCCTCTGCACAATCACAAGAACTGGAGGTTCCAGATGCCTGCATTACCCACCATCAATTTCACCCACTCCGGCGTGTTCTGCGCCGACCTCGATCGCATGGTCGATTTCTACTGCCGTACCCTGGGCTTCATCGTCAGTGACAAAGGCGTCGCTTCAACGGGGCATCGGCTGTTTTTCATGACCCAGAATCCCGAGCTGCATCACCAGGTGGTGCTCTTCGACGGTAAACCCGTCGACCTGCCATTCAACCCGATCAATCAGTTGTCGTTCCTGTTGAATTCGCTGGATGATCTGAAGACTTACTACCAATTCGCCAAGAGCCGCGGCATCGAAGGTATCGCCCAGGTGGACCACGGCAACGCCTGGTCGATGTACTTCAAGGACCCTGAAGGCAACCCCATCGAAATGTACGTCGATGCACCGTTCTACACCGCACAACCCTGCAAGGAACCCCTCGATCTCGAGCTGCCGAGCGAGGTCATCCTGGCGCAGACTGAAGCCATGTGCAGGCGCCGTCCCGGCTTCCAGACGCGAGAGGAGTGGAAGAATTCCATTCGGGCGAAGATCGAAGAACAGCGGGTTCGCATCGGCTGACAGCCTGCGATCCGCGGCTGTTGAAGCCTGGTTGATGGCCGTGCGCACGCCTGTCATCAACCAGAAGTCGCGATGGATAAAAACAAAAAGCGGAGTAGACGATGGACTACGATGTCATCATTGTTGGAATGGGGCCGGTGGGTGCGCTGTGCGCAAACCTGGCCGGCATGTGGGGACTCAAGGCCCTCGTCGTGGACAAGTCCGAGACGGTGTACACCAACCCCAGGGCCATGGGGTTCGACCACGAAGTGATGCGGGTTTTCGGCAATATCGGCCTGGCCGATGAGATCGCCGGGCATGTCATGCCATATCGGCCCTCGGAGTACCGCACCACCGGTTCTGCGCTGATCAAGCGCATCGACGCCGCCAAGCCACCCTTTGCGCTGGGCTGGGCGCCGAACTATGTGTTCTCGCAACCCCCTGTCGAGCGTGCCCTGCGCGGGAAAATTGCCGACCTTAAGTCGGTCACCGTGGAGCTCGGCTCAGACGTCCTGTCAGTCGATTCCACCCGCTCGCAAGCGGCTGTGCGCATCCGGTCCAAAGAAGGGATCGAGCGCACGCTGACGGCGGACTATGTGCTGGCCTGTGACGGCGGCACCAGCCCGATCCGCACCCGACTAGGGCTGAAGATGGAGGATCTGGCGTTCGACGAGCCGTGGCTGGTGGTCGATGTGCTCCTCAATGAAGGGGCGGGTGAGCATCTGCCCAAGACCAACGTGCAGTTTTGCGAGTTGGCCCGGCCCTGCACGTTTGTCGTCGGCCCCGGTCAGCATCGACGCTGGGAGTTCATGATCAATCCTGACGAACAGCCGACAGAGATTTCACAACCCGAAGCGATCAGGAAGCTGATCTCGCGCTGGTTGCCGGAGACGGACTATCAGCTATGGCGAGCGTCGGCTTATCGATTCCATGCCCTGATCCTCGAGCAGTGGCAATCCGACCGGGTGTTCTTCCTCGGGGATGCGGCGCACATGACGCCGCCGTTCCTGGCGCAAGGCATGTGCCAGGGAATCCGCGATGCACTGAACCTGGTCTGGAAGCTGGCGCTGGTGAAAGGCGGGTTGGCCGCTCCGGCGTTTCTCACCACCTACCAGGTCGAACGAATTCCTCATGTGCGCCAGACCACCCTCGCTGCCAAGGAATTTGGCGCAGTGATCTGCGAACGCGACAGCGAGAAAGCGGCGATCCGCGATGCGCGGTTGATCCGGCAGATGACGGAAAATCCGGAAGGGACCGTCAGGCAATCGCTGATTCCCGGGCTGTCCCAGGGGTTTGTCGCCCAGGTCGCGCCTGCCGGCGAGCTGTTCCCGCAACCGATGGTCATCAACCATGCGGGCAAGACGGCGCTGCTGGATGAGTTTACCGGCCAGTCTTTCCGGGTGGTCATCGCTCCCGGGTTTGACGCCAGCGCATTACTGAGATGCCTGCGCAGCAGTCAATCGCTCAAAGGTCTGCCGATTCATGTCGTGCGTCTGGTAGGCCCTCAGCAACCAGGCCCCCGAACGGCGGATGACTATCAGGAGGTCAACGGGGTATTGGCGCAGTGGCTTGAGAGTCGAGGCTGCAATGTGGTCATCGTGCGGCCGGATCACTATGTGTATGGCGGGGCGGTCACTGTCGCCTGGGCGATGGAGTTGCTGGAGGGGATGGAGCTTGCGCTGTGGTGCAAGAAGCCTGAGCAGGTTGCACAGCGTGAGGGCAGCGACCCGATGCTCAGGTTTGCGCAAGGGCTGACTCAGTAGGGGTAAACAAGCCCTTTGCTTCGCACTGTCCACGAACGCAGTGCCGGGGCAAAGGGCTTTTTTTTTGTGCAACAGCGAGATCTATTGAATCGTCGCCTGTTGGCTTTCGATCGCTTCGATGGTGCGCTCCAGCGTGTCCTGGATGTGATTGCGCAACAGCGTAACCGCCTTGTCTGCGTCCCGAGACAGCGCCGCATCCATCAGATCCTGATGCTCATTGCCCTTGTGGCGTTGGCGGATGCGCTGTTTGGCGGAGAAGCGTCTGTAGCGCTCGGCCCGGTCGAACAGTGAGTCGATCATCTTCAGCATCAACGGCGAAGGGCAGGCCGCGAACAGCGCGAAGTGAAATCCCTTGTGCCGGTTCGACCACTCATCGTCGAGCACCAGCACGCCACTTCCGAGCTTTTTCTCAATCAGATTCAACCGGTGAAACGCGCCCAGCACGTCGGCTTCCCACACGTCATCGCCGTATTTGATCGCATCGCCCAAGGCTTCGCATTCGAGCAGGCAGCGCATTCGCGTGATGTCGCGAAAGTCCGTGGTGGAAATCGGCGCCACCCTGAATCCCTTGTTGTCGCTGGCTTCGACCACGCCGTCCTGGGTCAGGCGATTGAGGGCCTCGCGAATCGGCGAACTGCTGAGCCCATAGGTCTTGGACAGTTCGGCGACCTTGAGTTTTTCGCCGGGGGCCAGCTCGCAACAAACAATCGCTTTTTTCATCTTGGTCAACGCGACTTCGATCAGCGGACTGTTGGGGGAGGGGATCATGGTGGGCATCCTGAAATTTGCACTGAATGCATTTTATGCGCAAAAAGTCGTTTGGTGCAAATGTTCTTGACATTGAATTTGCGCAGGCCTATTTTTTGTGCACAAAGTGACGTTAAGTGCAGTAAAGATTAATTGTGCATAAATGGTCGGGCGAGTAGAGCTGACCGGAACGGGTAAGGAAGACGCTTTGAGCGGCATGCAGCCCCGTGGTATTCGCAGCCGATGCTGCGAGTAGATGACCTTTTTACAAAAACAAAAAAACAGGAACATCTTCATGAAAACAGCCAACCAGCGGCTCTGCCCGTTGCCGGTTTCCAGCATTGCCTGCGCGGTCAGCGCCACGGTGCTGTTAAGCCTTTCAGCGCCTACGCATGCCTTCCAGATCGACACCGGCAACCCCGATCTGTCGGCCACCTGGGACAACACCATCAAGTACAGCAATGCCTGGCGCGTGAACAAACTCGATCACAAGGTTGCGGTCGGTCCTGGCACCACAAACAGCAATCCCAACCTGGACGACGGTGACCGCAATTTCGATCGTGGGCTCATCTCCAACCGCCTGGACGTCATGTCCGAATTCGACATCAAGTACAAAGACGTCGGGGCCCGTCTCAGCGCGGCTTCCTGGTACGACGATGTCTACAACCACGACAACGACAACGACTCGCCCGGCACCGCCAACTCGTTGAGTGTCGAGTACGACGAGTTCACCAGCGACACCCGGCGCATCCACGAACAGCACACTGAAATCCTCGATGCCTTTGTCTATGGCTCCAGGGAAATCGGCACCACCTCGCTGTCCGGGCGACTCGGCCAGTTCACCCAGATCTATGGCGAAAGCCTGTTCTATGGGGCCAACGGCATTGCCAATGCGCAGTCCACCGTCGACCTGGTGAAGCTGCAATCGGTACCGAGCTCGCAGTTCAAGGAAATCCTAATGCCCACCCAGCAGGTCTCCGGCAACTGGCAGCTCAACGATACGGTCAGCGTCGGCGCCTACTATCAGTTCAAGTGGAACAAGACGCGCCTTCCCGCGGCGGGCAGTTACTTCAGCGGTGCGGATTTTGTCGGCGAAGGCGGGGAGCGGGTGTTCTTCCCTACCGGCGAGTTGCGCCACGGCAAGGACATCGATGCCAGGGACTCAGGGCAGTTCGGTGCACAGCTGAAATTCGCGGTCGAGGACTGGGAGTTCGGCCTGTACGCCGCGAAGTATCACGAAAAGACCCCGGTGTTTTACTTCCGTCCGGCCGCGCTGGTCCCCGGTGCCGATGACACCTTCGTCAATGTGTACCCCGAGGACGTCAAGGTGTTCGGTGCGAGTTTCAGCACCCTGGTCGGTGAAGCCAACATCGCCGGTGAAACGTCGATACGGGTCGATACACCGTTGGCCGGCGTGGGCGGCACGATCATTACCGGCCTGGGCTCCGACAACGACTCGAACCCGGCATACCCCATTGGCCGGTCGTGGCATGCCCAGGTGTCGATGGTCAATGTCTATGGCGGCTCCGCGCTGTGGGACGGTGCTGCGCTGGTCGGCGAGCTGGCGTTCAACCGGCGGCTGAGCGTGACCAAAAATGCCGACCAGCTGGAGCCCAACAGCACGCGCGATGCCTTTGCCCTGCGCTTCACCTTCGAACCGCAATATTTCCAGGTCTTCCCCGGTATCGACATCCAGGCCCCGATCACCGTCGGCTACAACCCGTCCGGACGCTCTTCGGTCACGCCCCAGGCGTTCGGCCCGGAACATGGCGGGGACCTGACCCTGGGCCTCAAGGCCGATTACAAGAAACAGTGGTATGCCTCGCTGAGCTACACCAACTTTTTCGGTGAGACCGGACCGATCATCAACGCCTCCAATTCGTACACCTACCAGCAAAACATGAAGGACCGGGACTTCGTGGCGTTCTCGATCCAGCGAACCTTTTAAGCACAGAACAGGCGGGCCCTGATAATGACAAAAATTAAACTGCTGTTGCTTTCCACCCTGTCGATCTCCCTGTGCGCCAACAGCGCATTCGCGGCAGTGAGCCCTGACGAGGCGGCGAAGCTCAAGACCACCTTGACCCCGCTGGGGGCTGAAAAGGCCGGTAATGCCGATGGCTCGATTCCAGCCTGGACAGGCGGGCTGACCAAGGACGTGGGCGGGGCCAAATTCGGCGATGTGCCGGTCGATCCGTTCCCCGGTGAAAAACCGCTGTTGCAGATTACCGCGAAGAACGCGGCGCAGTACGCGGACAAGTTGAGTGAAGGGACCAAAGCCTTGCTGGCCAAATATCCGGACACCTTCCACCTCGATGTGTACCCGACCCATCGAACCGCCGCGGCCCCCGACAGCGTTTATCAGAACACCTTCGCCAACGCGACCCGGTGCAAGACCACCAGTAACGGCTTGTCGGTAGAAGGCTGTTACGGCGGCATTCCATTTCCGATCCCGAAAACCGGGAATGAGGTCATCTGGAACTTCCTGCTGCGCGTCGAGGCCGAATCCATCCAGATGGGCTACACCAACATCATCGGCAATGCCGACGGCACTCGCACTTTGGCCAGCCGTGGCGTCGAGAACTGGCAGTACCCGTATTACTTCAAGGACGGCGCAGTGGACAAGTGGTCCGGGCAGTATGCGCTGCTGCGTTTCCTGACCAACGAACCACCGTTCAAGGCCGGCGAATCCCTGGTGACGCACGACAGCATCAACGCGCAGCAACCGCGGGAGGCCTGGCAGTACCTGGTCGGCCAGCGCCGCGTGCGCCGCGCGCCGACCGTGGGTTATGACACCCCGGACTTCGTCGCGTCCGGTGCCAACTACTTCGATGAGGTGCATGGCTTCATCGGTCATCCGGATCGATATGACTGGAAACTGGTCGGCAAGAAAGAGCTGTACATCCCGTACAACGACAACAAATTCAACGCCGAAAAACGTGAAGATGCCTTTGTCGCCAACCACATCAATCCGGACAAGGTGCGCTGGGAACTGCATCGCGTCTGGGAGCTGGAGGCCACGGTCGCTTCGGGCAAACGCCATGCCGTGCCAAAGCGCAAATTCTTCATCGATGAAGACAGCTGGACCGTGTCGCTGGTCGATGGCTACGACGCCGAAGGCAAGCTGTGGCGCGTGTCCCAGGTGCTGCCATTCGTAGTGCCGTCCATCCCGGCGGTGGTGGTCAAACCCGTGGTGATCTACAACCTGCAAGCCAAGACCTACAGCGTCGTGCAAGGCCTCAACGGCGAAACCTACAGCGTCATACCGCGCAAACCCGAGAACTTCTTCACCGGTAACTCGGTAGCGTCCGGATCGGTGCGCTGAGCCTCGCAACTGCTTGTTCAACCTTGTGTTCAATGGACGCCGTGGCACTGATGCGGCGTCCACTGAACCGCATCATCGAGGCTCGAAAATGCGTATTCATACTCCCGGGTTTTTCCACCGGCATCCGTTCCAGGCGCTGATGCTGAGCGTGTCGATCATGACGACGCTGGCTAGCCCGGCTGTGGCGGCACCCGGCGACGGGCTGGCGTTGCAGCCGTCGATCACCAGCGCCTTGGCGGTGCAGTCAGTGATGTTGAGCGTCGCGCGGGCAGGGCAACGCCTTGTCGCCGTGGGCGAAAGAGGCTTCATCATCGTCTCCGATGACAATGGCAGCACCTGGAGGCAAGTCAGTTCACCCGTGAGCATGACCCTGGTCAAGGTTCGTTTCATCGACGATCGCCAAGGCTGGGCGGTCGGGCATGCCGGGGTGGTCCTGCGCAGCCAGGATGGCGGTCTGAGCTGGAGCAAACAGCTTGATGGTATCCAGGCGGCCGAGATTGAACTGCAGGAAGCCAGGCAGGCGCTGGAGAACCCTGGCGATGCGGAGCAAGCCCGGGAACGGCTCACTCAAGCACAACAACTGATGGACGATGGTCCCGACAAACCGCTGCTCGACCTGCTGTTTCTCGACGCCAGAAACGGGCTGGTAATAGGCGCCTATGGCCTGGCGTTTGCCACCCACGATGGCGGGCACAGCTGGCAATCGATCCGTTCGCGAATCGATAACCCCAATGGTTTGCACCTCTACAGTATCGAGCGGGCAGGGTCGGATCTGTTCGTCGCCGGCGAACAGGGCACGCTGCTGCGCTCCAGTGACGAGGGCCAGACATTCGAGTCGCTTGCGTCCCCTTATGAGGGCACGACGTTTGGGCTGCAGGCGACCGGCAACGGTTCGATAGTCGCATTCGGGTTGCGCGGCAAGGCCTTCGAATCCAGGGATCGCGGCGAGACCTGGCAGCGCCTGGACACCTTGCAACCTGTGACCTTGACCAGCGGCCTGCGGCTGGACGATGGCTCGGTGCTGCTCACGGACGAATCAGGCCGAGTGCTGCGTTTCACCGAGGGCGCCAGTACTGCGTCGGTCCTTCCCGTGACGCAACCCGGTTACTTCACCGGCATGGCGCAAGCCGCCAATGGCGACCTGATCATCAGCAGTGCACGGGGCATGTTGTCGTCCGCCGTTGCAGTGGAATCGTCGGAGCACGATCAATGAACAGTTTTACCCGTACTGCCGAGCCTCACACCCTCCCGGACACCAGCACCTTCGATCCCGCATCCGGCACGTTGGTTGAACGGCTGTTGTTCAATCACCGGCGCATCATTCTGGGCATCTGTGTCTTGCTCAGTCTGTTGCTCGGCTACCAGGCGCTGGGATTGAAGCTCAATGCCGCCTTTGAAAAAATGATCCCGACGGATCACCCGTATGTGCAGAACTACCTGAAAAATCGCGGCCAGTTGGGGGAGGGCGGCAATACCCTGCGTATAGCCATCGAGGCCAGACAGGGCAGCATTTTTGATGCCGCGTACCTGGAAGCGGTCAAGAAAATCAACGACGAGGTATTTTTGCTTCCGGGTGTCGACCGCTCATACATGAAATCGCTGTGGACTCCTGCGACCCGCTGGATCGGTGTGACGGAAGAAGGCTTCGATGGCGGCCCGGTCATCCCTGACAATTACGATGGCTCTGCCGCCAGCCTGGAGCAGGTGCGACAGAACGTCGAGCGCTCGGGCGAGATCGGCCGCTTGGTCGCCGCCAACTTCAAGTCCAGCATCGTCCTGTTGCCGCTTCAGGAAACGGCGTCCGATGAGGGGCAGCCGCTCGACTACAACGCGCTTTCCAGCCAGCTCGAACAGATTCGGGCCAAGTACGAAACCGACAACATCAAGATCCACATCACCGGTTTCGCCAAAGTGGTGGGCGACCTGATCGACGGCATGCGCCAGATGCAGCTGTTCTTCGCCGCAACGCTGGTGATCTGCGGCATCGTGTTGTTCTGGTACACCCGCTGCGTGCGCAGCACTTTACTGGTGTTGCTGTGCTCGATCATTGCCGTGGTCTGGTTGCTGGGATTGCTGCCGACCCTGGGCTTTGATCTGGACCCCTACTCGATCCTGGTGCCGTTCCTGGTGTTTGCCATCGGCTTGAGCCATGGCGCGCAGAAAATGAACGGCATCATGCAGGACATCGGGCGCGGTGCCGACAAGCTGGTGGCGGCGCGCTTCACCTTTCGCCGGCTGTTCCTCACCGGGCTGATGGCGCTGGTGGCCGACGCCGTGGGTTTCGCGGTGTTGATGATCATCAGGATTCCGGTGATCCAGGACCTGGCCGTCGCCGCGACGCTGGGCGTATTGACGCTGATTTTCACCAACCTGATTCTGTTGCCGATTCTGTTGTCGTACACCGGTGTCAGCAAAGCGGCGGCGCTACGCGAAGCGGCCAACGACAAGTTCTCGCAGCTGGACGCGCAACATGCCCGGCACCCGTTCTGGGCGTTTCTGGATCGATTCACCGAACGCAAGTGGGCCAGTGGGGCCCTCATCGTTGCGGTGATTCTTGGCGTAGCCGGCTTCGCCGTCAGCCTGCACGTGAAGATCGGTGACCTGAATCCGGGGGCACCGGAACTGCGCGCGGATTCGCGCTACAACAGCGACAACCGCTTCATGGTCAGCAACTTTTCCGCCAGCAGCGACAAGTACGTGGTGATGGTGAAAACGCCGCAGTACTTCTGCGCCAATTACCAGACCCTGGTGTCGGTCGATGCGCTGGAGGCGCAGCTTCAACAGCTGCCCGGGGTGGTGTCCACGACCTCACTGGCGGCCCTGAGCAAGCAGGCTGCCGCGGGCATGAACGAAGGCAGCATGACCTGGTACGAGATCCCCCGGAACCAGGGGCTGTTGAATGCGATCATCACCCGCGCCCCGCGCGAGCTGTTCAACCAGAACTGCGATCTGCTGACAGTGTATGTCTACCTCAAGGACCACAAGGCGGACACCCTCACCAGTGTGGTACAGACCGTCGAACAGTTCGCGGCGACCCACAATACCGATCAGATCCAGTTCCTCAATGCGGCGGGCAATGCCGGGATCGAAGCGGCCACCAACATCGTCGTCAAGCGTTCCAACGTGCAGATGCTGTTCATGGTGTACGCGGCTGTCATCGCGCTATGTTTCATCACCTTCAGATCCTGGCGCGCAGTGGTGTGTACGGTGCTGCCGCTGATGCTGACCTCGATTTTGTGCGAGGCCTTGATGGTGGGGCTGAACATCGGGGTCAAGGTGGCGACGCTGCCGGTGATCGCATTGGGGGTGGGTATCGGCGTGGATTATGCGCTGTACATCCTCAGCGTCACGCTGACCAACCTGCGCAATGGCTCAAGCCTGTCCAATGCTTATTACCTGGCCCTGCTTTCCACGGGGAAGGTGGTGGTGATGACGGGGATTACCTTGGGTATTGCGGTCCTGACCTGGGTGCTGTCGCCAATCAAGTTTCAAGCGGACATGGGTATCCTGCTGGGGTTCATGTTCATCTGGAACATGGTGGGGGCGTTGGTATTGGTGCCCGCACTGGCGCACTTTCTGCTCAAGCCGGGGCCATTACCGGCCGAGGGGTTGGGCTCAGAGGAAAACAATCAGGGCGATACCCAAAAAATCGGCAAGGGAATCACGCCGGTTTCGTAGGCGTACAGGATGCGCAAGCGCTCGCGCGCATCCTGTGGGAGCGAGCTGGTGTGAACTCTGATATGTGACCACCAGAGATCCTTGTGGGAGCGGCGGTGCGACGATTCGACTTGCCCGCGAAGAGGGAGTGCCAGGCGATATTGACTTGTCTGATCCACATCCTTCGCGAGCAAGCCCGCTCCACATCAGGCTGGTGTGAGCTCTGATTTTTTGGTTACCGGAAATTCTTGTGGGAGCGCCGAATCAGGTGTGCGACGTACTGTTGAGCCAGCTTGCAAACCGCGTCGCCCCGATGACCGGATTATCTCCCGGCGTCAGCGACTGGTCGTTGATCGGCGCTCCGAAGTACGGGACGGTATCGTCCGAAACCGCCTGGCGCGGATCCTTGATGTGTTGCAGGTATTCACTGACGAATTCCACCAGCGGTCGGCGTTCGGGACCGGCCACTTCCACGGTCTGGTTGCTCGGCATTTTCAAGGCGATATCGGTCAGTGCCGCCGCCACATCGATGGAGGCAACCGGTTGCAGCGCGGCGCAGGTCAGGTGGATGGTGTCGCCGTCCTCGCGGCCCGAGAACGCAATGGCACTGATGAATTCGAAAAACTGCGTGGCCCGCAGGATGGTGTAGGGAATGCCCGAGGACTTGATCAGGTGTTCCTGGGCCATCTTTGCGCGGAAGTAACCGCTGTCGAGCATCCGTTCGGTACCGACAACGCTCAGCGCAACATGGTGTTTGATACCGTTGACTTTCTCCGCCGCCAACAGGTTTTTCCCCGCCGTTTCAAAAAAGTGCAATGCCGCGTGGTCTTCGAATGAGGGTGAGTTGGCCACGTCGACCACTACGTCAACTTCGTTCAGTGCGTCGAGCAGGCCTTCGCCGCTGATGACGTTGACGCCGGTACTGGGTGACGCCGCCAGGGTCTCGTGCCCCAGCGCCTGCAGGTTTTTGCACAGTTGGCTGCCGATCAGGCCGGTGCCGCCGATGACGACTATTTTCATGGTCGGTGTCTCGCTGCGGTGAGTGCCCAGTCATTAAACACCCCGCTTGGCAGGAGCGTCGGGTTTGGCACCGTGTAGACCGACAGGTGGTCGGAAGTCCTTGCGCCAAGTGGCATAAACCGAGGTTCTTTGCTTTAGTCCACCTGTGGCTGGCCGGTGTGCGCAGCGCCCCAAACGCAGCAGGGAACCCGGACGGGAGAATCCCATGAGCCCTAGATTTTCACCTTTTGCAGCCTGGGCTGCCACGCTCGCGTTCGCTGCCTTGCCCTGCGTCGAGGCTGCGCAATACACCCAGGTGAATGCGACGGCCAGCTCCATTTCCTTTACCTACAAGCAGTTCACCTCGAGGGCCTATGGCACCTTTGGCAGGTTCCAGGCCACCCTCGATTTCGACACGCAAAACCCTGCTGCCGCCCACGCAGCACTGAGCATCGATCTCGACAGCATCGACGCCGGCAGCAGCGATGCCAATGAAGAATTGCAGAAACCCGCATGGTTCGACACGGCGAGTCATCCCATGGCCACATTTGAATCGAGCGGCGTGCAAGCGCTGGGCAACGATCACTACCTGATCACCGGCCAACTCACGCTCAGGGGCATGACCCGTGTGGTGGAGGTGCCAGTACAGCTCAAGGCCGATGACGCCATCGGCATTTTCGATGGCCAGCTGACGGTCAAGCGTAGCGACTTCAACATCGGTGACGGCGAATGGGCCGATGGCGTAGTGTCCAACGATATCCACATCAGGTTTCGCATGGTGGCGCCACAGCAGTAGGACCGCGCACCTACGCCTCAATAAGCTGCATGGAGTCATGAGGCAGGCTCATGAGTGCTGTCGACTGACACACCACCATCCGTCACACCAGCGCGTTATGATGTGCACGCCCGCGAACACACTCTTCACGTCCGCCCCAGAGCCAGAGCCTCAATGCCCCAGATCACCCATTTCAAGAACCCGATTCCTGAGCACCTCAACAGCCAGATCCTGCAAATGGTCGTCGACTACCTGAGCGACATCAGCATGGTCGCGATCCCGCCGAGCAACCTGCTGTACAACATTTACCAATACGCGATCGGCTATGAGGTTCATCTCTATCTGGAGGCCTTGAACGGGACGAAAGGGATTGCCGTGGAGTTGCTGGTCGCGACCGACGATGACGACCCGGAAAAGGTAGTCGGCTTTTTGCTGTACCTGCCGGTCAAGGATGATCCCGACGCGTGCGGTGTTGCGTATATGGCGGTGCATGCAAGCCATCGACGCCAGGGAATTGCCCGGCGGATGCTGCGGGAAATGGTCGGCCGCTACCCCCATGCCGAATTGACCTGCGCCGTGGCCAAGGTGCCGTATTTCGAGTCGATGGGCTTTCAGGTGGTGGGCGTGCGCGGTACCCAGGTATTGATGAACACCCGCGACCATGGCAGTGCAGGTTTGATGGGGTTGCTGGATGTAGCCTCGATCTACAGCTCGCTGGAGGTGCGGCAGATTCATACCTACCTGCTGCAAAAGCACGGCAAGCGGGCGATGCTCGATGCGGAAAAGCAGCGGGATAGGCACTTGGACCAGATGACACGCAAGGCGCAAGCGTTTGTGCGCGAGCGACTGGACAGCTGACCTGCTTTTGCGGATGTACCCGGTCAACTGTAGGAGCTGGCTTATCGGATCGCCGCACCGCAGCGAAGAGGGCCGACAGCAGACCACTCTATTTCGACCGTATTCCAATCCCCCTGCTGGTTGGCCGTCAGGCCGCTTTCGCTGCGGTGCGCAGATCCGATAAGTCAGCTCCTACAGGTTGATCGGTATACGTAGGTGGCTTTTATGATTCTGAAAGACAAAAAAGAGCCTCAACGCTCTTTGATGGGGAGGAAAAAGAGCCCTTGAGGCTCAAGATGCGCATGAAGCAAGTGGTGAGCTTATAGGGGTTCAGTACACCCACCACTTACGCAGCGGCTTGAGCAAACAAGCGGCTGCGCACAATCATCGTAGAAAGGCCGGATGAGGTACTCAAGTACCGCTAGTCACCTGCCTCAGGCACGCAATGCAGCGACCTTTCCAGCAGTTCTCTCAACCATGGCAACGATGGTTTCGAACAGCTCCTCCTGTGCCTGAACGGCAGTGATTTCTCCATTCGCCGCAGCATGGGACAGGGCCTCGGCGGCACCTAGCATCGCCCGCAATCCCGCTGCCCCGATCTTTCCCGTACCAGCAAAAGGAGACAGGACGATCCGGCATTTTTCCAGAAAAATCGCCTCGTACTCGTGCTTGATTT
>Ga0213829_1001859_pt1 | contig 14416 bp, 10 predicted proteins | sample MC6MC0896MG_FD_180665 | JGI IMG/M metagenome (GOLD analysis project Ga0213829, IMG submission 180665) | Enriched soil aggregate microbial communities from Iowa State University, Ames, United States - MC6-MC0896-MG | ecosystem: Environmental > Terrestrial > Soil > Unclassified | place: USA: Iowa...
AATATCGACTGATATACCGCCTTCGCGAGCAAGCCCGCTCCCACAGTTGGAATTGTGTAGGTCAGGCCTTTTGGGTGCGCGGCAGGAAGATCGCCAGCACGCCAAACAACGGCAAGAACGAGCACAGGAAATACACGTACTCAATCCCGTGCACATCCGCCAAGTGCCCCAGCAGCGCCGCACCAATCCCGCCGAAACCAAACATCAAACCGAAGAACACTCCGGCAATCATCCCGACATTGCCCGGCACCAGTTCCTGCGCGTAAACCACGATCGCCGAGAACGCCGAGGCGAGGATGAAGCCGATCACCACGCTGAGGACAGTGGTCCAGAACAGATCGACGTGCGGCATCAGCAAGGTGAACGGCGCCACACCGAGGATCGAAAACCAGATCACCGCCTTACGCCCGATCTTGTCGCCGATCGGCCCGCCAAAGAACGTGCCCGCCGCCACCGCACCGAGGAACAGGAACAGGTGCAACTGCGAACTGGCCACCGACAGGTCGAACTTCTCGATCAGGTAGAACGTGAAATAGCTCGTGAGGCTGGCCATGTAGAAATACTTGGAGAACACCAACAGCCCCAGCACCACCAAAGCACTGATCACCCTGCCCTTCGACAACCCGTGAGTCGCCGCCTGACCGGCCTTGAGCTTGAACAGGTTCAGGTGATGGGCGTACCAGCGGCTGATGCGATACAGCACGAACAGCGCAAACACCGCGAACAAGCCAAACCACGCCACGTTGCTCTGACCGAACGGAATGATGATCGCCGCCGCCAGCAACGGACCGAACGCGGAACCGGCGTTACCGCCGACCTGGAAGGTCGATTGCGCCAGACCGAAGCGTCCGCCGGAGGCCAAACGCGCAATCCGCGAAGCCTCGGGATGAAAGGTCGAGGAGCCGATACCGATCAGCGCCGCCGCCAGCAGAATCAATGGAAAACTGCCGACCACCGACATCATCACGATGCCGATCAGCGTGCAGATCGAACCTGCCGGCAACAGCCACGGTTTCGGATGGCGGTCAGTGTGATAACCGACCCACGGCTGCAACAGCGAAGCGGTCAACTGGAAGGTCAGCGTGATCAGGCCGACCTGGGTGAAGCTCAAGCCATAGTTGGCTTTGAGCATCGGATAGATCGACGGCAGCACCGACTGAATCAGGTCGTTGATCAAATGCGCCAGCGCCACCGCGCCGATGATACGCATCACCAGTGGGCTGCTTTGCGGAGCAGCGGGTGCCGAGGCAGCGGCGGTCTGAGCGTTGCTGATAGCCATGAAAGTTTCCGTACAGCAGATGGGTGCACGCAGGCAGGTGCGTCAATGTGCCATTTTTCGGTGCGCCAGCGCCATCCCCTTAGCCAGCTAACTAACCAACCCAACTAAACGAACATTAATCCCTGTAGGAGCTGCCGAAGGCTGCGATCTTGTGATCTTGCTTCTAAAAAAACAACATCAAAAGATCGCAGCCTTCGGCAGCTCCTGCACGGGAGAGGTGATAGCGCAACGCCATGGTCTGAATCTTGCCTTGCTACTTCCCTTGAACGCGGCGCCCTTACAAAGGGCACCGACAATGGGAAGTTTCGCTACAGAGCCGGCCCACAGAGCGGGCGAGAGTGAACTTTCGAGGCCTTTTAGCAGGGCACCCCATCAACGTCGCACGACCGCGATGCACGCCGATGGTGCGTGGTGTCCAGAGGAGTCATGAGGCATGCAGGCTTTCCTTTCACCGGGGATCAAATTGCTGGGGCGGTTTGGCTTCGCAGGTAAATTCCAGTTGTTGTTTCTGCTTTTCATTCTGCCGTTGGCCGGCAGCCTGTTGATGATCGGCCAGGACTATCGCGACAAGCTCAATCTGATTTCCGGCGAACGCGCCGGCGTGCGCCAGTTGCTCGCGCTCGATGCGCTGGACAACCTGCTCGCCGCCCAACGTGACCGCGCCGCCCGCTGGCGCGCCACGGAAACCAATCGCCAACCGACGCCGGCCACCCTCGCCGCCATGGGCGCGTTCGATACGGTACAACCGGCCGTCCTGCAAGCCACCACCGATTTGGGCACTGCACTGAAAAATGAAGGTGCCGAGGGCGAAACACTCACCCGCTATCAGACGCTGCAAACCGCACTGAACGGGTTGGATTCGAAAAGCCTCAGCGGTGTCGGTTGGTGGCCGGACGGCTACGACCGATTCACCAACGCCCTCAGCGCGCTGCAAGCATTACGCGAGCAGATTGTCATGGATAACCGCCTGACCCTCGCGCCGTGGCTGGAAACCTATCTGCTGACGCAGATCTCCACGCAGCACGCGCCGGATCTGATCGAGCGGGTCGGACGTCTGGCAGCGGTCGGCCAGGCCTCGGTAGTCTCCGGCCAGTTCACCTTGCAAAGCCGTTTGCAATTGCGCGACTTGCGCAGCCGTATCGGCGATGCCCGCGAGCAACTGGTCAAAACCGCCACGTTGCTCGAAGCGCGCTTGCCGAAAGATCAGCAGAGCTGGGCCAGCCAATACCACGACAGCCTGAAACGCCTCGACAGCGGTTTGAAGGTGCTGGATGACGGCGTGTTCGGCGGCAGCATCACGCTCAAACCGGACGACTTCGAACGCAACCTTGATGCGCTACTGAGCGACCTCGCCGCCCTGCGCCAGCAATCGCTGGTATCGCTGGATCAACGACTCGATGCCTACCACAGCTCGGCGATTCGTCAGTTCATCATCGTCGCGGCGATCTTCGGCTGCCTGCTGCTCGCGGCGCTGTATCTGTTCGTCTGCCTGCAAGCCTCGATCCGTCGCAGCGCCAGCGGCATCACCCTGCTCGCCGAAGCCCTGCGCGATGGCAACCTGAGCTTGCAAGTGCCGGTGGTGGGCCGCGATGAGCTGGCAGCGATCAGCACCGCACTCAACGTTGCCGTGGTGCAACTGCGCAGCAGCATGCTCGGTGTCGATCACGAGACCTCGCAACTGAGCCATGCCGTGCGCAGCCTCAACGAACACTCCAGCGGCGCTCTCGGCGAAGTCGAGGCGCAGCAGTTGCAGATCAGCCAGATCGCCACTGCTGCCACGCAATTGGCTGCGACGTCGCAAGGCGTGGCGCAGAGTTGCGAACAGGCCTCCGGCAGCGCCCAGCACACCCGGCGCATCGCGGCCGACAGCAGCCGCGACAGCCAGCGCACCACGGCGAGTATTCAGCAGCTCAATCAGCGTTTGAATGAAACGGCTGCGGCGCTGGGCCGGGTCAGCGAGCAGGGCCAGCAGATTCAATTGGTCGTCGACACCATTCGGGGTGTCGCCGAGCAAACAAACTTGCTGGCGCTCAATGCGGCCATCGAAGCGGCGCGTGCCGGTGAACAGGGACGTGGTTTCGCCGTCGTGGCTGATGAAGTGCGTAGCCTGTCGCAGCGCACACAATCGTCCACCGCGCAGATTGCTGGCACCGTCGACAGTTTGCGTGCCACGGTCAACGAAGCGGTGAGCCTGATGGAAGCTGCCTGCGGTCAGGCGCAAACCGATGCCGAGTCGGTCACCGGTCTTGGTGAACGCCTCGGCGAAATCGCCAGCGCCGTGCAGAGCGTCACCGACACGTTGGCGCAAATCGCCACGGCGGTGGAGGAACAGGCGAGCACCGCCGATGAAGTCAGCGGCAATATCCAGCAGGTCGACCAGGCGGCCGTACGTTTGCTTGAAGGCGCACGGGCGGTAAATCTTGCGGCGGACACCCTGAGCCAGGGCAGCAAGGCACTGAGCGACAACACTGCACGATTCCGTCTCAGTTGATTGTCACCTCAACCTGTACCCTGCGGGCAGACCATGCGCTGAAACACATGCATCTGCCCTGTAGCGTCGACCACGCCTGAGGAGTGCTATACCGTCGGTGTTTTAACCTCGTCTGCCCCCTTGGCTACTGGCGCGAATTCAAGCACAGGGGTCTGCTCAGCCTGAGCATTTTGCTCGGATGCGGATTCAGCTTCGAATTGGCCGTCAGTCCTCGGAAGAGGCAATGATTCACCGCCCGGTGATCCCCCCTCCGGGATGACCGGTGCAACTGGACCACCACCCGAGGGTTTACGCTTGAACCACCCTTTGACTTTTCGATCCACACGAAATGCATCGGGATGCTTCAGTAGAATCTCGCCCGTTACTTTGGCTGTGCGCAAAGCCAGCGCCATCACGAGGATCAATGGGCTCAAGCCCATGAACACCTGATAGAAAATAGAAGGCTTGAGCTCGGCCTCTGCCGAATTCGTTTCGATTACATCCTTCTCGTAAAGATCAGCCGAACGAATGCTATCAGCCAGAGTTTTCTTGAAAGATTCATCCATCACCAGTTGCAGCTTTTCTAAATCGCTGGTGAGCGTCTTGCTGCTCGGAAACCTGTAACGATCTTCACCATCCTTCGGCGTACTGCGCGCGTAATACTTGCATACGCGTTTCAAAGTCTGCTGCTGATCCAGGCTGAGACCATCGGATGCCAGACATGGCTTTGACTCGGCCAGAACCGACAACTTCGTCCCCAGGACGCTGGCTTGACCGAGTTCAAACTTGACCGCCGTTCTGTAGACTTGCTGAAGCTCATAGGTTTTAACAACGTTCACAGCAGTCGCAATACCGATGGCCGCAGCTGCCAGCCATACATAGTCGACAAATTTCCAGTGAACATCCTTGAAACGCTCTGAGGTGATGAAAAGAAGGTGGAAAACCACGTAAAAAAGCAAAAAGCAGCCAAGGAGCCCAAAGGTTGAGAGAAACAAGAAATTCCAATACTCATTGAGAAATGCTTCCACAGCCTCCCAAATCCACGTGAAAAACGTTCCGATATAACCCATCAGTATTTGCTCCTGAGATCCAGCGCCCTGTTCATCAAAGACATTTCTTTGATGACACCCGCTGCGGGGTACGCTTCCATTATTTGCCCTTGCATTCCATGCCATCGTCGTAGATGGCACAGCCGAAGATGGCCATCATATTGCCACTCTCGCCTTCATACATCTTTTTTCCGGCAAAGACAGAATTTCCAGACAGAAGAGCGCCATGCGGACATACCAAAACCCGCCGAAGGCAGGCATTTTGGTGCTTCGCGGACACAGCCACGCCCGTCTCAACGTCAATTCTGGTTAAGCAGTTGAAAATAAGAAGAAATATTTTAAATTTACGCTTGACGCTTTTCCATTTCAGGGGAATAATGCGCGCCACTTGGCTACATAGCTCAGTTGGTTAGAGCATAGCATTCATAATGCTGGGGTCCGGGGTTCAAGTCCCTGTGTAGCCACCAAGTACTAAAAACGGCTTACCGAAAGGTAGGCCGTTTTTTTATGCCTCGAAAAAACCGTCCTCTGTGGTGAGGAGATAAATCCCTCACCATAATGCCAGGCCTGACCTATTCAGGCTGCTCTGCCGACAGGGCCGCCAATCCCTTCGCCCAGATTTGCCGAGTGCGCAACCCGACCATCGCCCGCCAGTCAGGATCGGCCGGATAGAACTGCTCCAGCAGTTTCAACTTGATCGCCCGCCCCGTCGCATCCAGCGGATCGCCATGCAGATGCAGCCAGTGATCATCGCGCAAATAACGATGCACCTCCGGCCCCGGATACGTCCCGCATTCGATCACGAACGGCATCAGTTGCACGCCCGGCAACGCATTGAGCAATGCCTGTGAGGTGTAGCCGGTAGCCGTCGCGGCGACACCGGTTTCGCTCAACGTTTCGGCGCCGGTGTGCAAGGTGTACAACCATGGACCGTAGATCGACTGTGCTTGCGCCAACGCCGGGTAAGGCGCCTGGGTGATGGTCAGCAACATCGGATGACCGTATTCGCCGGCGCCGGTGTGCAGGTCGAAACACATCACGGTTTGCGCGCCTGCCAGATGCGCGTCGATGATCTGATGCAACGTGCGATTCGACCAGCTCGGCGCACGGCCACCGTAAAACAATCCATCGGGATGGCTGTGCTGACCGCCCTCGACAATCGACATCACCGCCGGCCAGCCGTGTTCAGCAATCTGTGCATCGAGCAAGGCATCGGCCCGCGCGCGCTCCGGGCCGTTCAAGTTGGTGCAGGCGTAGATCTCGTGCAAGGTCGCGTAAGCGCGGTTATCCGGCAACGGCCCGGTGAAATCCAGGTGATTGCGGTTGAGGTCGATATTGTCTTCGTTGACCCGCCGCAGCCACGCCGTACCCCACGGGTTGATCAGGTGAATCATCACTACCGCGACATCGTTGGGCAGCGAGCCCGGCACGAAAGTCTTCAGCCAGTCGATCTGGCAATCCGAGCCGTAATAGCCCTCGACTCCGTGAGTGCCGCTGAGTGTGACCAGCCTGCGCTTTGCCTGTGGATCACCGAGCACAGCGACATCAGTGCTCAGCGGTTCGCCATAAGGGCCGCAACGCGGATGTGCGTAGGAGGTGAGCGTGGCTCCGGCAGTTTGGGCGGCGGTCAGAAACTGTTCGCGTTGATCGCGGTAACTGGACTCGGTGGGAAACTCGCTGTGCATGTCGGCCTCTTGTGATTTTTATGGCTTGACCTATGTAGGAGTGAGCCTGCTCGCGATAGCGGTGGGTCAGTCAACTTGGATGTTGAATGTTATGACGCCATCGCGAGCAGGCTCACTCCTACAGGGGGATGTTTGCGGTCGTTCGATTGAGGTTGACCCTAGCGAACATCCGCCCGGAAAAGAAAGGCAAAAATGCCCACCGGTTTGCGCCGCGACCGAGCGGTCGATAAAGTCCGTCAGACCTTTCACCCCACGGACGGAGAGCCCACGTGTTTCCAGCCCTGCCCCTGAGCCGCTTTCGCCTGCCTGCCCTGACACTGATCATCAGCGCCCTGACCCTCGCCGCGTGCAACGCCCCGCCCTCCTCGACTTTGCCGCTGGCGCCGGAAGCCGCTTCCGGTTACCGCACCGATCTGCAGACCCGCCACGCCAGTAAACACATGGCCGCTGCCGCCAACCCGCTGGCCGCCGAGGCCGGGCGCGAGATGCTGCGCAAAGGTGGTTCGGCGATTGATGCGGCGATTGCCATGCAGGCAGTGCTGACCCTGGTCGAGCCGCAATCCTCCGGGATCGGTGGCGGCGCGATGATTGTGTTGTGGGACGGCAAACAGGTGCGCACTTATGACGGTCGCGAAACCGCGCCGGCCGGTGCCACCGAGAAGCTGTTCCTGCAGGCCGACGGCAAACCGATGCCGTTCCCGCAGGCGCAGATCGGTGGGCGCTCGGTGGGCACTCCGGGCGTGTTGCGCGCACTGGAACTGGCCCATAAACAACACGGTCGCCTGCCATGGGCCACGCTGTTCGAGCCGGCGATCAAACTCGCCGAGCAGGGCTTTGCGATTTCGCCGCGCCTGCATTCGCTGCTGGAATCCGACCCGGTGATCCGCAAATCGCCGGACATGGCTGCCTACTTCCTCAACGGCGACGGCAGCGTCAAAGCCGTCGGCACTCGTCTGCAGAATCCGGCATTGGCCGCCGTATTCAAGCGCATCGCCAACGAAGGTCCTGACGCATTGTACAAAGGCCCGATTGCCGAAGAGATCGTCGCCAAAGTGCAGGGCCACGCCAACCCCGGCAGCCTGTCGCTGAATGATCTGCAAGGTTACAAGGCCAAAGAGCGCGCGCCGCTGTGCACCGATTACAAACGCTGGCAGGTCTGCGGCATGCCGCCACCGTCGTCGGGCGGGATCGCCGTGGCGCAGATTCTCGGCACTTTGCAGGCGCTGGAAACCCGCGATCCGCGCCTGTCGCTGACGCCGCTCAAACCGGTAAAGACCGACAAACCCGCCGGCATCGAACCGGCACCGCAAGCCGTGCACTTGATCGCCGAAGCCGAACGCCTGGCCTACGCCGACCGTGCGCAATACGTGGCCGACAGCGATTTCGTCCCGGTTCCGGTCAAAGGTCTGGTCGACCCGGGCTATCTGGCCAGCCGCGCCAGCCTGATCGGCGAGCGCAGCATGGGCAGCGCCAAGCCGGGCACACCGCCGGGCGTGCAGGTGGCCTACGCGCCGGATCGCTCGCCTTTGCGCATTTCTACTTCGCAAGTCGTCGCCGTGGATGATCTGGGTGGCGCGGTGTCGATGACCACTACCATCGAAGCAGCGTTCGGCTCGCACCTGATGGTGCAGGGCTTTCTGCTGAACAACCAGATGACCGACTTCTCGTTCGTCCCCGAAGAGAACGGGCAGAAAGTCGCCAACCGCGTCGAACCCGGCAAACGCCCACGCTCGTCGATGGCGCCGACGCTGATCTTCGATCGCAACAGCGGCGAATTCCTCGCCAGCGTCGGCTCGCCGGGCGGTTCGCAGATCATCGAATACGTGGCCAAGACCACCGTCGGCCTGCTCGACTGGAACCTCGACCCGCAAAGCGCCATCAGCCTGCCCAACTTCGGCAGCCGCAACGGCCCGACCGAACTGGAACAAGGCCAGTTCAGCCCGGCGTTGATTCAGGCGATGAAGGATAAGGGACATGTTGTGAATGAAATCGACATGACCAGCGGCACGCAGGCGATCGTGCGGGTCAAGGATGCGCAAGGGAAAGCCTCGCTGAAAGGTGGCGCAGATCCGCGGCGTGAAGGGGAAGCGTTGGGGGATTGAGGTCACGCAGGAAAAACAAAAGGCTTACCGCAAGGTAAGCCTTTTTTCATGCAACTGATTTAAATCCAAAGACTATCCGCTCAGCGATTAGCCACCAAATGCGCCCCAAACAGCAGATAACAACCACCAGCCAAACGATCCAGCCATTGCCGCGACCGTTCGTAAACGCTCGCGATCCGGCGGCTGGCGAAGAATAGCGCCACGCTGCAATACCAGCTGAACGACAGCGTGGCCATGGTCAGCACCGCCAGCGCCAATAACAGCGGCGGTACATGGGCCGGCATCGCGGTGGCGAAGATGGTGGCGACGAACAGTGCAGATTTGGGATTGGTCATGTTGCCCAGGAAGCCTCGCCCGTAGGCCCCGAGCAGAGTTTGCTGCGACTCATCCAGCGTACCGGCGGCAATCGGCGCTTTGCGTTTGAACTGCTTGAGGCCGAGATAGATCAGGTAGCAGCCACCGGCGATCTTGAAGCTCAGGTACAGGGTTGGCGCCGCGCTGAACAAGGTCTGAATACCCAAACCGCCGGCCAGGCCCCACAACACGGTCCCGGTAGCGACGCCCAGCGCCGCGACCACTCCATGGCGTCGGGAACGGCTGACCGCCAGTTGGGCGATGTTGAAAAAGTTCGGGCCGGGGGTGACCACCGCGACCGTCCATAACAGCGCCAGCGACAGCAACGGGGCGAGATAGCTGGAAAGCGAAAGGTCCATGGGGCGAGCGCCTGATTGGTTCGACAATGCCCACACCTTGCTACATCCGGCGCGCGTTTTCCATCAGATGCAGGTCACTGCGGCAGGGTTTTGCCGTCCACCGCATCGCCAATCGTCAGGAAATGCCCGCCGGCCACGTGGTGCAGCGTGCGCAAGCCGTCGTGCCCATCGAAATGCCAACGGCCGTCGCTGAACACCCGTTCATCAGCCTGAGCGGCGATGACTTCGGCGAGGAACAGGTCGTATTGCTCGTGGTTGCGTGGTTCGGGCAGCAAGCGGCATTCGAGCCAGGCCACGCAGCCTTCGAGCAGCGGCGCTTCGACGGTTTCACCGGTAAAGGTTTGCAAGCCGTAAGCCTGAAACTTGTCCAGCTCCTGATTCTGCCGGATCTCCAGCCCCGAGGTATTGCCGACGGTTTGCACGATGTCAGCCTGATTGACGCACGGCACGTTGAGCACAAAAGTGCCGGACGCTTCGAGCAACTGGCGGGTCCAGGTGGACTTGTCGAGGACGACCGCGACTTTCGGCGGTTCGAAATCCAGCGGCATCGCCCAGGCGGCCGCCATGATGTTGCGCTGGCCGTCATGGGCAGCGCTGACCAGCACGGTCGGCCCGTGATTGAGCAGACGGTAGGCTTTGTTCAGGGGAACCGGGCGGCGGTGGGAGGCGCTCATGGGGATCTGCTCCGGGGAAAAAGGAACAGATTGTAGCGCCTCCTGCAACTGTAGGAGTGAGCCTGCTCGCGATCGCAGTAGTTCAATCAACATGGATGTTGAATGTCAGACCGATATCGCGAGCAGGCTCACTCCTACAGGGTTTAGTACAGGTCAGTTAGAGAGTTGATTGGCAAACTGGCCGACCGCGTCCACCACTTTCTGCGCGCCGTCCTGGATCTCGACGATCACCGTGCCCGCTTCCGCCGCCAGCGCCAGGCCCTGCTCGGCCTGCAGTTTGCCGTCGGTCATCAGGGCCACGGCGTTGCGCGCCATTTCCTGATTCTGCCGCACCACGGTGACGATCTCTTCGGTCGCCTGACTGGTGCGCGAGGCCAGTTGTCGCACTTCGTCGGCCACCACCGCAAAACCCCGGCCCTGTTCGCCGGCACGGGCCGCTTCGATGGCGGCGTTGAGCGCCAGCAGGTTGGTCTGTTCGGCAATGCCGCTGATAGTTTTGACGATGGTACCGATCACCTGCGACTGCTCGTTCAATGCCTCGATGCCCTCACCGGCCGCCTGCATGTGGCGCGACAGATCACGCATCACATTCACTGCCTCGGTGACCACCGAGGTGCCCCGTTGCGCGGTGCTGTCGGTTTGCTGCGAAGTGCTGTAGGCAATGCTGGCAGCGTCGGCAACCGCTTGTTCGCGGTTGACCTGATCGGTAATCACCGTGGCGAACTTCACCACTTTGTACAGTTTGTTGTTGGCATCGACCACCGGGTTGTAGGACGCCTCCAGCCACACCGTACGACCATGGCTATCGACGCGCTTGAAACGGTTGGCGACAAACTCGCCGTTGTTCAGGCGACGCCAGAAATTCTGGTATTCGGGGCTGTTGTACTCCTCGGGAGTACAGAACATCCGGTGATGTTTGCCTTTGATCTGCGCCAGGCTGTAACCCATGCCATGCAGAAAGCGCTCGTTGGCATTGAGCACGTTGCCATTGAGATCGAACTCGATCACTGCCGTCGAACGCACCAGCGCACCGATCAGGTTTTCGTGTTCACGAGAGGCTTCAATGGTGCGGGTCAGGTCGCTGGAGAAAATCGAGAAATGCTTGATCCGCCCGTCCGAAGAGCGCACCGGCTGCACGATCGAGCGCAGCCACGCTTCTTCGCCGTTACCGCGCAGCAGGCGGACTGCGCCAGCGAAATGCTCGCCACGGGTGAGTGCGGCCTTGAAACGGTGATGAAAGTCGTCGGCCTTCACGTGCGCCGGGACGATGTCTTCTATGGCGCGCCCCACCAGATCCTGGCTCTTGTAGAGCATCTCGCCAAGGAAGTTCTGGTTGACCGACTGAATCCGGCCATCGGGTTCCAGGGTCAGCACCAGCATCTCGCTTTCCAGGCTTTCCTTCACCTGCAGCAGGCTGGAGAGTTCTTCACGAAGAGTGGCCAGCTCTTGCTTGAGGCGTTTGTTGAACATGGGGAAATACCGATAGGCAGGGTAGAAAGCGGGATGCAGCTTAACCATCGGCCTTGGAAAACTTTTCTGAAGAGCGTTTGAGACCGGCCAGTCAAAAATAATCCCGCCGGGCTTTTACTCCTATCGATCACTCCACTGAGCCGTTACAAAAGCCGCCGCTCTGGCCCGGCCACTTCAGGTATTCTCCGGGAAAATTGCAACAACATGTTGCAGGTATACGCCCGATAAGGAGTGCCGTTTTGGATTTATCGACCGCTGCCTGGATGGTGCATGACACCCGCCTGATTCTCTGCTGCCTGCTGGCGATTGCGATGATTATCGTGTTGATCAGCGCCACTAAACTGCCGCCCTTTCTCTCGATCCTGATCGGCACCTTCATTGCCGGTGTCGGCGCCGGTCTGCCGCCGGAAGACGTGGCCAAGGCGTTCAGCAAAGGCGCCGGGGCGATCCTCGGTGAGGCCGGGATCATCATTGCCCTGGGTTCGATGCTCGGCGCACTGATGGCTGAATCCGGCGCCGCCGACCGCATCGCCTCGACCTTGCTTGGGCTGGGCAAAGGCAAGTCCCTGCCGTGGGTAATGGCGCTGGTGGCGATGGTGATCGGCCTGCCGCTGTTCTTCGAAGTAGGGCTGGTGATGATGGTGCCGATCATCTTCGTCATGGCCCGCCGTTCGGGGCAACCACTGTTGAAAATCGCGATTCCAGCACTGGCCGGGATGACCACCCTGCATGCCTTGATGCCGCCGCATCCCGGGCCGTTGATCGCGGTCAGCGCATTGCATGCCGACCTCGGGCTGACCATGTTATTGGGCTTCAGCATTGCGATTCCGGCGGTGATTCTGGCGGGGCCGATTTACGGCAACTGGCTGTCGAAACGCATGCATATCGATGAGCCGGCAGAGCTCGGCGCACTGTTCAGCGCCCCGCCGAAAGCGCCGCGCCAGCCGAGTTTCGGCATGTCGCTGCTGATCATTCTGTTGCCGGTGCTGCTGATGCTCGGCAGCACCCTGGCGAAAGTCGCGATGCCTGCGCAAAGCAGCGTCGCCCTGACCCTGAAGTTTCTCGGTGAACCGTTGGTGGCGCTGGGCATTGCGGTGATGGCGGCGGTGATCTGCCTCGGTTGGGCCAACGGCATGCCGCGCGAACAGGTCGGTGGCACTCTGCGCAAAAGCCTCGCGCCGATCGCCGTATTGCTTCTGACCATCGGTGCCGGCGGCGGCTTGAAGCAGACCTTGCTGGATGCCGGCGTCAGCCAGACCATCAGCAAAGTCGCCGAAGGTGCGCACATGCCCTACCTGCTGCTGGCCTGGCTGATTGCCGTGGCACTGCGTCAGGCCACCGGCTCGGCGACCGTCGCGACCACGACGACGGCGGGGATTCTGGCGCCGATGATGGCGGGCCTCGCCGCGACGCAAAGCTCACTGGTGGCGCTGGCGATTGGCGCCGGCTCAGTGTTCTTCTGCCACGTGAACGACGCCGGCTTCTGGATGGTTCGCGAGTACTTTGGCTTGCAGCTCAAACAGACGATCTGGGTCTGGTCGATTCTGCAAACCATTGTCTCGGTGGTAGGACTGGTGGGGACGTTATTGTGGTGGCACTGGTTGACCTGACACTCGTCAGGAACAGGGCGCCACGGCTTGGCGCCCGACACTGCTCATGCGCGAACCGAAATACGCCGCGCTGACAATGCCAACCGCACCCATCACCGCACAGAACATCACGCAGATCCACGGGCTCCACGGCATCAGACCGATCAGCAACAGCGGAGTGATGCTGGCCCACGCGGCGTAGGCAATGTTGTAGGTGAAGGAGATGCCCGACACGCGAATCCGCGCCGGAAACAATCCGACCATCACCGATGGTACCGCGCCGACCACACCGCAGGCCAGACCGGCGATGGCATACGTCAGCCCCACCCAGTTGCCGCCCATGATCAAGCAGCTATAAAGCACACCGATGCCCAAGGGCAGCAGCAGGCTATACAGCATGACCGTGCGCCAGGCACCGAGGCGATCGACCAGCAATCCGGCAATCACACAACCAATGTTGAGAAAGACAATGCCCAGTGCACTCAGGGCGAAGGTGTGGCTGGCGGTCATGCCGAAGGTTTTCTGCATCATGGTCGGCGTAATGACCACGAACACCACCACCGCCGACGTCAGCACGCAGGTCAGCAGCATCGCCGGCAACATCGCCAGACGATGCTCGCGCAGCACCGTGCGCAGCGGCAGTTCGACCCGCGCTTCACGCTGGGCTTCCATGGCTATGAACACCGGGGTTTCGCTCAGCCAACGGCGCAGGTACACACCGATCACGCCGAACACACCACCGAGCAGGAACGGATAACGCCAGGCGTAATCGAGAATTTCTGCGGGGGTGAACATCTGCGCGAGGAAGGTCGCGGTCAACGCGCCAATCAAGTAACCGAAGGTCAGCCCGGCCTGCAAAAAGCCCAGCGCATAACCGCGATGGCCGGCAGGCGCGTGTTCGGCAACGAACACCCAGGCGCTCGGCACTTCGCCGCCGACCGCCGCGCCTTGCAGGATGCGCAGCGCCAGCAACAGCAGCGGCGCGAAGTAACCGATCTGTGCATAAGTCGGCATGATCCCGATCAGCAGGCACGGCAGCGCCATCATCAGGATGCTCAGGCTGAAGACCTTTTTCCGGCCCAGGCGATCGGCGAAATGCGCCATCAGGATCCCGCCCAGCGGACGCGCCAGATAACCGGTGACGAAGATCCCGAAGCTCTGCAGCAGACGCAGCCACTCGGGCATTTCCGGCGGGAAGAACAACTGGCTGAGGGTCAGGGCGAAGAACACGAAGATGATGAAATCGTAGATTTCCAGCGCGCCGCCCAGCGCCGCCAGGCCCAGGGTCCGGTGGTCGCCACGGCTGAACCGGGGCGGGCGAGCGGTATCGATGGCTGTCATGGCAGGGTCCGCAAATCGGCAAAGGGCAGGAGGATAGCAAATAC
>Ga0213829_1001861_pt1 | contig 14412 bp, 13 predicted proteins | sample MC6MC0896MG_FD_180665 | JGI IMG/M metagenome (GOLD analysis project Ga0213829, IMG submission 180665) | Enriched soil aggregate microbial communities from Iowa State University, Ames, United States - MC6-MC0896-MG | ecosystem: Environmental > Terrestrial > Soil > Unclassified | place: USA: Iowa...
TTTATTGGTGGTGCATACTTAAAAATGATGGTTACCGATCCCACTCCACTCATTACAAATATGGCCGACTTTCCAAATATGGAGATCGGCTTTTTTTTATATAAATTTGTGAATGCTATCACTTAAACAGGGGACTTATCTTCAATAAAACAACTTAAATAATCCGCCACAATCGGGCACTATTCTTAAATAGAGATTAGTGCCTAAGAACGTAAGTCAGTAATCTCGAAAAGAAGGGTGATTAGAATTAGTTTAGACTTTTTTGTATTTTGACGAGTGACACAAAAGTCAGGACAACCTCGTAAAATGACACAAAAGTCCGAACAACCTCGTAAAAATATAAAAGTAATAAATTTGGATCAAAAAGTAATTTTTTAAAAGTGAACCATTAACATACATTTACTTATCAAATTTTTCGGGTAAAGCGCCTAATGAATCCAATCAATGTAACATAGCTTTTCAAAAAAAATCTAATTGATGTATATCATCCCATTTTGGATAGTCTTCCATTAATATATAAAGATCGCTCTTTAACTCGCTCCATGTTTAAAAAAATAAGTATAAGCAATCAATACATCAATTTTGGTCTCAATTTTATTTTTCTCCCTTGAAATTGTGGAAAGCACATGAAATATTTCAATCAATTTCGCTGATATTTTTAATAATAACAAACAGTCTTCTTGACGAGTGACACAAAATTATTTAATATCTTGCGAAATGACACAAAATTCCTTATAGACTTGTAAAAAACGCATAATAAGCAGGAGGTATGTGAAATTTTTCACTTAAACTAAAGGGGCAGGTGTGCGGCCGAGCATAGGTCGTATCATATAGCGGGTGGGAATCCCGCCGAGTAAGAACTAGCCATTCGCTCGTAGCGAGTCTTGGAGGGCTAAAGGTAACTTTAGTCTTTAAGCGTAGACAGTTAGGTGGAGCAGCCGTCAAGGCTGAGAATCTTATGGAGTGAAAGTCTCCTGTCATCAATTGACCGATTCGGATGACTAGCATATCCAATGCGTAGGGAGGTAACAAACTACGTTCTGCTTGGAAGTAAAAGTCACGGCGGCCTATTCTACACAGAGAGAATAAGGTCGGAACAGTCTGTGTGGCGAGCAAACACAGAGGCCAGAAGGATTAACGAATACTGCAATCCCGAAATCTACGCACCTCAAAGAAACTGTTCGAGGGATGTTTTGCTTAGCGTCGACCTTTGTCTAACGGGGGAAGACCGATGTCTTACAGGAAGAAACGGTCAAAAGCACTGTAGGAGCAGCCGGGGTACGGGTTCTGGCATCTGTGGAAAGATTTTCAGAGATAACGACGGGAAGGTCCTACTTCAAATTTGGGAAGGTACTAACCAATGAGGACCTACCATATATGAGGCTGATAGAAAATGGTAGGATGATTTAGGACTGGCGCATGAGGTCGTAGTAGCGATGAGGGAAGGGTAATGCCTTCTTAAGTGTAAGGAAATTGTACTTCCATCAAGGTAACTCCTGTGATGGAGCGAAGGACCTCTGGGCACTTGGACAGTCAGAACTTCAAAGACACTGAGCTTTGTTTACTTGTTCATAGACTAGCATACTAGTAAACCAATAGTTGATGGGGGAATATGTGTACCAACATTTAATCCTGCGGTTATTTGGGAAGGCGAGTATGTGATGAAGTCCAAGGTCAGAACCGGACTCGGGAAATCCGACCGTCCGGGATCGTAGGGGGGCTATAGGAAACGTGATTCAATCGAATGCGCGCGCCTATTTTCTACCCGACGGCGGGCCGAAAGCCAAATGGTTGAAGGGATTGAGCTCCATAATGTTAGTAAATCGAGAGGGCTGATGCTTTACCTGCAGCAGAAAGCTACATTTTATCCTTCGTTTAAGGCAAGATGGATAAAGCCTCTCTGGAGTCAGAGACCTTGGCACGTTACACATTGATATGATACGGCAACTCGGGAGACCCTACCGGTCTTTTCTTGTTAGAAGAGTATGGTGTACAAGCGATAAAAAGTAAGGAAACCAAATGCCGGTGTAGGGAGTCGGATAGCAGCGTAGTGCGTGCGTGGCAGCACGTTCATCAGGTGGGTTAAAGTCCCACTGAATCTCGGGCTAGGGGATTCATATCCAAACTTGGGAGTAATGTCTCAAGGGCTGATGATTTATCATCGGAGGGCAGGGCGTCCACCGTGAGGTGGAGTCTGAAGGGCTTGAGGAGAAATACCAGGCTGTAGTGAAATGGGGCTACCCAAAATGCGAACCGGTCGGCCAAAGATGGGGCAAGGTCGAGCCTGCACTATGGAGGCGAAGGCGCCACTAGTCCACCCATCGTACCAAGGTGTGTGCGGGCGGCATGGTATGGAAGATGAACGTAGCGACCCATGGAGATCTCGTAGTGTCTGGAATAATAACACTTATTAGGGACAAGTGGTTAAATAAAGTCGGGATAATTGTTTCTGTGTCAGTTATCCGCTAAAGAAATTCACAGAACTCCAGTAATGTGAACTATAAGGAAACCCCGAAATGGACGCAAATGCACTGCGAGAAGTCGGAGAGCTGAATAGTACTTAAACAGACGAACAACAAAAACGTCTGGAGCATCTGTAGAGATGTCATTTATTTATTCAAAAGATAAATAAATGGGGAAGGCAGCTTGCTTTATGGAACCAAAATCCGAAAATTAGTTTTGCGAGTAAAACGAACAAGAACGGAAAGTTCCCTTTGTGAAAGACCCTAAACTTGTATGTGGAGGATACGAAACCAATGACGGATAATGGTACAACAAGAAAGATTCATTCCTTAATAGATAAGGTCTACCACCCAACAAATCTATTGATGGCTTGGGAAAAAGTTAAGGAAAACAAAGGTAGTGGAGGAATCGACAATATCAGTATTAGTGACTTCGAAAAGGAACTGTATAAAGAACTAGACACACTACACAAGCGACTGAAAAACGATTCATATAAACCACTACCGGTAAGGAGAGTTAACATTCCTAAAAGAAATAAACCCAACGAGAAGAGACCTCTTGGAATTCCTGCTATTCGAGATAGAGTTTGTCAACAAGCATTGAAGAATCGTCTGGAACCAATATTTGAGCCGACTTTTAATGACTGTAGTTTTGGTTACAGACCTGGTAAGTCTATTCATCAAGCTATGAGGAAGATATATCGTGAGATTATCAATGGTTGTGAATGGGTCCTAGATGCAGACTTAAGGGATTTCTTTGGGAATGTCCAACATGAATTGTTAATAAATAAAATTGCGGAAAGAGTAAGTGATGGACGAGTCTTACGACTCATTAGGCAAATGCTTGAAGCAGGTTACATGGAGAAAGGAAAGAAACATGCCACCACACAAGGCACACCGCAAGGTGGGGTAATCAGTCCGTTATTTAGTAACATCTATCTGGATTCATTTGACCATAAAATGGTTGATAAAGGGTATCGACTTACAAGATTCGCTGATGACTGGGTAGTACTCTGTAAAACAAGAGATGAAGCAGTGAAAGCATTAAATGATGCAAGGCAGATACTTTCCGAAATTGGCTTAACACTCCACCCTGAGAAAACCAGAATCACACATATTAAATGGGGATTTGAATTTTTAGGATATAAGATTAAACAAGGGAAAGGACTTAAGCTTCCTCGTCATAAAATCAAAAAGCAACCTAATATCATGAACATCTATGCAATTCCGACGGAAAAGTCAGTAAAGCGATTCATGGATACTATTCGTAACCGTACAAAACGAAGAATTCCTTTAAGCTTATTTAAGTTAATAGAGAGTATCAATCCTGTCATCAGAGGATGGGGTAACTACTATCGTAAAGCTCACGTTAGGAAACTCTTCAATAAACTTCAACGCTGGATTGTTAGACGAATTTGGAGCCATAGATTCAAAAGATGGCGAAACATGGGTTGGAAGAAACTCCACGTATCCAAACTTTATTCGGATTACAAACTCGTAAACCTTATCTCATTAATTCCAGACTTAGAATCTAAAGTTGCATCCAAAGGATGACATAAAGGAAAGCGGATTACGGGAAAACTGTACGATTCGTTTGATTGAGCGGACGGAGGAAGGCTTTTGTCGACCTCCTTCGACTCTACACCAATGAAGTTGGGTAATGCCGATGGAGGAAAGGCTAGCTACCAGTTATCACCCTTGCTAGGGACACATTTACTACACACAGAGGTAGGAATAATAAATGGAGACAAAACTAGTAAGGATAGCAGAATTAGCAAAATCTGATCCTAAGAGATTAGCAAGGTTTTGTGAATGGTAACTAGGAGGAGCCGTGTGCGTTAATAGCGCAAGCACGGTTCTGAGAGGGGGAGGAATACAATCTACCGTAAGGTAGAGAGGTTCCTTTCTACTCGACTAGTGGAAGAAGGATTCCTTAATTCTTTTATAGAATAACAGTTAATGGTAGTAAGTAACTTGTAAATTTGAGGAGAAGAATTATGGAAATATCATTGATTAGACATGGAAAATCACAACTAATTAAAAATGATAAAATAACTGGTTTGGAATTTAATAAGTGGGTTGAAAAGTATGATTACCTTGGAGTGATTGAAGAGTCAACATATCCCTCGGCAACCCTTGAAAAAGTTGCAACTGCAAATATCATTATTACGAGTGATTTAAAAAGGGCTGTTGAGTCAGCAAGATTATTAAATCCAGTAACGAAAATAATTTCTGACCCTTTATTCCGAGAAACTGAGTTACCTTCAAATTCATCACAATCATTTAATGTAAAGTTAAAGCCAAGTATCTGGGCGATTGTATTAAGAATACTATGGTTCAGTGGCTTTTCATACGAGTGCGAGTCTTTGAAACAGGCAAAATTTAGGGCAAATAAGGCATCACAACAGCTAGTTGAATATGCTAATGAATATAAATCGGTGGTATTAGTTGGACACGGTTTTTTTAATATGTTAATTGCTAAAGAGTTACAGAAAAAGGGCTGGAAAGGTACGAGAAAAAGGGATGCAAAGCATTGGAATTGTATGACGTTTTCCTTGTTCAACTAACGCATGCAAGAGTTGAAGATGGGATCGCTGAAGCGGTCCTTTTTGTTATTAGACTAAAGGGGCAGATTAGTTTTCTAAAATAGTCAGAAAAAAATCTTAACTGAATTATATTTGAGAAAATAGAAACATTGTATAATCGGGGGAGGGAAGTAGGTAAAAATTTATTAGAAGACTTGAAGAGGGTGAATTATATACAAGAGATAATTGAAGAAATTATAAAGTTTAGTCTAATTGGGATTGCAGTGCGTTATGTGATATTTTGGCAAATGAAAATAACAGATAAAAAATCAGTTTCATTCAAAACCGATAGCAAGGCGGTAGTTCGTCTTCCAAGTATTTTGGCATGGCTAGGATTAATATTTATTATGTTGATAATTTCGGTAATAGTTGGAAGTTTTATCTTTCCTGAGCATTATGAAAAAGAACCATTTTTAGAAGTTTTATTTATTTTTTTGCCGTTATTTTTATTCGGATTATTTTCAACTTTGTCTGGATTCCTCTGGAAAATACAAATAGATAAAGATTCTGACTATTTTATTTATAGAACCACTTTTGGTCTTTCATACAAAATATATTATTATGAGATTTCGTACTTCAAAACATGGAAACATTTATTATTAATTAAGTATAAGAGGAAGTTCTTCTTCGTTAGTCCTGACGCAATAAATTATGATTTTTTCCTTCAAATGCTTATTAAAAAAAATGTAAAAAAGAAATTTAAGCCTTTCAAGCCAAGAACTAGATTGTGAAAAGGTGCACTTAAAGTAACGGGTGCGTTAGTGGAAGAACAATTAAGCGATTTTAGGATTCAGACATATCTTAGTTCTCCATTAAAGGGCGCGATTCTGGAAGATCTAAGGGAAGAAATGATCAAACTTTTTTATAAAACCATAACTTAAAAATGCTAGAGAAGAAACCGTTTTGATTAATCTTTTTTCAAAATGGCTTCTTCTTTTTTATCGAAAAATAAAGGTTTATGAGGTGTTTTTAATCAAACTTTATTTCAAAGCAACAACATGTTGATATTATAAGGCTTAGCGATAGGGTAGCTGCTCTAGTCCACAGGACTTATAAGGCATTCATGGAAAGTACATAAACATTAGATAACTCATTTGTTGAGCAGCTTTAATACTTAAACATTCATCGGGAATTTTGACTTAATTTCATTCACCAACATTTCTGCTCCTCTAGGACTCAATACCAACTTTCCGTCATTGAATGTCCTATTCCTATTGGTAATCTCATCGGTAATAGCACAGGCCATATTTGCGGTGTATTTCTGCAAAATAATCATGTCAGCATCAACAAAAATTTCGACAGAATCTTTTACGTGTATATCTAAGGTTCTGCGCAATTCCATCGGTAAAACAACTCGGCCAAGTTCATCGACTTTCCTTACGATTCCGGTACTTTTCATTGTTTTCACCTCTAATGTTCTTGATAGTTACATTTACTTATATCCATATTCTAACATAATTATATTTATATACCAATTTAACCATTACTCTTAAACAATTAATAAATCATATATGTGAACATTTTTAAAACGCAACGCCTCTTAAAATATGTGATATATATGCTGGCTTCAACTTCAACGTTGCTGTTAATTTGAAATAAAGTTACGATGCTTATAAAAAAGATGCGACGTTTAAAAGTCGCGATATTTGTAAAAAAGTCACGATGTTATCCTTTTGGATTTTATGATCCAAAGAGTATTTTTTATGTTTAAATTTGCAACTGATTGGTTTGAATGTAAGCACTAGAATGTTTTATAAAATTTTTCACGGTTTGAAACTATTCAAAGCGTACATTTTCTGAGATTTCTTTAATCTTGTCCCAATCTAAAATTTGAATTTCTTGCTCTTCTCGTTTGATAATCCCTTTCTCTGTCCAGTCCTTTAGTATTCGATTTAGATGTCTTTTTGTAGTACCAATCAATGAGGTAACATCATCTAAAGAATTTGTTTTTATATATTGATTTACATGTGAAGGGGATTCAACCGTGCATAAATAAGCAGCTAAACGTACACTGACTGGTGAGAGTGCATTTATTCTTGATGAAATGGTGCAAGTTAGAAGCTTATAGGCTAGCTCTTTCAACAATAGTTGATTAAATTTACTATCAAATTTTAAATGTGCTTCGTACACTTCTAAAGGGATAAATAATATTTCACATGGCTCTTCTGCAATACAGTTTGATACAACTAAGCAATCTGCAAAGATTTCGATATCGCCCATAATCGCTGGTTGTTGACAGTAGCGTAATAGTAACTCTTTGCCGGTCACTTCTAAGCTAGACACCATATACCTTCCTGAAAGTAAAAAATAGATGCCATCTATCTTGTCCCCTGCTTTTAAAATAAATTCATTAGGTTGAAAAGTACGTACAAAAAGGGACGATATTAGTTCTTTTGTAAAAGTGTAGTGATAAATAGATCGAAATAGATTTTGACTCATTTTTTCCTCCGAGACATCTGTCCTTTATTGTTTTTATTTATTTTAATATAGTTATAGTCAATTAATAAAGAGGTAGGGATTCAAATGAACTTTGTATTCGATTTAGATGGAACACTTTGTTTTGATGGCAAGGGTATTGATAGAGAAATTATTGAGGCACTTCAAGAATTAAAGTTAGCAGGGCATCAAGTGATTTTTGCCTCAGCTAGGCCGATTCGTGATTTAGTACCTGTCATACCAAAAAGCTTTCATGAAGGTCTATTGGTTGGAGGAAACGGTACATTTACTTATGTTCATGGGCAAATTCAAGTGATACATTTTGAACAACAACTTTTAGACAAACTCATCGGACTTATTCATCAACATCAATTAAAATATTTAGCAGATGGTCAGTGGGATTACGCCTTTACAGGTGATATTGCACATCCTATTTATCGAAATATCGATAAAACCAATTCAACGAACATTCCGTTGGAACAATTACTGCCAGTCTGCAAATTAGTTATATTCCAACCAAATGAGGAAGTGTTAGAAGCGCTTCAAGCAATTCCAGTCACGGTCACACACTATAAAACTGAGCATGCTATCGACATTAGCCCTCTAGGTATTAATAAAGTTAGAGGACTTCATATGTTGAACATTCAACAGTTTATTGCTTTTGGGAACGATAGTAACGACCAATGCTTGTTTGAACATGCGGTACATAGCGTATGCGTCGGGAATAATGACGTGAAACGTTATGCGAAAGAAAACATCGAACGAGCAGATGTAGCAGGAAAAATTCGAGCATTAATGGGAAAGTATCGTGTAGGTGAAGGAGATACATCTAAGCTTGTTAAAAATTAATAACGCTTTCAATAAGGTTTAAACTTTTGTAGATACAGTTAGATAAACTTAATTAACTATCGAAAACTTCTTTATTTTAATCAATCTTTTTTATAAAAACTAAATCCAACTCAAAACCAAACCTACCCATTTTGTTCAATCTTTTTTCAAAGTGGGTGGGTTTCTTCTATTACAAAATCAACGTATGCAGCATACTTTTAATCAAACTTTATTCCAAAGCTACAGATTTGTGGTTTTATAAAAAAGATTGATCATTTAAAACAAAGTTCGATTATTTAAAATAAAGATTGATCATTTATAATAAAGTTTGATTAAATATCCTGTGTTGATATATGCAGGATTTTTTCTTATTCCACAATAGGGCCATATTGTTGAACAACACCTAGATATCTAGGTTAAAGTTTAGGAGAGATTGTGAAACTTTGTACTTAAAGTAACGGTTAGTTGAACAAGGTTAATGATATAACCCTGAATTAAAAAGGACAAAATGTATTTATTCTCCATTTTGTCCTTTTAGTGAAAGTACTTTTATTTTATTAGCACCATCAAAGATAAAAAGCGTTGACTCTTCTTTTGCAAGTTTTTCAACTTTTCTAGGATCAGAGCCTTTCTTTATTATATACTCAACATTTAAGACTAATTCGTTTGGATAATCTGTATCAGACCCAATTGTATGCGGGCACATCTTTGTAAGTTTTGACTTTTTATCTAGTTCCATAAGTTCTGCTAAGGGTTCGCTTGGTTTAACTGCTAATTCGAATCCGTGAATTTTATGACCTTGATAATCAAATTTACTTTCAAGCGGAGAACCATCTTTTGTTTTTAATTTCACTTCATATCTAAGAATATTTTCTTTCGCTGTTATTTTAGTATTAGATAATATTAAAGTTTGATAATTATCAAATCCAGTTTCAATAAAGAAAGTTAAACAAATCATAAGTAGTGCAATATAATTTTTCATTATAACCTCCATGTTTAGTCAGATATATATAATCTTTGAGTAAAATTTATATTCTATTCATTTAATTATCCTTTTTAACGGGTGCTGTACTTCAATAAGGAGTTAAGTCATTTTCTTATTCAAGTAAGGGTGCAGGTTGAAGGAATTTTTAACCCTTTGGTGAAAATTAAAGCGGTAAGATAAATTGCTTGTGGAGATGTTTAAAAATGCATAAAAAAGACCTCTTTTAGTGAGGTCTATGGTTTAAAATTCAATAATTTCAGGAAATTTTCTGTATTACCTTCGAACGTAAAGAAATAAGGTCTGTTTTCATCGTCAAAAAACATAAAATACGGCTTTTCTTGACCAGAAAATATGATTGTTACTTCATCTACAAGGTGATTAAACCATTGATTTTTAACCATAATATTAGGTTCTAATGGAATTCTTATCATAAATCCTTTATTTGGAAAAGGATTATATTTAACATATACACCTGTTATGCCTTCAAGAAATTTCTCTGCTTCTTGTTGTAAATCAGTGTTTATTTGTACAAATTTTATAACCTTGCCTTTATTTATATCGAAAATTTGTATTTGCTGATTAGTTTGAGCAATACAATTTGTTGAAATTAGTTGGAAAATAAAAATAGATACTAACACCTTTTTAATCACTTCAACCACCTCAAAGGTATTCTCCCCAAAAAAATTAGGCAGTATTAGTAATGAATAAGTTTCAAAACAACAATCTTTACGATAACAGCGTTTTAATATTCCCTTACAGATTAAGGGAATAGATTTTGTTAAGGTAGAAAAAGATTGTGAAGGATTTAACTTAAACTAACGGGTGCGATTGTTCAATAAGAGCAGTCGCTTTTTTCTTATTCAAGTAACGTGCAGGATAGTTGAAGAAGGAATTTCTCTAAACTTGGAAGAATTTATATTCAAAAATATGTTAAGGAGCTTGTGAATTATATGGAATCCATTAGCAAAAGTGAAGTGAAGCTACGAGATATCACAGAGGAAGATCTTCCTATCTTTTTCGAACAACAACTAGATTCAACGGCGAACTATATGGCTGCCTTTACAACTAAAGACCCCACTGATAAGAACGCATTTTTTGACCATTGGACAAAAATTATCGCTGACGAGACCATCACAATTAAGACTATATTATTCAATGGCATTGTCACTGGACACGTCTCGAACTTTGAACAGTTCGGCGAACCCGAAGTAAGCTACTGGATTGGGAAGGAATATTGGGGTCAAGGTATTGCAACTAAAGCGTTGTCAGAATTTCTGGAGTATATTAAGGTACGCCCGCTCTATGCTCGTGCAGCTAAAGATAACCTCACCTCCATCAGGGTATTGGAAAAATGCGGGTTTAAAATCATCTCTGAAGATAAGGGTTTTTCCAACGCAAGAGGCAAGGATGTTGAAGAATTTATTTTGAGGCTTGAACCTTATGATATGTAATAAATACCGTAATACGACTAAGAAACCTTCTGTTGTTTAACTAACAGGGGCTTGAGTTTAACAAAGGGCTGCTAAGGCAGCCCTTCATATTGTTCCACTAAAGGAGCAGTTTAGCAGTTGAATAAAAGCACTTCACAATTTGTTCATTGTCACGGTAAAATAGCTAAACAGTAATTTCCAGAATGGAGTGTTTATCGTGGTTCAATTATGGCGGGCATTTGGTGATTTGGTTCCTTTATTCTTAATAATAGTTTTACCAGTTTGTATTATTGCTTATGTTGTTAGCAAAAAGAGAAAATTAGATTTCAAAAGAGTGTTTGTTAACCTTTTGTTTTGTCTTAGCATAATTGGAATTTTATTAGTAACAGTTTATCCGAATACTTATGGTACTGGAATGCGAAGAATTATTAACATAGTGCCATTTGTTGGAATGTACAAGATTATGTTTCATTCTGTCGATATAACAGTGCCAATTCGTAATTTAGGACTTAATATTTTACTATTTGTTCCATTTGGGTTTTTTCTAACTTTGAAAAAGACATCTTTTCAAAAGAAGCTAAAACTATTTGTAATACTTTCTGGATTTCTGTTTTCTTTGTTTATTGAAATGGAGCAGTTTGCTTTTCCTACGGGGCGTTCCGCAGATATAGATGATGTAATATTAAATACTATTGGAACATTTTTAGGGTACTTAATTTGGAAACTTCTCAATTCTAAATTTCCAAGTATTTCATTATCTAAAGAAACATCGAATGAACATATTTAATACCAATCTTATTGTACTAATAGGTTGCGTTTGTAGAATTAGCAGGAACGAGGAATTTTCTATGAAATTAATTGGAAGTAAAACAGAAAAAGAACTTAGAGAGCAGTTAATTAAATCCCATTATTCATTATTCAATGACAAGAGCAAATTAGGATTATTAAATGCATTGAAGGATTTTATAGATATAAAGTCAGCTTACATCATTGATTGGATTCCAGAACAAGGAGAGGATATTTACACAATCCTTATTAACACAGATATTATTGTAATCGTAGAATTGGATCGTTTGAATCTACATTTAGAACCTGTGTTGAATACCATATCAATAAATGAATTCAAAAAGGGACTTAGTAAAATACACCAGATTAAGTTAGCAGTAGCAATTGATTTGGCTATGAATAATTAATTTTTTTTGATTTGCTAACTACATTTTGTTATTCAACTAATGGGTGCAAGACTTGAACAAGAACTTTTAATAAAGATTAGTAGGAGTTTTTATGGACTTATTGAAGAAAAAGGTACAAGCAGTTGTATCGGAAAAACGGATGTGTGTGCAGAGATATTAAAGTTGTTTAATTTACAATAAAGCCGTTTAAAACATAATAAAGTTGTTTAAACATTCTCATTTGAATTTCTTCAACTTTTGGGGACGTTTCTGTAATAAGCAGGAACGCTTATTTACTAAAGGGAGATTAGTTTAGAAAGCTTTAAAATAATGATAATTTTATTGTTTTGTATATGAATGATACATATATAATATATAAGCATAGCTAACTTATGTTAAGTAACTGAAACTTATTTAATAGCAAAAAAGCAGCCAGGCCTCTCTCCTGACTGCTAATACACCCAATAAGAAGACTATCATAGAACTACTTCTTCTCTGTGGCAAAATAAAGTATGGCAACTACTGGGAAAGCTATTCCAATCCATAATGTAGTACTCCATCCTCCCACGGCGTATGCCCATCCCCCAATTGCGGATCCAATTGCACCACCAAAAAAGAAAATAGCCATGAAAAGCCCATTTAGACGACTACGAATTTCAGGACTCAGCGAAAAAAGCGCGCGTTGTCCGAGTACAAGATTTGCGGATACCCCGGCGTCCAATAATAGCGATGAAACGACGAGAACAGCTATTCCGATGGGTGAGGTAGTTTGGACAATAAGCGGTAATAAAAGAGAAAAGACGACAGTAAGGAGTGCTATTCCTGTTGCGGGTCTAGTCAAGCCGTGGTCGGCTATTCGTCCCGCCAAGGGCGCGGCTACCGCACCCGCGACTCCAACAAGTGCGAACAACGCAATACCTTTCTGAGAAAAATGAAAGGCAGGGCTAGATAACAGTTGTGGAACTGTTGTCCAAAATAAGCTAAAAGACGCAAACACACATGCATGATATGCAGCCCGACGGCGTAATATCGGTGTTGTTCGCAGCAAGTGCCACATAGAACCGAGTAGAGCTGCATAGTGTGTGTCCGTTGAAGGCTTTCTTGTAGGTAACACCTTCGAAAGTACGATAGCCAAAATAATAACAGCTGTTGCAGACAAAGCGAATACGGCATGCCAGCCAAAAAAGTCAGCTACCAAGCTCGACAAAGGACGAGAGAGCATGATTCCAAGTAACAAACCGCTCATGACATTGCCGACAACACGACCGCGTGAAGATTCGGATGCAAGATATGACGCAAAAGGTACGAGTACTTGCGTAGCGACCGAACCTAAACCGATTATAAACGAAGCGACTAAGAACAGCATAGCTTGTTTCGACACTGCAGTAATTGCAAGGGCAACTGCTGTGAATAGTAAAGATACTACAATTAGCTTTCGATTTTCAACAATATCTCCCATAGGCACGATAAACAGCAAGCCGACTACGTAACCGATCTGTGTTAACGTGACTATGAAGCCAGAGCTGTTTGGTGACAGCCCGATTGATGAGCTGATTACCCCGACCAAGGTCTGCGCATAGTAAAGATTAGCTACAATGATACCACATGCGGTAGCCAGAAGTATGGTTAACCACGTAGGGATGTTTTTCTCGATTGTTTGTTTTTTTAAATCAGTCATTTTGAACAACTCCTTATAAAAAATATAATGATCTACAGTCAGTAACTTCATTAGTTCACGACAATTACAATGTCATGCGGATTACTCTTCATGTTAAGTCTTCCTTCCTTACTTCTAAATACTGAACGTATAGTATATAAATCGAATAACAATATGATATACTGAACGTACAGTTTTGTAAATAGATGACTTCAACTTTCTTTATTTGTATATAATTAGTATACTAAACGTATAGTTTATTGGTTTCGGAAGAAAGGTGATTATTACGATGAATGGTAAAAGAGGCAGGCCGCGTAATGTAGAAGCGCAAAAGTCAATCCTTTCCGCGTCTTATGAATTATTGTTGGAAAATGGCTTTCAAGCTGTCACAGTTGATAAAATTGCTGATTGTGCCCAAGTTAGCAAAGCCACGATTTATAAATGGTGGCCAAACAAGGCTGCTGTGGTGATGGATGGTTTTCTTTATGCCGCCTCGGAAAGATTGCCCGTGCCTGATACGGGTTCGGCATATAGTGATATTCTAATTCACGCCACAAATTTAACCCGGTTTTTGACAAGTCGGGAGGGGACCATCATTACGCAGTTATTAGGAGAAGGACAGTTTGATTCAGGATTGGCAGAGGCCTATCGGGCTCGATATTTCCGTCCCCGCCGACTTGAAGCAAGGAGTCTTTTGGAGAAAGGGGTTCAACGCGGGGAATTGAAAAAAAGTCTCGACATTGACATATGCATTGATTTAATTTACGGACCGATTTTCTATCGTTTGCTTGTGACAGGTGAAACGTTGCACGAACCCTATGTGCAACAATTAGTATTAAACGCTTTTGAAGGAATTC
>Ga0213829_1001865_pt1 | contig 14394 bp, 13 predicted proteins | sample MC6MC0896MG_FD_180665 | JGI IMG/M metagenome (GOLD analysis project Ga0213829, IMG submission 180665) | Enriched soil aggregate microbial communities from Iowa State University, Ames, United States - MC6-MC0896-MG | ecosystem: Environmental > Terrestrial > Soil > Unclassified | place: USA: Iowa...
ATCGCACCACATGCTCGCCAAGCTCCGTGGGCGGCATGCTGCGTGGCAGGCGCTGGAACAGGGCAAAGCCGAACTGTTCTTCCAGGTCGCGCAGCATCTTGCTCAAGGCGGGCTGGCTGAGGTTCATGCGTATGGCGGTGGCGTGCATGTTGCGCGTGCGCGCCAGGGTGTCGATCAGCACCAGGTGCTTGAAGCGCACCCAGTTGCAGAAGCTGGAATGGGTAATGTCCGACGGCATGCTAGGGCTCCCTGAAATAGTCGAGCAACGTGTTCAACGCCACCGACCTTGGCCGGGAACGCAAGGTCAGCAAGCCGATGTTGACCATGGAGATCGGCAGCTCGACCGGCAGGATAGCGACCATCCCATAGCGCGCATAATGCTCGGCCACGTCATTGGGCACCACTGCGATCATGTCCGAAGCCTCGAGCATCGCCGTGGTCGCGAGGATCGACGCGGTTTCGACAATGTCCAGCGATTGCACCATGCCGGCGGCCTGCAGGGCGGTTTCCACCCGGCGGCGCATGGGGCTGCCGATGGGGTGCAGGATCCAGGTCAAGGTGATCAAGTCCGCCAACTGCAATGGCGAGTCACCCGCCAACGGGTGACCTGCCCGGGCGATCACGCGCATCTGCTCGCCGTTGTCGAACAGTTCGATGTCCAGGTCCTGGCTGTCGCTCTGGTCCGGCAAGCGCCCCAACACTACATCGACATCGCCGCGCAGCAAGGCCGGCAGCAAGGTATCGCTGGTGCCCACCTCAATGGAAATCCGCACCTTGGGGTGATCGCGCTTGTACGCCAGCACCGCCTTGGTCAGCAGCCTGGGCACCGGCCCCATTACGCTGCCGACCCGCACCCGTCCCAGGGCCCCGCGCTGCAGTTCCGCGATCTGCGCCTGGGCCTGCTCGAATTCATGCAGCGCGCCTTGGGCGTAGCGGATCATCACCTCGCCATAAAGCGTCGGCTGCATGCCGCGTGGCAAGCGTTCGAACAGGCGCACGCCGAGGCGTTCTTCCAGTTGCTGCAACAGCAGGCTGGCGGCCGGTTGCGTGGTGTGCATCGCCGTGGCCGCCCGGCGCAGGTTGCCGAACTCACCCAGGGCCGTGAGCAAGGTGATTTGCCGGCTGGAAATTTTCAGCGCACCAAAACTACGGGGTGGGATCGGGGTGGCTGCTGGACCTGGAGACATATCAAATCCGGTATCGCTACTTAGGAATCGGTGATTATGCCTGTATCGCTCGCCGACCTACAGTCGAGTCTCCACCTGGTCATCGAGCACAAGAGCCCACCATGAGCATTCGAATCACCCAGCTGAGCGTTCGCGACATCCGTTTCCCTACATCCCTGTCCCTGGACGGCTCCGATGCGATGAATAGCGCGCCGGATTATTCCGCGTCCTACGTCGTCTTGCACACAGACGCCCCTGGCGGCCTGGAAGGACACGGCTTGACGTTCACCATCGGTCGTGGCAACGAAATCTGCGTGGCGGCCGTGCAATCCCTGGCCCCCATGGTGGTCGGCCTGACCCTGGAAGAGATCGTGGCCGACATGGGCGCCTTCTGGCACACCATCACCGTGGGCGACAGCCAACTGCGCTGGCTGGGCCCGGAAAAAGGCGTGATCCACCTGGCGACCGCGGCCATCGTCAACGCCATCTGGGACCTGTGGGCCAAAAACGAAGGCAAGCCCGTATGGAAGCTGTTGGCCGACATGACCCCGGAACAAGTGGTGCGCTGCCTCGACTTCAGCTACGTCACCGACGTGCTCACCCCGGAAGAAGCCATCGCCCTGCTGCGCCGCCAGGTGCCGGGCAAGGCCCAGCGTGAGGCGCAGATGCTGCGCGAAGGCTACCCCGGCTACACCACCGCGCCGGGCTGGCTAGGCTACAGCGAAGACAAAATGCGCCAACTGGCCCGCGAGGCGGTCGAGGATGGCTGGACCCACATCAAGCAGAAAATCGGCGCCAACCTGGAAGACGACATCCGTCGCGCGACGATTTTGCGCGAAGAAATCGGCTGGGAACGGACCCTGATGATGGACGCCAACCAGGTCTGGGGCGTCGATGAATCGGTCGCCAACATGCGCCGCCTGGCCGCATTCGAACCGCTGTGGATCGAAGAACCAACCAGCCCCGACGACATCCTCGGCCATGCCAGCATCCGCCAGCGCATCGCACCGATCGGCGTCGCCAGCGGTGAGCATTGCCACAACAGGGTGATGTTCAAGCAGATGTTCCAGGCCGGCGCGCTGGATTTCTGCCAGCTGGACGCGGCGCGCCTGGGTGGCCTGAACGAGGTGTTGATCGTGCTATTGATGGCCGCCAAGTTCAACGTGCCGGTCTGCCCCCATGGCGGGGGGGTCGGTCTGTGCGAGTACGTGCAGAACATCGCCCTGTTCGACTACATCGCCGTCTCGGCCTCGCTGCACAACCGTGTACTCGAATACGTCGACCACCTGCACGAACACTTCCTCGACCCGGTGGTAATCCGCCGCGGCCGCTACATGCCACCGCAGCGAGCGGGCTACAGCATCGAAATGACCGCTGAAACCCTGGAGCGCTACCAGTATCCCGGCGGACAGGTGTGGCTCGATATCGCCCGCACCTGATCTCATCTCGCGACGCTTGGTGATCACTTCACCAGGCGTTTTTCCTTGGACGGCCTGTAGCCGAAATACGAGCTGTAGCACTTGCTGAAATGACTGGGCGAAACGAAGCCACAGGCCACCAGCACATCGACCTGGGACAGCTCCGTGTGCTGCAGCAGTCGACGGGCTTCGGTGATCCGCAGTTCCATGTAATAGCGCTGCGGCGTGGTGCCCAGTTGTTCCTTGAACAGGCGTTCCAGTTGACGACGGGAGCGGCCGGCGTAGACCGCCAGTTGCTCCAGCTCCAGCGGCTCTTCGAGGTTGGCGTCCATCAGCTTCACCACTTCGCGCAAGGGCGCGCTGACGCAGATGTTTTCTGTGGGCTTGATACGCCGGTAGCGCGACTCCTCGAACGCCAGGATGTCTTCGATGCCCTCGACCAGGGCTTTGTCGTGCAGGCCCTTGATCCAGTCCAGCGCCATATGGAAGGCACCGGAGGGGCTCGACGCCGTGAGCCGGTCGCGATCGATGACATAGGGTTCGCTGCTGACCTGGGTCGCCTTGGCAATTTCCGCGAGAGCCGGGCGATGTTCGGGATGGATCGCACAGCGATAGCCGTCGAGCAGGCCCGCCCTGCCGAGAAACCATGCACCGTTCCACAACCCAGCCAGTGTGACACCCTGGTCCGACGCCGCGCGCATCAGGTTGATGAACTCTTCGCTGGCCTTCAATTCTGTCCTGTAACCGCCGCAGATGACCAATAGATCCAGCTCATGGATGGCCGCGGAATCGAGGCGTGCATCCGGGCGGATCACCAGCCCCAGATCGCTGACGACTTCTGCGTCACTCAGGCCGAACGTGCGCGATGAGAACAAACCGGGGCGCAGCAGATTGGAAGTGACAATGGTATCCAGGGACTGGGTGAAGGCAGGCAGTGAAAAGTGCTCGAGCAGCAAAAAGCCCGCTCGGGTCATCTGAGCAGTCTGTCCAGGGTTTTCATTGAGGTAGCGGAGGTTTTTACCCTTCATGCCTCCGCTGAATTGACGTCGTTCGATCAAGATTCGATGCACTCGTTTACGTTAACCAGCCTGTCGTATGGCGCGCCGGCAAAGCGTTCATGCTACCTGCATAAACGCAAAAAGCCCTAGCACCATTATGCAACTGATCAGGCAAGCTGGAAGCCGTGGCGAAGCGGGTCTCTGTCGTCGACGAAAATGGTGTTGTGCCCGGTGATCTGCGCCCAGCCACCGATGCTCGGGCGGATGCCGTCGAAGGTGCCGACCTTGACCGCCGCTTCGACCTTGCCTTCGAAAATGGTGCCGATCAGACTTTCGTTGCGGTACGTGTCCCCCACCTTCAAACGGCCCTTGCCAACCAGTTGCGCCATGCGCGCCGAAGTACCGGTGCCGCCTGGAGAGCGATCGATTGCCTTGTCGCCATAGAACACGGCGCCGCGTCCATGGGCGGCCGTGCTGTGCTGGTCGTCGCACCAGATGACATGGTGCACGCCGCTGATCCGGCTGTTCTCCGGATGCACCGGGTCACACACCTCGGCCAGGGCTGTGCGCAGTTTCTGGCTCAGGCCGACGATCTCTGCCGTGGTCAGCCCGTCCAGGCCGGACCAGTTCTCCTGCGGCTCGACCACCGCGTAAAAATTGCCGCCGTAAGCAATGTCCACAACGAGCTCGCCGACGCCCGGCACGTCCACCACCACATCGGCGCTGTGCAGGTAGCTGGCGACGTTGAACAGGCGAATGGAATCAACGTATTCGCCGTTCATGCTGTAGTCGACATCCACCCGCCCTGCCGGTGTCTCGATCGCCAGCTTGCCGGGCTCCCGCGGCGTGATCAGGCCCTCTTCGATGACCACGGTCGACAAGCCGATGGTGCCCGCGCCACACATCGGCAGGCAGCCGCTGACTTCGATGAACAGGGCGCCGAAGTCGCAATCCTCCCGCGACGATGGATAGATGATCACGCCGGACATGATGTCGTGGCCCCGGGGTTCGAACATCAGCGCGGTGCGTACCCAGTCATGGTCGCGCACGAAAATCTCCCGGCGTTCGGCCATCGACACCGACGGCAGCAACGGCCCGCCGCCTGCCACTACCCGCACCGGATTGCCGCAGGCGTGGGAGTCAATGCAAAAAAAGCTACGTCTCATGCTGGAACCTTTTTCAAACCATAGTGGTGGGAGAATGGCGCTGCAAGGCGCCCCGTGACAGACGATCCAGGAGCAATGCAACCGCGACGATCGCCAGGCCGGCACGCAGGCCCAGCCCCATCTCCATCCGGGAGAGGCCGCGGGTCACTTCAGCGCCGAGCCCGCCAGCGCCCACCAGGCCGGCCAACACCACCATCGCCAGGGACATGAGGATGCATTGGTTCAGGCCGACCAACAGCGTCGGTGCGGCCGTCGGCAGTTCGATCTTGAACAGAATGTCCCGGGGTGAGGCACCGGACGCCTGGCCCAATTCCAGCAAGTCTTTCGGCAACTGTTTGAACGCGAGGGTGGTCAGCCGGAGCATCGGCGGAATGCCGTAGACGATGGTCGCGATAATCGCCGGGACCTTGCCCAGGCTGAACAGCATCACCGCCGGGATCAGGTAAACCCATGGCGGCACGGTCTGCATGATGTTGAGGATCGGCAGGAACGCGTCATCCACGCGCTTGACCCGGGCCGCCAGGACCCCGAGCGGGAAGGCGATGGTCACCGAGATCAGCACCGCCACCGAGACCAGGGCAATGGTTTGCATCGAGGCGGCCCAGAGCCCGGAGAACAGGCAGAACGCCAACATCAAACCGGCGAAAATGGCGACTCGCTTGTTGGCGAAGAAAAACGCGGCCACGACGACGATCGCGATGAACAGGTAAGGATGCGGCGCCAGCAAGGTGCCCTCCACGGCCCCGAGCACCGCCTCGATGACCCGGCTGATCCCTCTGAACAGTCCATGCAGGTTGGCGTTCAGCCAGTCGACCCCGGGCGCCAGGTACTCGCCTGGGGAAAATTGAATGGGCGTACTCATTGGCTTTCTCCCATCCGCGAGCGGGCAGCGTGCTGCGCCAGCCGATCGAGAATCATGGTCAGGATAACGATGGCGATGGCCGCATTGATCGACTTGGCAATGTCCAGCGTGCGCACCGCGGCATAAATCGACTCACCCAGGCCACCGGAGCCGACGATGCCGGCAATGACCACCATGCCGAAGGCCATCATCAGGCTCTGGTTGACCCCGGCCATGATGCTGGGCTTGGCGAACGGCAGGCGGATCTTGAAAAACATCTGCCAGTTGGTGACGCCGCTGGCATCGCCCAATTCGATGAAATGCTTGGGCGTCATGCGAATCCCCAGCGAGGTCAGGCGAATGGCCGGGGGCACCGCCACGATAAAGGTGGCCAGCAGTGCCGTGGCCGGGCCATAACCCAGCAGCGCAATCGCCGGCAGCAGATAGATGTAGGGCGGCATGGTCTGGATCAGGTCCAGCACCGGGTCCACCACGCGATCGACCGACGGCGCCAGGCCGGCCAGCACGCCCAGGGGAATGGCGACCACCAGCGCGAGCACGGTGGCGGTCAGCACCAGGGCGAGCGTGCTGACCGTCTCGGGCCACAAGCCGATTATGTCGCAAAACACCAGGGCCAGGCCGGTGAGAATCGCGAAGCGAACACCCACCACCCGCCAGCCGATCAGGGCAATGGCCAGGGCGACGAGGTAATACGGCGGATACGCTAGGCACCACAGCACGCCCTCGTAAAGGCCGGTCAGCATTGCGTTGATGCCGTCGAACAGAAACTCGCCGTTGTCCGATAGCCATTCAAGGCTCGAGTCGACGACCGCGTCGAACTCATCGGAGAAGTCCGGAATGCTCATGTCGATGCCTCCAGCACAGTGGCGTCCGAGGGCGCCGCGAACTCATTCGGAATACCTTGCACGCCACGCAGCAGGTCACGGATGGTGATGATCCCGACCACGGTGCCGTTATCGACCACCGCCAACGCGTCGCGCTCGGACTTCATGGTCAGGCCGATGAGCTCGTTGATATCGGCCTCAGGCGTGGTCCTGGTGAGCCGGGCAATGTCGCAGCCCGGGTTCGCCACCTTGAAAGGCTCCACCGGCGTCATCACCGACTGCGCCTTGACCAGGTGCAGCCGGGAAATGCCCGCGACGAATTCCGCGACGTAGTCGTCGGCCGGGTTGAGCACGATCTCTTCGGCGGTGCCGACCTGGATGATCACGCCGTCCTTCATGATCGCGATGCGGTCGCCGATGCGGATCGCCTCGTCCAGGTCGTGGGTAATAAACACCGCGGACTTGCCCAGGTCCTTGGTCAACTGGCGGAATTCATCCTGCAACTGCCGGCGGATCAACGGGTCGAGCGCACTGAACGGCTCGTCCATCAGAATCACTTCGGGGTCGGCGGTAATCGCCCGCGCCAGGCCCACACGCTGCTGCATACCGCCAGACAGTTCGCTGGGATAACGCGAAGACCACTCGGTCAAGCCCACCTTGGCCAGCGCCTGCTCGGCCACTTTGTAGCGCTCGGCCTTGCCTACGCCCTGCACTTCCAGGCCGAACGCGGTGTTTTCCAGCACCGTTCGATTGGGCAACAAGGCCACGCTCTGGAAGACCATGCCGATATGACGTGCCCTGACGTCGCGCAATTCCGCGGCCTTCAGGGATGACAGGTCCTTGCCCTTGACCAGGACTTTGCCGGAGCTGGGGGTGATCAGCTTGTTGAGCAGCCTGATCAAGGTGGATTTACCACTGCCGGACAATCCCATGATGCAAAAGATCTCGCCTCGGCGCACCTGGAGACTGACGTCGGAGACGCCGACCACGCAGCCGAAATTTTGCAGGATCTGAGTCTTGGTCAGCCCCTCCCTGACCACAGCATTCATGGCTGCCGGGGCGGCTTTTCCGAAGATTTTCCAGACGGACTGGCAATCTATCAGCACTTCGTTCGTGTCTATCTTGGCCGTTGTCATGTTCGTAACCCGTGAACCAGTTTTCTGGTTTCTCTAATGAATCAAAGGGCGGCAGTGGCGTTAAGCAAAGTGATTACTTCTTGATATTTCCCCAACGCTTGAGCAAGTCAGCGTGGCTGTCGGTCCAGTCCTTGATCGACTGTTCCATGGTCTTGCCATCCTTGACTTCGGCGTTCATTGCGGTGATGTCGGAGATGGGCACATACACACTGGCCATCAGCTCGCGAGCACGCGGGTATTCGGCAGCAAAGCCTTTGTGGCCGATCCAGTAGTAGCCTTGCAGCGGCGGGAAGATGCCTTTTGGATCCTTGAGGAATTTCAGGTCGAACTTCTTGGTCATCCACGAAGGGTCCCAGACGGTGACGACCACCGGCTCTTTACGGTCGACCGCCGATTTCAACGCCGCCGTCATCGCCGTGGTACTGCCTTCGACCAGCTTAAGCTTGAGGTCATAGGCCTTGACCACATTGGTGGCATCGCTCATCAAGCCAGAACCCGGTTCGATACCGATGATCTTGCCGCCAAGTTTTTCCGAGTTGGCGTTCAATTGTTCAATGGAATCAATGTCGACGTAACTGGGTACGGCAAGTCCTTGATACAGCCCGAAAGAAACTGGCGATAGTTTCTCGATCTTGTTCTTGTTCTTGTTCCAGTAGTCGTTGGCCGCGTAATCGGTTTGGGAGGCCAATACTTGTACGTCACCTTTGCTCAATGCTGCGTAAGCGATGCCCCACTCGGAAAACTCTACAACTTTTACGGTATAACCAGAGTCTTCAAGTACCTTCTTTGTTATACCGGTAATAGGCGTCAAGTCTTCCCAAGTCATGGTACCCATGACAATGTTTTTCTCTTCGGCTTGAACGGGGCTACTTAATAAGCCAGCCACAGCGACAGCACAGATTGCCTTCCAAATCTTTTTCATGGCGAACTCCGATCTACGGTTAAAAACTAGAGTTAGACTTTTATGAAATAAAAGCCGGATGTGTGAAGCACTTCAGCCCTCTCGCCCTGCTCTTAATGCCTGCCAACGAATAACCGAGTTGACGCCCAACTTAGTGATTAGCTTGGGTGGCAACCGGCTGGGTCCCGGCAGTTGACTGAAACTGTCTAAAACTTTTGAGTGCGCGCCGCTTGCCAGCTCGGCAGCCATGACGCCTGCCAGCGTACTTTTAACCGTGCCCAGGCCGTTTTCGCAGCACGCCGAATAGAGGTTTTCTTCTATTTCTCCAAACGCGGGTGCGCTGTTACGGCTCAAGCAGAGGCGCCCGGCCCAGCTGAATTCCAGGGGAGTGGATTTCAATTCGGGGAAGCGCGCATCCAGTGAATGCCGTTGTTCTTCGGCCACCGCAGCAACACGCATCGGCGTTACTTGAATATTCGGGTCATACGTAAATTTGGTACGGATAACAATGCGCGAAAGGCCGTTTGAAGTAATCTTGCGCAGCGTCGCACCCATTGGATCTGCAGGTAACAAAGCCCATCGATCCTTGCCAGTCACTGGCCTGTCAAACTCGTCATGGCTGTAGGCAGCCGTCATCGACGCGTAAGTAAATACATGCAGCAGGCGACCCTGGAAATGACCGAAGTCTTCGACATGACCATTGACGGCTAAAATCACTTTCGGCGCAGTGACAACACCACGATGAGACGTTGCCTTCCAGTTATTGCCCGATCTTCCCAGCTCGATAATCGGTGACCGTTCATACAGGCTGACGTTCTTATCCAGCCCGAAGGCGAGGTCCCTTATATATTGGGCGGGCTGGATCATCACCGCACCGGGCGTATACAGTCCGCCGTGGTAATAACGGGAGCCGGTGATGTCCTGCATGTGCGCGGCATCCAGCAATTGGAATGGCTCGCCGATGCTTTTCAGTGACTTGGCATAATTGTCATTGAGCTTCATCCCGCGCTCGGTGGCCGCCGCATTGATCTTCCCGGAGGGATCGAAGGTGTCTGCCGACATGCCGTACTCGCGTGCGGCGTCAGCGGCAAAAGCAATGGCAAAGCGGTTCTGCGCAATTTCCAGTGCCGTTGCCGACTCACCGGCCACCGAGTACTCCCCGGATGAAAGACTGTGCGGCACATCGATCATGAAACCGGAGTTCCTGCCTGCCGGCCCCTTGGCGACTTCATGGGCGTCCACTACCGCAATGCTGTCGCCGGGATGCAGCTGGGACAGCCGGCGAGCGGCGGAGAGACCGGCGAAGCCTGCACCGATGATCAGCCAATCGGCCGTCACGTTGCCATCAAGCATGCGGACAGGCGCCGTGCGGGTGGAAATCGCCTCCCAACCTGACACCCCGGTGTCGACCGGCAGGCGCTTGATGGTATGGCTGCTCATTTTTCGGACTCACCATCCGACCGATCAGACACATCGATCCAGATGGTTTTGATTTCGGTGTACTGATCATGGGCGAAGATGGATTTGTCCCGACCACCGAAGCCCGACTCCTTGTAGCCGCCGAAAGGCGTCGACGCATCACCCTCACCAAAGCAGTTCACGGTGACGATGCCGGCGCGGATCTCCCGCGACAACTTGATCGCCCGGCGCAGGCTGGCGGTGTAGACCGAGGCGGCCAGGCCGTAGACCGTGTCATTGGCCAGGGCAATGGCTTCGGCGATCGTGTTGAAGGTAGTGACCGACAGGATCGGGCCGAAGATCTCTTCCTGGAACAACCGGTTGTCCCGACCTACGCCGTCAATCACGGTCGGCTCGACGAAGGCACCGGCCTTGGTCGCGCCGCCGTATACAATGTCAAGCTTGCCGGCAGTGGCGTGCTCGAGGTACGACTTCACTTTTGCGAAATGTTCCGGACTGACCAGCGACCCGACGCGGTTCTGCGGATCCAGGGGATCGCCCATCTTCCATTCGCGGATGTAAGCACCCATGCGCTGGAGCAGTTCATCTTTGACCGACGCATGAACGATCAGGCGCGAGGTCGCCGAACAGTTTTCGCCCATGTTCCAGAACGCGCCGTTGACCACATGCTCGGCCACGCGATCCAGGTCTTCGGCATCGTCCATTACCACGGCCGGATTTTTCCCGCCGCATTCGAGCACGATGCGTTTCAGGTTCGAATCGGCGGCGTAATGCAGAAAGCGGCGGCCGGTCGCGGTGGAGCCGGTGAAGCTGACCATGTCGACGTCGTGATGCAAGCCGATAGGCTCGCCGACCTCCTTGCCCGTGCCGGTGACAATGTTGAGCACGCCGGCGGGAACGCCCGCTTCAAAGGCCAGCTGCGCGACCCGCAAGGTGGTCAGCGAGGTCTGTTCGGCGGGTTTGACGATGACTGAACAGCCTGCAGCGAGCGCCGGGCCGATTTTCCAGGCCAGCATCAGCAGCGGGAAGTTCCACGGCAGGACGCAGCCCACCACCCCAATCGGTTCACGGACCACCATGGTCAACGCGTCGCTGCCCACCGGGGCGGTGTTGTCATAAATCTTGTCGATCAGCTCCGCGTGCCAGCGCAGAGTGTGGATCGTGTCCGGCACGTCGACCAACTGGCATTCACTCACGGGCTTGCCGCTATCGAGGCTCTCGAGGACGGCCAGTTCGTGTTGATGGCTTTCGAGCAGATCCGCGAACTTCAGCAGGACCGCCTTGCGCTCTCTGGGAGAAATCGATCTCCAGCGTCCGTCCTCGAACGCCTCCTTGGCATTGCTCACCGCAAAGTCGACATCCTCGGACGAACAGGCAGCGACATCAGTCAAAAACTCGCCCGTCGCCGGATTGTGGGTGGCGAAGGTTTGGCCAGAGATCGCGGGCTTGAACGCGCCATCGATGAACGCGTTGGATGGCAACGAAATCTCTTTGGCGATAGCGGCATATTCCGCCTTGCTCAGCAGATCACCCATGGCTGGCTCCCGACGTGATGTTGGCCACGTTGCGTTTCAGTTCAGCGATTACCGATTCAAGGCTCTGCTTTTCTTCAGGATCCAGAGGCTGAAGCGGCAGGCGCACATCCCCGACTTTCAGGCCGGCAACTTCGCAGCCGTACTTGATCGACTGCACGAACTTGCCGCCATCCAGCGCATTCATCAGCGGCATCATCGCCGACATGATCCGACGGCCTTTATCGAAGTTCTTTTCGATCACGCAGGCTTCATACAGCGCTACGTGTTCCTTGGGCAGGAAGTTGGAACCTGCACAGACCCAACTTCTGGCACCCCAGGCGAAGAATTCGAGCGCCTGGTCGTCCCAGCCACAGGACAGCGCGATATGTGGATATTGACGGGCGAGCAGATGCACGCGGCCCATATCGCCGGAACTTTCCTTGATGGCGACGACGTTTTTCGATTCGCTCACGCGGGTCAGGTAATCCTCGTCCATCGAAACGCACATGCGACCCGGGTAGTTGTAAAGCATAATCGGCAGGTTGGCCGCACGATCGATGGTCAGCGCGTGGATCGCGTTTTCCTTGGACGTCGGCAGCGCATAAGGCGGCGAAGTGACGAGAATGGCGTCGGCCTTGAGCGCTTTTGCATCCTTGGCGTACTGCACCGCATCTTCGGTGCGAATAGCCCCGGTACTGACGATCAGTTGCACCCGCGTGCCGATGACATCTTTGGCGTAGGCGGCAAGTTCAGTACGTTCTTCTGAAGTCTGTGCATAATATTCGCCGGTCGAGCCGCCGATGATAATGCCGTGGACTTTCGCCTCGATCAGCGACTCCAGCACTTGCGAATAAACGGTCCAGTCAATCTCCCCATCAGGTTTATGAGGCGTCACCGCTGGCGTATAAATACCTTCAAATTTCAAGATGATTTCTCCGGAGATGGATTACGTGGAAGATCAACGAGTGCGTCCGCTTTGATGCCTTGGGGCGCGATAAAAATTTCCATGTTTTCCCGGGACAGTTCCCAGTGTTCAAACACAAGATCAACTACTGCACCTTCATCGCGACGCTCTATGGCCTCGATAAATGAGTCGTGATGGCAGGCGGACAGATCGAGGCGTTGTTCCATATCCTCGTTCTGAGGTCGGAAAAAGGTATTGCCGATGCGGGCGTGATCGATGAGCAGTCTTTCCAGGCTGGGCTGCAGATATTGGTTGCCGGCCATTTCGCCCATGATCCCGTGAAAACGGTTGTTCTCGACCACCATCGCCAGCGCATCCCGTGAGGTGGTGGCATTTCGGAACCGGAACTGCGTGTCTTTCAGATCGATCAGTTGCCGCGGCTTGAAGTTTTGAACGGCCAGACGGCCGATGGCGGCGTACATCATCGGTGCAACCAGGAAAAAGTTGCGCAGGGTCGAGTGATTCATGGGGATAACCCGGGCGCCGCGGTTTTCCCGAATGTCGATATAACCTTCGCCGGCGAGGCGGCGGAACACTTCTCGAACCGGGGTCCGGGACAGGCCGTAACGTTCGCTGAGAACGACTTCGTCCAGCGCTTCGTCGGGGTCCAGTTCCATCGTCAGAATCTGACGCTTCAGGTCTTCGTAGAGACAGGTTTTGCCGTTTTTCAAAACGACCTCCAAAGGTGGTTTTCGCCGTCAGTTGCGGCTGGCTGATGGGTTCAGACTCGCATGGGTCCGGGGGGCGGTCAATAGATTGTATTTACTGTGTATACATAGAAAACACATACAAAATACTTCATGAATTTGTATATTTTCTTTTAAATTCATTGAGTTACTTATTTAGTCGGATTTTGCAGTAGTCGTTTATAGAAAAGAATATCGTCGTTTTTGGGATGCTTTTACCTAGATCATTCTTTGATAAGGGTTATTACCAAGCGCACCTGGGTTTACGGCAGTTGGCTCAAGACGACGGTCCCAGGGGCATTTGCGACATGCCTGGCCTTTCTTTTTCTTCCTCACCGGTGAGCCTCCTGGGCGGGATCGAGGCGGGAGCGAGCCTGCTCGCGAATGCAGACTGACATCCGGCATTGATGTCGACTGACACGCCCTCTTCGCCGGCAAGCCGGTCTCGCTCCCACATTAGTTTGGATTGCGTGCGGACCAGAGAAGCCCTTGGTTACTTGGGGCTTTTTCCTGGGCAAACCAATCCACCGCCCTTAACGCCCCTGCCACACCTGTGATACACAACACCTGCCTGTGATTCCGCCATCCAATGAGGTTTGCCAATGCGCCACTCTCCACGCTTACCGCAGCTGCTGACCTGCGCCCTGCTTGGCGTGTTCGCTGGCGGCGCACAGGCCGCCGCGCCTGCGCCCGACAGCCTGCAACCGTTGCTTGCGACCATGAACGAACGCCTGAACATTGCCGATCTGGTGGCGCTGACCAAGTGGGACAGCGGCAAGCCAATCCAGGACAGTGCCCGGGAAGCGCAAGTCATCGCCGACGCGAGGAAGCTGGCCGTGACCCGAAAGCTGGACCCGGACGACGTCGCCGAATTGATCGGGGCACAGATAGAAGCCAACAAGCTGGTGCAGTACGGCCTGATCGCTCAATGGCATGCGGCGGGCAAGGCGCCCGACACGCCACGGCCGGACCTCACCAGACAGATCAGGCCGCAACTGGACGAACTGCAGAATCGGCTGTTGCAGCAGTACGCCGCGTTCGCACCCTATCGCACCGACCCGAACTGCCAGGACTGGCTGGCCAAGGCGCGATCCGACCTGATCAAGAACGCATTGCATGGGCAGGCACTGATCCGTGCCACCGGCGAGCTGTGTATCGCTGATCAATAACGTGTTGATGCAGCCATTGACGGGGTTGATAGTCACCATCAACTCAATGAAGTTCTCTTAAAAACTCCGGGGCGTAACATCGCCTCCATACCAAACAACTACACCCCGGAGCACACCATCATGAAACGCCAAGTCCTTCTCAGCATCGCTTTCTCGGTTTTTGCAGTGAAC
>Ga0213829_1001867_pt1 | contig 14387 bp, 15 predicted proteins | sample MC6MC0896MG_FD_180665 | JGI IMG/M metagenome (GOLD analysis project Ga0213829, IMG submission 180665) | Enriched soil aggregate microbial communities from Iowa State University, Ames, United States - MC6-MC0896-MG | ecosystem: Environmental > Terrestrial > Soil > Unclassified | place: USA: Iowa...
TTATTGTATCAACCTACCAATCGATTACAGGAACGGGCGTAAAGGCGGTTCAACAGTTAGAAAATGAATATAACGGTGTAAAAGGCGAAATGGCGTATCATTACCAAATTCACAGAAATGCCATTCCACATTGCGATTCGTTTTTAGACAATGGTTATACCAAAGAAGAAATGAAGCTGACTAACGAAACCAAAAAAATAATGGGCGACGATACAATAAAGGTTACAGCTACGGCAGTTCGTATTCCGGTTGTTGGCGGACACAGTGAAGCAGTGAATATTGAATTTGAAAAGGATTTCGATTTAAATAAAGTTCGCGCGATATTGCAGAACACTCCGGGAATCATGGTTCAGGACAATACCGATACCAACACTTATCCAATGCCTTTGTACGCACAAAATAAGAACGAGGTTTTTGTTGGAAGAATCCGTAGAGATGAAAGCCAGGAAAATACCTTAAACATGTGGATTGTAGCCGATAATTTACGAAAAGGTGCAGCAACCAACACTATACAAATTGCCGAATATTTGTTAGCAAATAAATTAATAGGTTAAAATATGTTAATAGCATTTTAAAAACTCTTGATTCGTCAAGAGTTTTTTATATTTGCAGTTATATGAAATCAAACAAGCAAATAATTTCGTGGTTTTTTAGCATTTGCGTTCTTGTAACGTTAATGTTTCAATCTGTGCACAGTTATTCGCATTTGGTTTCCGATTTTTTAAGTACAGATTCGCATCATGCCAATCATGATCAAATGGCAAACCATCATTCAGATGACTGTCAGATCTGTCACTTTACTTTTAGTCCGTTTACAACTGTTACACCAGATGTAATCGTATTTTATTCTTCAATAACATATCCAAAATTAAACGTAACACACCATACAAACTATGTAAATGCTTCGTTTGATTTTATCTCGCTTCGCGGTCCGCCGATTTTTGTTTAAACTGTAAGATTTATCGATGAATTGATTATCACTTTGGTCATTCCGAACTTGATTCGGAATCTCATTAACTTCATGTAGAAAGCGTGAGAAGCTGAAACAAGTTCAGCTTGACAAATGGGTAATTTATTCATCGATAAATCAAATCAAAATCATTTACAAAAATTAAAAAGCTCACAAAATGCGTTTATTATTAACGATTGTTTTGTGTATGTTAGGCTATGGCGTTTTTGCGCAGCACCAGTTAACCGGTGTGGTGAAAAACAGCATGGGCGAAAACATCGCAGACAGTCATGTTGATTTAAGCAGTAATTGTGTGGATACAGATGCATCGGGTACTTTTATTTTTACGGAACTGCAAAGTGGTTCGTACACCTTAAAAGTTTCGGCAGATGGTTACGGCGTTTATCAGGAAAAAATTTATTTGAATCAGTCAAAACAAATTACCGTTGTTTTAAGTGAAGAAGAAACCTTGGAAACCCTTGTAATTCATACCGCACAGCAAAAAGCTTACAATCAGCAGAAAGTTACACAGAAATATCTTCAAGATAATTACAGTAACAGTTTGGCAAAAACCTTGTCAAACGTGGTGGGGTTAGATGCCGTTACCGTTGGTTCGCAAACCGCAAAACCTATGATGCGCGGCTTGGGATTTACGCGCCTGGCTGTTACCGAAAACGGTATTAAGCAGGAAGGACAACAATGGGGTGCCGATCACGGTTTGGAAATTGATGCCTTGACAACCGAAAGTGTTGAGGTTATTAAAGGTGTTGGCACTATTATGCACGGGTCGGACGCGATTGCGGGTGTGATAGAAGTTAACAACGAAACAATTCCGACTGATGGTTTTAAGGCGCAATACATTACAACGGCACAAAGTGTGAACAAATCGTGGGCAAACGCGCTGAATATTTTGTACAAAAAAGGTGATCATTTTTATAAATTCAAAACATCATACACCACATTTGCCGATTTTAAGGTTCCGGTTGATGAAATTACGTATCTGTCGACAAAAATTCCGTTAACAAATGGAAACATGACCAATACTGCAGGAAACGAACTATCGGTTTATGGGCAATGGGGTTATGTGAAAGATGATTTTCAGAGTATTTTAAGTATCAGCCAGTTTCAAAACAAATCAGGATTATTTGCTGGTGCACACGGGATTCCTTCTGTGAATGATGCAAAGCCCGACGATAGCGAACGAAACATCGGCATGCCTTATCAGCAGGTAAATCATACAAAAGTAACCTATCATGCCAAATGGTTAAACACGCATGATGTGTGGGATTTTAAGTTTGGTTTTCAACGCAACCACCGTCAGGAATACAGTTTGTTTCATTCGCATTATTCCAATCAAGTTCCGCCCGAAATCAATCCAAATTTAGAGTTAGATTTTAAATTGAATACTCTGAACGCCGAATTATCGTACAAAAAAGACTGGCTGTTAGATCATACCACTATTTTAGGTGGGCAAAGTCAGTATCAAACCAACGATATTGCGGGTTACAGTTATTTAATGCCAGAATATGACCGTTGGAATTTAGGCGTTTTCGGAAAACATGCTTGGAATTTTGCAACCGATTGGAATTTGGAATTAGGAGCAAGATACGATGTTGCCAATGTAAAAGTTTCTGGTTTTTTTGATGAGGTTTTGTTCGATTATTTATCGCAACGTGGCACACCAGAAAATCAAGCTCGACAGAATGCCCAACGAGCGGAATCGTTATCTAAAGATTTTTCAAGAGGAAATGTAGCTTTTGGCGTATCGCACCAAATCACGGCCGATTGGGAAAGTACGCTTACAGTGGCATCAAACTTCCGATTTCCAACAGCAATGGAATTAAGTTCGAACGGAATTCACCATGGCGCTTTTCGTCACGAACAAGGAAATCAGAATTTAGATGTTGAAAAAGGCTGGGCTTTCGATTTAAGTCAGCATTTCCATAAAAACAACTTTAAAATAAACGCAAGTGCTTATTTATATTATTTCACTAATTACATTTTCTTAAAACCAACGGGCGCGTTTTCTATTTTGCCACATGGCGGACAGGTTTACAAATACGATCAGTCAAAAGCGATGCTTACCGGTTTAGAGGTTGATGCGCATTACCAGTGGAACAAATTTGGTTTCCAGGCACAGTCGGCTTATTTGTACAATAAGCAGATTAGTGATTCGGGTGTTGATTATCCTTTGCCATTTTCAACCCCAATTAACGGACAATTTAATGTACAATACCGTTTAAACGACGGTGGTTTACTGCAGCAAAATCAGTTTCAGGTTGGAACAAAAACAGCGTTGCAACAAAGCAGAATTGCCCAAAACGAAGAGGTAACACCGGGTTACACCATTGCAAATGCACAATTTAGTTCGGTACTTAACTTTAAAGGTTTTAAACCGCAGATTCGTTTGCAGGTGAATAATGTTTTTAACACGGTTTACTATCATCACAACAGTTTTTACCGCGCTTTGGATATTCCGGAGTTTGGTAGAAACATTCAAATTTTTATAACAATACCATTTTAATTTAAAAAGAAATCAATCATGAAAAAATTAGTAAGTTTAAGTTTCGCAATAATCAGTTTAATAGTAGTTTCATCATGTTCAGACGATGATGCGGTGGTAGATACAACAAAACCAACCATTGAAATTATAACACCAACAGATGATCAGGAAGTAGAGCCTGGATCGGTTTTTACAGTAAAAGCAAATTTGGCGGATAATGTAGGTTTGGCAAGTTACAAAATTGAAATTCACTCGGCAGAAGACGGTCACGAGCATAAATCTAAACAACTTTTAGCTGAAGATTTTGAGTATTCTTTTGTTGGCGAAATTGCGAATAAACCAACAGCTTATACTTTAGAACACGCAATTACTATTCCTGCCGATGTTGCCGAAGAGCATTACCATGTGGGAATTACGGTTTTAGATGTAAACGGTAACCAAAATCAGCAGTTTGTTGAGATTTTTATTGGTCACGATCACAGTCATTAATAGATTCATTGTTTTTTTACAGATCCCAAATCGCTTAGGTTTGGGATTTTTTTATTAAAAGATTAACTAAAGTCTAAATGTTAACCACATTTCAAGAATACTAAAATTTGAAATTATTCGTTTATCTTTGAAGATTAAATGAATTTAATTATGAAATTTTTCAAGCAAATAAGCCTTTTATTTTTACTAACAACTGCTTTTACTTTTGTTGGCTGTAACGACGAAGATCCGGATACTGTTGGTCCAACTATTGAAATTACCAATATTCCAGATAATAAAGAATTTAAGTTTGGCGAAGATTTGTTCATGAACTTTAAATTTACAGATCAATCTGGGGTTTATGAATATTCGTACGAAATTTATGCAAAAGAATTCTCACCGAAAGAGTTTAAAGTAACTCGGAAATTATTTGATCTTCAAGGATATTTTACCGAGATAAATCAAATGCAGACAGTAATATTACCTGCAAAATCTGCTACTGAAACGTATGATGAAGGCGATTATATTATTGAAGTAAAAGCATCTGATATCAATCAAAGAATTTCAACTTATTACAAGCCAATCCGTATTGTTTATCCGTCAGCGGAATAATTCAAAATATATGAAAAAGATTATAATACCTGTTTTAATGGCTTCAGCCATATTTGTTTCGTGTAAAAATGATGACAATGTTACCGATGTAAAAAAACTTCCAAAATCAATAACCAACGTAAGCGGTAATCTGTTGTTTACATACAGTGCAAGTGGACAATTGGTTAAGGTAACCGATAAAGATTCTGAAACAGAATATACTGAAACTATTTTTACGTATGATAGCACAGGTAAAGTAATAAAGTTTGTAACGGTTTATAACGATCCGATTGGAACCGAAACCAGTTCGTACACCATTACTTATCCTGCAGCAAATCAGGCAAAAGTGACCGATGAAGACAATGATTACATCATGGTGAACTTTAATGATAAAGGTCAGGTTTTAAACTTTAACAATTTTGGTGATGTAACAACATTTACTTACGATACCAAAGGAAATATTGTAAAAGTAGTCGATGAAAGTTCAACCACAACAGCGAGCTATAATAAGGATAAAGGTATTTTGAGTGGCACAACTTCACCTAAATGGGTATTGCTGTTAAGCGATTTTGATGTACATTACTTTGCAGAAAACAACCCGATTTCTGTTACAAATGTTTCAGAATATGAAGGAACAACCTATACGTCATCAGAAACTTATTCGTATCCGGTAGAACATATTATTGCTGGTTATCCTACACGAATGTCTGTAAATTACACCGAAAACGGATCTACAAATAACGAAGTTTATACCATTAATTATTAAAAGATTAACTTCTTATAAATAAACTCCTTTCTTGTTTATATGGAAAGGAGTTTTATATTTGCACCAAATTTAGAAATTAACTTATGAAAAAAATAATCTTTGCAACTCTGATTTTTGTTGGTTTTGCATTCACTTCTTGTGAAAAAGATAAAGAAGACGAACTAACTACCAACGCAATTTATCTTCCCTCAAAAATTTACGGCGATAGTGGTCCGGTTACTTTTAAATACGATGATAAAAACAGAATTACCGAGATGAAGCAAGGCGATTCTGATTATACCATTACAACTATACTTAACTATACCGGTGATTTAGTAACTTCGGCAAAAGTTGAAGAAGTTACTACAGAAAATACGTACACATCTGATTATACTTTTACCTATCAAGGCAATAATGTATTGATTTCTTATGATGATAATCCAGAACCAGTAGATGCTTTTACGATTGATGCTAAAGGTAGGTTAGTAGGTTACGATGGCGGATCAATCACTTACGATACTGCAGGAAATATAGAGAAAGTAACCAGTCCTTACGACGAATATTCTTTTGAATACGATACTAAAAATGGCATCTTTAAAAATGTAAAAACGCCACAATGGCTGTATGTTTTTTTTTTAGACGATTACTTTTTTTATTTGGTTAACAACTGTGTAAAAATTGATTATAAAGATTTAGAATCATCAGAAACCAACAACCAAACAATCAATTATACTTACAATACAGATAATTTTCCCGAAAAAATATTGTTTTCAAACGAAGATTATTACATAAAAGTAGAATACACTAAAAAATAATTTTAATTCTTATATACTTATGAAAAAATTAGTATTATCGGCATTTGTTTTAGCCGGATTAATGTTCACATCTTGTGATAAAAACGATGATAACAACCCAACAGAAGAAGTAACAGTTGATGTATCAAAAATGTACCTGCCATCGAAAATTGTTTCAGATGAAGGTACAACGGTTTTTACATACAATAACAAAGCACAATTAACTAAAATTGTTGAAAGCGATGGGTATGAATACACATTTACTTATTCTGGCGAGCAATTGGTTGAAGCTACCACTACAGAAAATAATATTAAAACTTTCTATACTTTTTCTCAGGCTGGAACAAAATTGACTGTTAGCATGAAAGCTGAGTTTAATGGTCAAACGCATAATGATACAGAAATATTAACTTTAGATAGTAAAGGCAATTTGCTTAACGACGGATATTTTAATTATACTTACGACGCTAACGGAAATATAACTAAAATGAAAAGCGATGACAGCGAAGAAATTATTCTTAAATTTGATGATAAAAACGGTATTTATAAAAATGTAAAATTACCACAATGGGTTTTTGCTTACATTGTATCAGAGCAAGTTAATATAGTTAACAATGCGGTAAATATCGATTATAAAGATTCAGATTTTCCTGAAGATAATTTTACAGGAACAGTGAAATATGATTATAATACTGATAACTATCCTGTGAAAATGGAAGCAACTTCATCTATAGATGGGACTTACATACAAACAATAGAATACACTAAAAAGTAATCTTACATAATTCAGATAATTAAAACTTGCCAACCTCGGCAAGTTTTTTTATTTTGCAGAATATCAACAATACAATCATGAAAAAATTAGTCAGTTCTATTTTTATCGCTTCGGTTATCCTTTCGCAAAGCGTAAATGCCCAAAATAAAACAATGAATTATCCGCAAACAGAAAAAAAAGAAGTTGTAGACACCTACTTTAACAACAAAATAGCAGATCCTTACCGTTGGTTAGAAGACGACCGTTCTGCCGAAACAGCAGCTTGGGTTACTGCCCAAAACAATGTAACTTTTGCTTATTTAGATCAGATTCCGTACCGCGATCAATTAAAAAAACAGCTGACAGAAAAATGGAACTACGAAAAAATCGGAGCTCCATTTGTAGAAGGCGATTTTACTTATTATTATAAGAACGACGGTTTACAGAATCAGTCGGTTTTGTATCGAAAAGATAAATCGGGCAAAGAAGAAATTTTTTTAGATCCGAATACGTTTTCTAAAGATGGAACTACCTCGTTAGCTGATGTTTCTTTTACCGAAGATGGAAGTTTGGTTGGTTATGCTATTTCAGAAGGGGGAAGCGATTGGCGAAAAATCATCGTTCTAAACGCAAAAGATAAATCGGTTATAGGTGAAACGTTGGTCGATGTGAAATTTTCGGGAATCGGCTGGTACAAAAACGAAGGCTTCTATTATTCAAGCTACGACAAACCAACCGGATCTGAACTTTCTGCAAAAACCGATCAGCATAAATTGTATTATCATAAATTAGGAACATCGCAAAAAACCGATCAATTAGTATTTGGTGAAAAATACAAACGCCGTTACGTGAGCGGATACGTTACCAACGATCAAAAATATTTGGTGGTGACTGCTGCAAATGCCACATCGGGCAACGAATTGTACATTCAAGATCTAACAAAATCCAACAGCCAAATTCAAACAGTTGTTACGGGGTTCGATAATGATTATTCTATTATTGATTCTAAAGACGGGAAATTGTATATCGAAACAAATCTAAAAGCTCCCAATAAAAAATTAATGGTGGTAGATGCGGTTAAAGTAATTAATTTAAGCGCGTGGGAAGATTTGATTTTAGAAAGTGATAACGTACTTGATTTATCTAAAGCCGGCGGATATTTTTTTGCTAGATACATGAAAGATGCCGTTTCGGTTGTTGAACAGTTTGATTATTCAGGTAAATTTATTCGTAAAATTCAGTTGCCGGGCTTGGGAACAGCAAGTGGTTTCGGTGGAAAAAAAGATGCGAAAGATTTATACTATTCGTTTACCAACTACATTACGCCAGGAACTATTTATAAAATGAATATCGTTGCGGGTACATCAGAAGTGTATCAACAACCAAAAGTAAAGTTCAACCCAAGCGATTATGAATCTAAACAGGTTTTTTACGCATCTAAAGATGGTACACAAGTGCCAATGATGATTACCTATAAAAAAGGAACAAAGTTAGACGGAACAAACCCAACAATGTTGTATGCCTACGGAGGGTTCAATGTGTCGTTAACACCAAGCTTTAGTGTTGCCAATGCGGTTTGGTTAGAAAATGGTGGCGTTTACGCTGTTGCAAATTTACGTGGAGGCGGTGAGTACGGTAAAAAATGGCACGATGCCGGAACCAAAATGCAAAAGCAAAATGTGTTCGATGATTTTATTGCAGCAGCCGAATATCTAATTAAAGAAAAATATACATCGAGCGAGAAACTGGCAATTCGAGGTGGATCAAACGGTGGATTATTGGTTGGCGCAACCATGACACAGCGACCAGACTTAATGAAGGTAGCTTTACCCGCTGTTGGTGTATTGGATATGTTACGTTACCACACATTTACGGCAGGCGCAGGTTGGGCTTATGATTACGGAACTGCAGAAGATTCTAAAGAAATGTTTAATTATTTAAAAGGATATTCGCCGGTTCATAACGTAAAAGCAGGAGTTTCGTATCCGGCGACAATGGTTACAACTGGTGATCATGACGATAGAGTAGTTCCGGCACACAGCTTTAAATTCGTTGCAGAATTACAGGATAAAAATGTGGGTAACAACCCAATGTTAATTCGTATTGATGTGAATGCAGGTCACGGTGCAGGCAAATCGGTTCAGCAAACCATTAACGAAAATGCCGATATTCAGGCATTCACCCTTTGGAATATGGGCGTTACGAAGTTGTAGAAGTTTTAAATGTTAAATAAAATTTAAGTCACCGTTTTGCGGTGACTTTTTTAGTTAAATTTATTTTCCTAAAAAATAACTTATGCGTAAAACTTTACTTTTATTGATGCTATTTTTAATTTGTACAACAGCATTATTTGCACAGAACAAAAATGATGAAACAACATTAGACGAATTAATCATTAATTCAAAAGCTAAAAAGAAAATCAAAAAGTTAAAAGTGAAAGGTTTTCCTTTTTACGGTTACTACAGTCAAAATGAATCAATTGTTACAGGTATGACTAATCTTCCTAAAGGTAAGGTTAAATCAGTGATATTCAATTTTAACAATCGTTATACTAGATTTATTGGACAAAATTTTGATCAGGTTAATATAAGCTATTTGGATATGGAGTTTGGTATATTGGTCTATGAAATGAATGATAAATATCAACTTGGAAATATAGTGAGTAATTGCGAGGTGAAATTTTCAGTTTCAAAAGATCATAAAGGAGATTTTAAAGTTGATGTATCTGAAATTGATTTTCCTGAAGGACGTTTTTTTATAGGTTTAAAAGTGTTGTCTGAAACATATAAAAACGATATAGGTAGTTTTTATGTGATGTTGAGTGATAATGATGAAAATGTTTCTTACAGAACACATAAAAATTATAAAGGTGCGAATGGAAATGATTTTAATTTAGAAGAAGGACATTTAAAAATGACATTAGAGATTGAGCAGTAACAAAAAATCCATCGTTTAACGCGATGGATTTTTTTATTTAGAAGGTTTGTCGCCGTTAGCCAGTGAAAATTTCATTGATTTTTTAGGATATTGCTCAAAACTAATATCACTTGGGTTATTAATCAATGTTTTAATACTTATTTTATCGCCTAACTTAAAATTAGCTTCTGTAAATTTATAATCTAACAAATAAGGTCCGCAGAAATAATTTCCTTTTTCATCTTTTTCAATGATGCCTTGGTATAAACCTTCTTTCGTTTCTTTTCCCATAACGTTTAATTTAAAGTGCAAAGATAAAGACTATTTATTCTTTTTTACATCGTAAGTTACAATTAGATTTAAAATATATTGAATTCCAATTTCGGGATTTTCTTGGTTTAAAACTTTGTCAAATATCGAATAGTCAACTCCTTCATAATAAAATGTTTTTGATTTTCTTTCTAATTTCTTTATATGGTTGTTGGAATTATAAGAAGAAATTTCTGAACTTTCAAAAGCACTATATTCCTGATATTGATTTTTTGGATGAGCCGCATAAAAACTTTCATTTGCTCTTGGCTCACCAATTATTTCTCTTTTATATGCAGTAAAATATTTTTTCTGTTTGCTATCTATGACATTTTGCGCTTCATTTGATAATTGCTGTTTAATTTTCTCGATATCATTGTTCATATAATCAACCTTTATAATATCGAAAATTTCAAAATTAGAAGCTTCAGAAATAATATCTTCAATTTTAGAATAATCACTTAATGTAATAATGATGTTTTTCTTTACTTCAAATCCTGTAAACTTCTGCACGCTTGATTTTGAAGATTCATCAATATCAAAATCATATATTTTTGTTTGCGAAATAAAGTCAATAAAAATATTTTCCTTTTTAATTCCTAATGAAGATAATTTTTTTTCAAAACTATTTATTCGTTTATTGATACCTTCATTAGCTTCTTTTAAAGTAACTTTTTCTTCGTTAACGCCGAAAGTGATTTTGTATAAATCTGCTTTTTCATTTAGTAGAATGTTTGCAGTAAATACAACGGTAGAATCAGTGGATATAAAGTTTGAAATTGATTGTGGCACAAAGCGGTCATAATTTCGTGAGTTCTTGTAAATTTGATTTCCGCCATGTTGTGAATACACATTTTTAGATAGTATTAGAACAAGGATAAGTAATATTCTCTTCATGATCTATTGTTTTAAAATGAGAATTACTAAAAATCTAAGCATTTTAATAAATTGCAATATAGTCTTTTTTTAAACAATTTATAATTAGTAAATTCTGTTACTTAAAATTCATAACTTTATAAAATCAAACATTCATAAAAAAATGGCAACAAAAGCTTACGCAGCCTTTAATGCGGTAGATCCGCTGGGTGCACATACTATAGAACGAAGAACTTTAAACGCGAAAGACATTTTTATTAAAATAGAATATTGTGGCGTTTGCCACAGCGATCTGCATACGGCAAAATCAGATTGGGGACCAACAAATTATCCGGCGGTTCCAGGACATGAAATCGTTGGTAGGGTAGAAGCCATTGGTAACGAAGTATCAAAATTTAAAGTCGGTGATATTGTCGGCGTTGGCTGTATGGTAGAATCGTGCCAGCATTGTCATTCATGCGATGAAGGTTTAGAGCAGTACTGCGAAAACGGATTTACCGGAACCTACAATTCTAAAAACTCTAAACACGGTGGCATTACCTATGGAGGCTATTCAGAAAACATTGTGGTAGAAGAAGAATTTGTGTTAAACGTACCAACCAATTTACCTTTAGAAAACGTTGCGCCGTTATTGTGTGCCGGTATCACAACCTGGTCGCCACTGCGTCATTGGAACGTAAAAAAAGGCGATAAAGTAGGCGTTGTAGGTTTAGGCGGTTTGGGTCACATGGGCGTTAAATTTGCCAAATCAATGGGTGCGCATGTGGTGATGATTACCACGTCAGCAAGTAAAGGCGAAGATGCCATGAAATTAGGTGCCGATGAGGTTTTGATTTCTAAAGATGCCGATCAAATGAAACAGCACGCATACAGTTTCGATTTTCTTTTAAACACCATTCCGGTTACGCATGATGTAAATCCATATTTGTTGTTGTTAAAGCTCGATAAAACCATGTGTATGGTCGGTGCAATTGAACCGTTTCCAATTCATGGCGGTGTGTTGATTAACAAACGCAGAAATATTGCCGGATCGTTAATCGGTGGAATTAAAGAAACCCAAGAAATGCTTGATTTTTGTGGCGAACATGGAATTGTATCAGAAGTTGAAGTAATCAACATGCACGAAATAAACGAAGCTTATGTACGTATGCAACAATCGGATGTGAAGTATCGTTTTGTAATTGATATGAAAACGCTATAAGCATATAATAAAAAACTGTTTTGTACGTTAGCTTTAAAAAGTAAATTACACAATTATGAAAAAATCAGTTATAAACATTTTAGCACTTGCTTCGGTAATTACAACAGCAGGTTTTTTGTTAGACGGCGATACTAAAGAACCAAACGTATTGATGCGTTTTACAGAATATGTAGCCATGCTTACTATTGTTTTTACCATTTTATCCGGATTTTATTTTGGGATAAAATCAGTAACAAAACGATTACAGATTGTAAAATAATAACAAAAAGCTCTTGATTTTCTCAAGAGCTTTTGTTTTACATACTCATCTTAACCATTGGCTGTAAACATTCGCCGGTTTGTAACTTGTTATTATCTTCGTCTGTTAAAAAATCGACTTTTTTCGTTTTGGATTTATAGGTAATTTTAAACAATTGAGTTTTAAACTTTTCTGACTTTTCAGGTGTAAAAATAAAAACATCTTTCTCTATTTTAAAAGTTCCGTTTATAAACTGTAAGTTCTGCGTTAACGCTAAAATTTCGCCATTTTCATCGGCTTGATTTTTTTTAACCGAATCATAATTGTAAGTGGTGATAATTATTCGAGCCAAATCGTTATTCCAACCATATTCTAAAAGGGTTTCGGTGACATAGGTTAAAGAATCTTTCTGTTCTTCAGCTTTAAAAACAAAACATTTTTTTTCATCATCTTCAAAAGGAAGCTCTTCTATTTTTGGTGGAGGTGGAACTTCTCTAACAGGTGGTGGCGGAACAATTTTCTTCGGTTTCTTTTTTTGAGCCGATCCAATAAAACACATTAATAGTGCGGTAATCATGATTAGTTTTTTCATAAATGTTAATCTTTAAAACCGTTAAAACTTTCATCAACAATACGTTTCCATTCTAAATGGCGTTTAATGTATGCAAACACAAGCGGACAAAGAGGAATTAATTTGTAATTGTTTTCTTCTAAATAGATTAATGTTTTTTCTATAAGCGCTGTTGCCGCACCACGCCCAGCTAATTCAGGTGGACTTTCGGTATGAATTAACTTAATAACATTGTCTTTTTCTTTAAAGTCTATAAATGCGATAAAGCCATCTACGGTTAGTTCAAATCTATGGTTGCTGTTGTTTTTTAGAACGTTTAGTGCTATAAATTCTTCTTTCATATTTTTTCTTTTTTGTAAAGATATGTTTTTGGATTGCGATGAATGTTAATGTAGATTGATTTAAACAAAAGCCGAAAATCCGGTAATGCTTCGTCCGACAATTAGCGAATTTATTTCTTTGGTGCCTTCGTACGAATAAATGGCTTCGGCATCGGCAAGGAATCGAGCTACATTGTATTCCAGTAAAATACCGTTTCCGCCCATAACTTCACGAGCGCGCGAAACAATATCTCGAGTTCTTAAGGTACAGAAAACCTTGGCTAATGATGCATGTTCATCTTTCAACTTGCCTTCGTCTTGCAATTCAGATAAACGAAAAACCATTGTTTGCATGGCGGTTAAATTAGAAAGCATTTCTACCAAATGATTTTGAATTAACTGAAAAGCCGCAATTGGTTTGCCAAACTGTTCGCGCTGTGTGGTATACGCCAACGCATTTTCGTAAGCTCCGCGGGCACAGCCAACCGCCATCCAGGCAACGCCGGCGCGTGTAGCTTGTAAAACTTTAGCAGTATCTTTAAACGAATTAGCGTTTGGTAAGCGGTTTTCTTCTTGAACGATACAATTCTTCATCGTAATTAATCCGTTTTGAACAATACGCAATGCCATTTTATCTTTGATTTTTTCAACCGAAAATCCTTCTGTAGTTGTTTCAACAATAAAACCTTTTACCTGATTATCGGCAACATCACGTGCCCAGATAACAACAATATCAGCAAACGTAGCATTGCCAATCCATTTTTTTTGTCCGTTCAACACCCAACCGCTTTCGGTTTTTTTGCAGGTAGTAGTCAATCCACCGGCAGCACCTGAACCTACTTCGGGTTCGGTCAGTCCAAACGCGCCAATTTTTTTGAATTGCTGTAAAGGTGGCAACCATTTTTGTTTCTGCTCTTCGGATCCGCAGGTGTAAATACTGCCCATACACAAACCGCCTTGCACACCGAAAAATGTTGCGATGGAAGCATCAACCCGAGCCAGTTCGCAAGCGATAATTCCTTCTAATAAAGATGATTTTCCTGCACAGCCGTATCCATCGAAGCTTAATCCGGCAATATTTAGTTCGGCTAATTTTGGAATAATTTCTTTAGGAAATTCATCATGAAGCCAGTATTCGTTCACAATTGGGGC
>Ga0213829_1001869_pt1 | contig 14368 bp, 12 predicted proteins | sample MC6MC0896MG_FD_180665 | JGI IMG/M metagenome (GOLD analysis project Ga0213829, IMG submission 180665) | Enriched soil aggregate microbial communities from Iowa State University, Ames, United States - MC6-MC0896-MG | ecosystem: Environmental > Terrestrial > Soil > Unclassified | place: USA: Iowa...
ATTAATCCTGATTCTTTACTGACATGTAGTCAGATTCCGAACAAGCATGGGAGAGCATATAAATTTATTTTAGACTTGCCTATTTTGGGAACACTGCTCTATCACATTGCTACCAGTAAACAGACAATTATGGAAGAACTTTCCAATAATTATTTTAATCCTTATTCAGTTAATACCTCACTGGTTGATGCTTATTATGAATCAGCTCATTTGGGAGATTCCCCAAAATCCTTATATGCAAGTGTGAGATGTAATTATACGAAGTGTAACATTGTAAATGCCTTAAAGAAAATCAATAACAGTATTTATATCATTGGGGGATGTGAAATGGAAAATATTGATGAATTGATTCGGGAATACCAGATATATAATCCGGCTATTGAAAGTTCTTTGATTAGTAACTCCAAATACCTTCCTCAGTTAGAAAATCCTTTTGAACTATATCGTGCCATTCAAATGTTCTTTGTTTAATTAATAATAAAAAACAATGTTTCACGTGAAACATCCACTTCGTCAATGCAGAATAACTGCTCGAGGATGTTTCACGTGAAACATTTTACTTTAAGGGTTCTTTAGATGGTAAACCTGCTTTTCTTGGATACTTTTTAGAGATACCATTATTCTTAGCTATTTTAACCAATGAACGTTCTGCATCTGTTCCTGGCAATAAAAAGGTCTTTACTTCTTTTACCCCTCCACCTAATAAGAATATGGCATGTTTTGCCGCTCCCAACTCTTCCTCAATCTTTCCAGATTTATATGGAATAAAATAACCTCCAACCTTTACAAAAGGCATGCAGTATTCAGATAGCGTGCTAAGATTAGCAACTGCTCTGGAAACACAAAGATCATACTGCTCCCGATGAAGAGGATCTCTTCCCAGGTCTTCTGCTCTCCCGTGGATGGACTCTATTTTTTCGAGACCCAAACGACTGATGACTTCATTTAAAAAGTTTACCCTTTTATTCAAAGAATCCATCAATGTTATCTTTAAATCAGGAAATGCAATCTTTAATGGTATTCCAGGAAATCCAGCCCCTGTTCCCACATCAATGATTCTATAATTCATTGTTCCGATCTCATCTACTGCTTTTATCAGAGACAAACTGTCAACAAAATGCTTTGTGATCACTTCATCCATTTCTGTAATTGCAGTCAAATTCATGAATTTATTCCATTCTATTAATAATTGAAAATATTCATAAAATTGATTTATTTGATTTTCTTTTAATTCAATGGATAATAAATTCAATTCTTCTCGGAGACTCTCTTCAAATGATCCTGTCATATAAAATTCCTCATTCTTTCTTTTCCAGGCTCTTCTGATAACGAAGCTGCTCCAGAAAAACGAGCAAAACAGATATATCTGCCGGTGACACACCGGATATTCTGGATGCCTGTCCAATGGACATAGGTTTATACAGATTCAGTTTCTGGATGGCCTCTCTTCTAAGTCCCTTTACGGTCGAATAATCAAATTCCACATCCAGCTTCTTATTCTCCAACTTTTTATACTGAATTACCTGCTGTCTCTGTCTGCGGATATACCCATCGTATTTAATATTAATATTGACCTGTTCTATTACATCCTCTAAAAGAGCCGGTCTATTCTTATCTATTTTAGTTAACATAACATAATCAAGTTCAGGTCTTCTCACCAGCTCTGCCAATGTTGTGCCAGTTTTTAAAGGAGTGCTTCCGTTTTCTTCTAAGAATTCCTGCACTTCTCTGGATGCTCCTATATTAGTAGTTTCCAAACGCTTGATTTCTTCTTCTATCATCCGCTCTTTTAATAGCAGTTTCTCGTACTGCTCATCGTTAATTAACCCAATGTCATGACCGATTCCCATTAATCGGATATCCGCATTGTCCTGACGCAGCAACAGCCTGTATTCTGCCCTTGAAGTCATCATGCGGTATGGCTCATGATTTTCTTTTGTAACAAGATCGTCAATTAAAACGCCGATATAAGCCTGGGAACGATCCAGGACTATCTGCTCTCTCCCAAGTATTTTCATGGCTGCATTGACACCGGCCATAAAGCCCTGGACAGCCGCTTCCTCGTATCCGGAGCTTCCATTAAACTGACCGCCGCAATATAATCCGCTGATTGGAAGGGTTTCCAAGGTTGATTTAAGCTGTATGGAATTGATGCAGTCATATTCAATTGCATAGGCATTTCTGACGATTTTCACCTTCTCTAACCCAGGAACTGTCCGGTACATGGCATACTGAACATCCTCAGGCAAGGAACTTGACATACCGCCTAAGTACATTTCATTGGTATAAAGGCCTTCTGGCTCTACAAAGACCTGATGGCGGTCCTTATCCGGGAATTTTACTACCTTGTCCTCAATGGATGGGCAGTATCTTGGCCCAGTTCCTTCGATAGCTCCTGAATATAGGGGAGAACGGTCCAAATTTTCCCGAATGATCTCATGGGTCTTTTCATTGGTGTAAGTAAGCCAGCAGGATATCTGTTCCTTTTGCAATGCTTCCCTATCTGTAGAAAAAGAAAAGGGCACCACTTTCTCATCCCCAAACTGCTCTTCCATCCTGGAAAAATCAATACTTTTCTTATCCACTCTGGCAGGAGTTCCCGTCTTAAAACGCAGCATTTCGATTCCATGCTCCTTTAGGGAATCCGTTAAATGATTGGCTGCCTTAAGGCCATTAGGGCCTGTATACTCGCTTACGTCGCCGTAGATGCACCTTGCTTTTAAATAGGTCCCTGTAGCCAATATGGCCGCCTTACAGCGGTAGACTGCCCCGGAAAAGGTCTTGACACCCGTAAGGGTTCCATCCTCTACAATGATTTCAGTAACCTCTGCCTGCCTTATGGTTAAATGGTCCGTACTTTCCAGAGTCATTCTCATGGATCTGGAATATTCCTGCTTGTCCGCCTGAGCCCTTAAGGAATGGACTGCCGGTCCTTTTGACTGATTTAGCATTTTGGATTGTATAAACGTTTTATCAATATTTTTACCCATTTCACCGCCTAAAGCATCAAGCTCCCTTACCAGATGACCTTTAGAGCTTCCGCCGATATTGGGGTTACAAGGCATCAGCGCAATGCTGTCCACGCTGACTGTAAACATAATTGTCTCAAGGCCCAGCCTTGCACAGGCAAGGGCCGCCTCACAGCCGGCATGGCCGGCACCGACTATGACGACATCATAAGACTCTTCTAAATGCTGCATTTCATTCTCCTTCATAATTCTCTACTTACCCATACAGAATTTCCTGAATATCTCATGAACCAGATCATCCCCTACTGACTCTCCCAGGATGGTCCCCAACTGTTCATATGCATCCATTAAATCGATGGAATAAAAGTCCTCCGGCATCTCCTCTTTCACGCTTTGCTCTACCATAGATAGACTCTTAAGCGCCTCCAAAAGGGCATTCTTATGCCTTACATTTGTAATATAAACCTGATCATTAAAATCAATCTCACCCTGATAAAACATTGCCTTTATCTCATCTTCCAGATTTCCGATCCCCAACCGTTCCTTAGCGGAAATAGGAATCACCCGATGCCCGGTTCTATTTTTAAGCATATTCTCTGTCACAACAGGTATGAGATCTGTCTTATTTAAAAGGACGACTGCCTTCCGGTCTTCTATAAACTTTAAAATCTCCTCATCATTCTCATCAAGAGGACAGGACCCATCCACCACATAAATGATTAAATCCGCTTCCTGGGCCGCACTTCTTGCCTTCTCAACACCAATCCTTTCAACCACATCCTCCGTATTCCGGATTCCTGCTGTATCAATGATGTTAAGGCTTAAGTCCTCCAGCCGGATCTGTTCCTTTAAGGTATCCCTGGTAGTTCCTGCAATATCCGTGACAATAGCCCGCTCTTCTCCCACCAAAACATTTAAAAGAGAAGATTTTCCTGCATTGGGCTTCCCTAAAATAACAGTCTCAATACCTTCTGACAGAACCCTTCCATTATCCGCGGATTTAATAAGAAGATTCAGTTCCTCCTTTAATGGCTTAAGGGCCTGTAAAAGAAGCTCCTGGTACCCATCCAGAGAAATGTGCTCCGGATCATCTAGTGCTGATTCAATAAAAGCGATATGATAAATAATTTTATCTCTCATATCTTTTATTTTCTTAGAAACAGCTCCCTCTAACTGGCTGACAGAAGACTTTAAGGCATAATTATTTTTTGCATTGATCACATCAATAACCGCTTCTGCCTGGGATAAATCCACTCTTCCATTTAAAAATGCTCTCTTGGTAAATTCTCCCGGCTCCGCAGGTATGGCACCATATTTTAACACAGTTTCTAAAATTCTCTTCGTTACAAGGACCCCACCATGGCAGTCAATCTCAACCGTATCTTCTGCCGTAAAACTTCTAGGCCCCCTCATGATCAAAACCAGTACTTCATCGATGACCTCATCCCCATCAACGATATGACCGTAATGAATGGTATGAGACGGCTCCTTTGAAAGTTTTTTTTCGTTTTTTCCTTTTCCCTTAAAAATCTTATCTATAATCTGAAATGACTCTTCGCCACTGATCCTGATAATCCCGATACCGGAACTGGACATAGCTGTGGCGATAGCCGCTATTGTATTCATTTTCATATTCAATCACCTGAATAACTTCCTATTTAAGAAAAGGGGTGAGGTGCCTTCCGACAGCCCCAACCCCTCATAATTATTTGCCTATTTCTCTTTTTCCTGATATCGCTCTTTTTTTGAATAATCCTTCTTCAAGGAAATAACAACATGCCTGAATGGATCCTCTCCCTCACTTCTTGTAACAACAAACTTGTCATTCTGAAGTGCGGAATGGATAATCCTTCTTTCATAAGGATTCATCGGTTCCAAAGAAACCGAACGCCTTGTCCGCTTCACTTTGTAAGCGATATTTTTTGCAAGAGTCTCAAGAGTTTCTTTTCTCCGCTCTCTATAGTTTTCCGTATCAAGCTTTACCCTGATATAATCCTCGTTTTCCTTATTAATAACAAGGCTAACCAGATATTGCAGGGAATCCAGGGTCTGTCCTCTTTTGCCTATTAAAATTCCCATGTCATCTCCCGACATATTAATGGAAAGTTCTTTATCCTTTTCATGATAAGAAGCTTCCATCTGGACACCTAAATCCATAGCGCCGAACATATCGGAAAGAAAGGTCATAGCCTTATCTTCCATGGTTTCTTTCTTTTTAGCACGGATGACAGCCGGCTTTGAACCGATAATTCCCAGAATACCATTACTGCCCTTATCAACAATCTCGTACTCCAGTTTATCACTGGTTGTTCCTAATTCGATTAATGCCTTTGTAATCGCTTCATCAACGGTTTTTGCTGAAACTGTAATCATATCCATAGGTCACCCTCCTATTTATTGTGCTTTTCGTTGTACTTCTCAACCATCCTCGCCTTTGATGCAATGCTGCCCTGACTTGCGGCTCCGCTGTTATAATAATCGCTGGAAGCCTTAACCTGCTCCTTTGTTCTCTCAGCCTTAGCATGATTATCAGCTTCCTCTTTTTCATTGGCAGCCTGGAGACTTTTTAAATTGGCAGTGGCATTTTGGGCAACGCGCTGAGGAGGAAGTCCCTTCTTGGCACGCTTTTTATTAGCCTTTTCAACATTCCTCTTGATCATCTCATCCATATCAATGGAGTTTAAATGGCGGTTTACCGCAACCTGCTGGATGATCTGGAACACACTGGAGGCAATCCAGTAAATACCAATACCGGATGCAAAGGTGAAGCAGAAAAACACAGACATAAGCGGCATGACCGTATTCATGCTCTTCATGGACTGAGCCATGGCATTGCCTTCATCATTTCCATTTTGAGGCTGGTTTACTGTCATCAGCTTAGCACTGAACCACTGGCTGAGACCAGCCAAAATTGGAATGAGAATAGCAAGACTGAAATGGAAGCCGCCTCCTGGCGGAAACAGCACGCTGGATGGCGTAGCTGACAGATTGATTCCCAGGAATGAATTCATATGGGAAATCTGTGCTGCATTGACAGCAATGGTATCCTTAATGGTAGGAAATAATTCCTGCAAAGAATTCCACTGGGTCGGATTTAACTGATATAAGAAATCCACCATTCCATTGCTGGTTGTGAGGCTTCCGATTCTGGATACATTGATTTTATTGTCTGCGGCAAACTGTGTCAGCATCCCCACATGATCCACTCCAAGGGAATTTACAGCTGTCACTACATTTTCAAATACCATTTTAACGCTCTGTACATAGGCAGGAATATGATAGATAACCTGATACAGGGCAAAAAGTATGGGCATCTGGATAACAAGCTGCACACAGCCTCCTGTCATAGAAGTTCCATATTTTTCATAAACCGCCTGAACTTCCACATTCTGTTTTCTCATGGATTCCTGATCGGTTTTTCCTTTATATTTTGCCTGAATTGCCGAAATTTCCGGCTGCATAACGCTCATAAGCTTTGAAGACTTCTGCTGCTTTAATGTCAGCGGAAACATAAGAAGCTTTGTTACAAGAGTAAATAAAATAATGCACAAACCAATATTCTGGATACCAAACGTACTGGTCAGCTTAAACAGCCAATCCATAATAATTCCCAGAACGGTCGCAAACGGCCCCAAGATGCCTCCTACCTTAGTCAATACTAAGAATTCCAATGAACTACCTCCTCATCTGTTACGGAACTGGATCATAACCGCCTTTTGCAAATGGATTACACCGAAGTATCCTTTTGCAAGCCAAAAATGTACCTTTTAACACACCATACTTTGTAAGTGCCTCAATGGCGTATTGAGAACACGTAGGCGTGTAAATGCAGTGAGTTCTTATTTTCAGTGGAGAAAGAAATTTCTGGTACCCTCTGATCAACAAAATCATAACTTTCTTTACCATAAGATCACTTCGATTCTTTTTTTAAAATGTTATGAAGTCCGCACAAGTGCAGATATGCACTTTCGATTGTTTTGTAATTTTCTTCCTTTGCCGCTGCTCTTACAACGACTACGATGTCTAATCCTGCCTCTACCATTTCCTCATGAAGCCTGAAACTCTCTCTGATTAATCTGGTTATATGATGCCTTACAACGCTGTTTCCTACCTTCTTGCTGACGGAGATACCGATTCTGGTCTCCGGCCTGTCCGTTTTCTTTACATACATGACAAGAAGTCTGTTGGCAAGGGATCTTCCGGTTTGATAAACCTCTTGGAAATCCCGGCTTTTCTTAATTGAATTAAAATGTTTCATGAAACTTTTTCCTATCTCTGTTTTCCAGGAATTTGAGAAAAGAAAAGGCCACAATTACTTGCGGCCTGGTCCATTAAGCTGATAATTTTGCTCTTCCTTTTGCTCTTCTGGCAGCTAAAACTTTTCTTCCGCCTGGAGTGCTCATTCTGGCTCTGAAACCATGAACTTTGGATCTCTGTCTCTTCTTTGGTTGAAACGTCATCTTCATAATCTACGGACACCTCCTCTTGTTACAATAGTTTATCATAGGCAATATGATGAAACATATTGAGACTATCTTAATTAAACATCGTTTCAATTATATAGAACAAAAGATGGTTCGTCAAGGGAAAAATGTATTTTTTCTATTAAAACCGACACTGCCCCGGCGTTTTTTCACAACATTTTAAATACCTGATCTGATGCATAACAAACACGCATGCCTATATACCGGGAAAATACGATAATGTCCGTTTTCAATCTACTAATTAATTTATTTATACAGTATAATAAAATTGGAATATATTTCTATCTGATAATTGGATAGATATGGGTAAAAATGCCGGTTTGAAATGATGGTTAGCCAATGATTCTTGAAAAAACCGGAAAATACTTAAAGATTATTACAGATATAAAAGGTATTCTATTGGTTATAAGACGACTCAACACACATGCAGATATGAGACATATAAAAACATTTTTATAAGTAACAGAATAATATTAAGAGCCATTACTCCTCAAAATGATTCACCATGGAGCAATGGCTCTATTTTTAATAGTATTTATCCTTTCATTACCTTAAATAACGCCTGGGTAACTGCCACAGTAAGGATTCCTGCTACAATGGCCTCCGGAATTCCATTGATGCATATAATTCCAATAATAACGGAGTAAATTCCCTCCGTCAGTCCCTTCGCTACCTGTCCATATTCCTTTCCGAAAAATAAGTAAATCAGATTCATTACCAAAAGCGTATTGGTTAATGATCCTGCTACTCCTGCGGCCGCCAAAGCAATGGTTCTCTTTCCGCTTTTTTCGCCCAGGGCCTTTAATACCGCCCGGAATACATAATAGGCCACGATCCCCACAAGAATCCTGGGAACCATACAAATGATCAGGCTTCCTATATTTCCTCCGAACTCTCCTATTTTAATAAAAGGAGAAAATACAAAGGACGTGGCAATGGGCATGTAGGTATTTTTCCATAGACTAGTCAGTCCGAATACCATTCCCAAACATCCGCCATATTTTGGTCCAAGAATAATGGCTCCAATTATGACCGGAACGTGAATGATTGTGGCGTTCATAAATCCCAGGGGAATGTACCCAAAGGGCGTAAACGCCATGATGACGATAATGGCAACAAATACGGCTGCCAGTACCAAGCTACGGGTTTTGTTCTCAATATTCATTTTTACCTCCTGTGCTACTGTTCTTTTATAAAGATACAATGCATCTGGTTACACGTGCATTATATTATAGAAAGCTTTTATCCGTCAATCCACGTCAGGAAATTTTCGTCCATTTTGTTAATTTACATAAACTTATCAACATTATGGGGATAACTTGTGGAAAACTCTCTGGATATTATCTTGATAATTGTTGTTTTATTCACAGGCCTGTCCTTTCAGCCCATATAAATTCCCCACTCCCGGGATGTGAATAACAGAACTTACCAAATCCACCTTTTTTGTGGACAACTTTCTCTCTGGATGATTATCAACACATCATTCACATGCAATACACATCCTCTGCACACACTTATCCACAATTTTTTACTATTATCATTGAAAATTATTTCAAAATAGTATAGAATGAACTGTAGATTGGGTAAATGCGCATATTTGCATTTTTATAAATGTAGGAGACATACAATGTTAGAAAAGTTAAAGGAAAAATGGGATGATATCTTATTTAATTTGAAAGAAGAACACGAAATTACGGACGTGTCTTTTAAAACTTGGCTTCTTCCGCTAAAAGTTTATTCTGTAAACGGCGAAAAAGTCATCGTCACGGTACCGGATGTGGAATTCTTAGGATACATCCGCAAAAAATACGGATTTCTTCTAAAGATCACCATAGAAGAAGTGACTGGATTCGAGTGTAGCGTTGATTTTGTTGTGGAAAATCAACTTCCAAAAGAGGCCGCGTCCGCCCCTGCAGGCAACACTCTTATTACCAATACCATAAATCCGGTCAGCCAGTCGGCCATCATAACCGCAAATTTAAATCCGAAATACATTTTCGATACCTTTGTGGTAGGTGCCAACAATAACCTGGCTCATGCCGCCTCTTTGGCTGTTGCAGAATCACCAGGTGAAATTTATAATCCTCTGTTCATATATGGAGGCGTAGGTCTTGGAAAAACTCACTTAATGCATTCCATCGGCCATTTTATCTTAAAGAATAATCCGGCTGCAAAGGTCCTCTACGTGACCAGTGAGAAATTTACCAATGAGCTGATTGATGCAATCCGTAATAAAAACAACTTCTCTCCTACGGAATTTCGTGAGAAATACAGAAACAATGACGTTTTGCTGATCGATGATATCCAGTTTATCATTGGTAAGGAAAGTACTCAGGAAGAATTCTTCCATACCTTCAATGCCTTATACGAGGCAAAAAAGCAGATTATTATCTCCTCTGATAAACCGCCTAAGGAAATCGAAACCTTAGAGGAACGGCTCCGTTCCCGGTTTGAATGGGGCTTAACTGTGGACATACAGTCCCCTGATTATGAGACCAGGATGGCCATCCTCAGGAAAAAAGAGGAAATGGAAGGCTATAACATTGACAATGAAGTCATTAAATACATAGCAACCAACATTAAATCCAACATCCGGGAATTGGAAGGGGCCCTGACAAAAATCGTAGCCCTCTCCCGCCTTGATAATAAGGAGATCACAGTAGAACTGGCTGAAGAAGCATTAAAGGACATCATATCCCCCAATGACAAGCGGGAAGTCACGCCGGAACTTGTCATACAGGTAGTTGCAGATCATTATGGTATAACTCCTCTTGATATCTCTTCCCAGAAAAGGAACAAGGAAATCGTTTATCCACGTCAGATCGTTATGTACCTCTGCCGTGAAATGGTTGGAACCCCCTTGCAGATGATTGGAAAATACCTGGGAGGAAGGGATCATACCACCATCATCCATGGGATAGATAAAATCACCGCAGAGATAAACAAAAACGATACTTTAAATAACACCATTGAAATTCTTAAAAAGAAGATTAGTCCACAATAAGGTGTGTATTAGGTGTTAATTCCCTGTGGACAATTAAGGGCCTTAAAACGTTTCTCATCTGTTTGTGGATAACCTTATAGTTTTCCTTAGATTTTGTGGACGTTATTCACACTGTTATGAACAGGGAAACATCAACCTTTATATAGGTTATTAAGGCTTTTACACAAACCCACAGCCCCTACTACTAATACGACGGAATTTAACTATATCATCCATCTATTTATTGCAATTTCTAGAGCAAAGGAGTTATCAACAATTATGAAACTGACATTTAAACAAGATGCGATCCTAAACGGCATTAATATCGTACTAAAAGCAGTTCCCAGTAAAACAACCATGACCATCCTGGAATGCATATTCATCGATGCCAGCGGATCAGAGATCAAACTGACCGCCAATGACATGGAGCTGGGAATTGAAACAAAGGTAGAAGGAACCATCCTGGAAAGAGGAAAAATAGCCCTTGAGGCAAAGCTGCTTTCAGAGATCGTAAGAAAACTTTCTTCTGCAGGAGATTCCCTTGTTACCATTGAAAGTGATGAAAAGCTTACCACCACGATTTCCTGTGAAAACTCTGTATTCCATATCCAGGGTCGGGATGGAGAGGAATTTGCTTATCTTCCGTATATTGAACGGGATCATTATATCTGTCTCTCCCAGTTCTCATTAAAGGAAGTGATCCGCCAGACTATTTTCTCTATTGCACCCAATGACAGCAATAAGATGATGACTGGAGAGCTTTTCCAGGTGACCGGGAACCAATTAAAAGTGGTTTCTCTGGATGGTCACAGGATTTCCATCCGAAATATTGAATTAAAAGATACGTATCATGATATAAAAGTCATTGTTCCTGGCAAGACTTTAAATGAAGTCAGTAAGATTCTGGGCGGAGACAATGAAAAGGAAGTGCTTATATTCTTCAGCACCAACCACATTTTATTCGAATTTGATGATACCATCGTTGTATCCCGCTTAATTGAAGGAGAATATTTCCGGATTGATCAGATGCTTTCCAGCGATTATGAGACAAAGACTGCAGTAAATAAAAGAGAGCTTTTAGACTGTCTTGACCGGGCAACCATCCTGGTGAGGGAAAATGATAAAAAGCCCCTGATCATGAATATTGAGGATCAGGAAATGCAGCTTAAGATGAATTCCAGCTTTGGATCCATGAATGCCGAGGTTCCGATTCATAAAACAGGTAGTGACATCATGATCGGATTTAATCCAAAGTTCCTGATCGATGCCTTAAGAATTATTGATGACGAAGAAGTAACCATTTACATGCTGAATCCCAAATCCCCCTGCTTTATTAGAGATGAAGAAGGAAAATATATTTACCTGATCCTTCCTGTCAACTTTAACGCGGCAGCTGTTTAAAATAGGATCAGCCATTTATGCCCAATAAGCATGGGCATTAGAGAGGAAATTATGGAGACTATCAAGTTAAGGGAAGAATATATCAAACTGGGACAAGCCTTAAAGGCTGCTGGTATGGTTGGATCAGGGGTTGACGCCAAATTTGTCATAGAGGATGGTCTTGTACAAGTCAATGGCCAGGTAGAATACCAGAGAGGAAAGAAATTAAGAGCCGGAGACGTAGTCACATTTGATGGCAATACCATTAAAATCGAGGAATAACACCATCCATGATCATTGAATCGATAGAGCTTAAGAATTACCGCAACTATGATGAATTACATATGGATTTTAGTCATGGAACCAATATACTCTATGGGGACAATGCCCAGGGGAAAACAAATGTCTTAGAAGCAATCTATGTCTGTGCTACGACAAAATCCCACAGAGGGAGCAAGGATAAGGAAATCATACAGTTTGACAGGGATGAGTCGCATATCAAGCTAAACATCAGAAAGAAAGATATTCCATACCGTATTGACATGCATTTGAAGAAGAATAAAGCCAAAGGCGTGGCAGTAAATGGCGTTCCCATAAGGAAGGCCAGTGAATTGTTTGGAATCGTCAATGTTGTATTTTTTTCTCCCGAGGACTTAAATCTCATAAAAAATGGGCCGGCAGAAAGGCGTCGGTTCGTTGATTTGGAATTATGTCAACTAAATAAGCTTTACGTCCATTCCCTTGTGCAGTATAACAGGATCGTGACGCAGCGCAATAAACTGTTGAAAGATATGGCTTTCCGGCCTGATTATGAAGAAACCCTGGATATATGGGACATGCAGCTGGTCCAATATGGAAAGGAAATGATTGGTTACCGGAAACAATTTATAGAACAGCTGGATGGAATCATCGGTCCCATCCACGGTCATCTTTCCGGAGAGAAGGAAACTTTGCGTATCCTTTATGAGCCAAATGTAGAGGAGGATGCGTTTGAAGATGTCATAAGGCGAAGCAGGCAGCAGGATATCAAGCAGAAAACGACGCTTATCGGTCCCCACCGGGATGATTTAAGTTTCATCATTAACGGAATCGACATTCGCCGGTTCGGTTCCCAGGGGCAGCAGAGGACAGCGGCTTTGTCCTTAAAGCTTGCAGAAATAGAACTGGTAGAAAAAACAGTATATGATTACCCCATCCTTTTACTGGATGATGTATTATCAGAGCTGGACAGCAGCAGACAAAATCAATTACTTGCAGGAATCAATCATATACAGACCGTGATCACCTGTACGGGGCTGGAGGAATTTGTAAGAAACCGGTTTCCCGTAGATAAGATATTCCGGGTGGTAAGCGGTACCGTAGGCAGTGAAAATTAATTCAGGAGGAAGCGTGCAAATATGAGTCAAGAATATGGTGCAGATCAAATCCAGATATTAGAGGGTCTTGAAGCAGTAAGAAAAAGACCTGGTATGTATATCGGCAGTACATCCACAAGGGGACTTCATCATCTGGTTTACGAGATCGTGGACAATGCGGTGGATGAAGCTCTGGCAGGATATTGCGACAGCATAGAGGTAATTGTCCATCCTGACAATTCCATTACAGTCGTGGATGACGGACGAGGAATTCCCGTAGGAATCCAGAAAAAGGCAGGAATTCCGGCAGTAGAGGTGGCTTTTACCATCCTTCATGCCGGCGGCAAATTCGGCGGCGGGGGATATAAGGTTTCCGGTGGTCTTCACGGCGTGGGTGCTTCTGTGGTAAATGCTCTTTCCCAGTGGCTTGAGGTGGAAATCCGCCAGGATGGAAAGATCTATAAACAGCGTTATGAAAAGGGAAAGACCATGTATCCATTAAAGGTCATAGGAGATTGTGGTCTGGATGAGCATGGAACAAAGGTTACCTTCCTTCCCGATGATGATATTTTTGAGGAAACGGTCTATGATTATGATACTTTAAAGATCCGTCTCCGTGAAACCGCATTTTTAACCAAAAACTTAAAGATTATCCTGAGAGATGAGAGAGAGGATAAGCATGAGCACGTGTTCCACTATGAAGGTGGCATCAAAGAGTTTGTCACCTATTTAAACAAGGGGAAAACCTCTCTTTATGATCAGGTGTTTTACTGTGAAGGGACAAAGGATGGCGTCTATGTTGAGGTCGCCATGCAGCATAATGATTCTTATACAGAGAATATCTACAGCTTTGTTAATAACATTAATACTCCGGAAGGAGGAACCCATCTGGCAGGCTTTAAGAGTGCCCTGACAACCACCTTAAATGATTATGCCAGAAAGAACAAGCTGTTAAAGGAAAATGAAACCAACCTATCCGGTGAGGACATCAGAGAAGGCTTGACAGCCATTATAAGCGTCAAGATTGAGGAGCCCCAGTTTGAGGGTCAGACAAAGCAGAAATTAGGAAACAGCGAGGCAAGAGGAGCAGTGGACAACCTCTTAAGGGAACAGTTCACTTATTATTTAGAGCAAAATCCAAGCCTTTCAAAAACCATTTGTGATAAATCCATCCTGGCCCAGCGGGCAAGAGCCGCA
>Ga0213829_1001870_pt1 | contig 14359 bp, 17 predicted proteins | sample MC6MC0896MG_FD_180665 | JGI IMG/M metagenome (GOLD analysis project Ga0213829, IMG submission 180665) | Enriched soil aggregate microbial communities from Iowa State University, Ames, United States - MC6-MC0896-MG | ecosystem: Environmental > Terrestrial > Soil > Unclassified | place: USA: Iowa...
CATTTAATAACAATCTAAAAATTTTATGCTGTTTTTCGGTTTCAACAATAGGTGTAAATAAATCTAACATTTTTTATTTCTCAAAGAATATTTTAAATAAAAATTTTAAATTTCATCATACTAAAAAATTATTAATAATCAAATCTATATGGAAAATCTGTAATTAGTGTATTTTCAATACTTTCTTATCAGTTTTTAATGCTGGAACAGAGCTAATAAGTGTCCTTATTTTTTAATTAATAATAGCTTAATTATTATGAATTAGTACTTTAACATGTCCAAAGCTTTAGCTTATGCACCAGCTATAAATACAGCAAAAACAAAGTTGCCCAGTACTGAATCAGATCCTTTCTATGGTTCTATTTCAAAGCATAAATACGCTGAATTTTCACTTTGTGATAAAGATGGTAACCCAGTTGCATCACCAGTAATTAGAGTATTGCTTACAGAAGGTGATAAAAGCATTGAAAGCCAATGGCAAACACCTTTTGAAAACAGTAATCCAGAATTAAAAATGCCTATGCTCATGGCTAATCTTCAAACTGGGCAAATGCTACAAGCTGCTGCAACTTTAGGAGAGAATTCACCATTCATTTCCGCATTAAGCGATATGGCTTCTGGTCCTTTAGCAACTGCTGAAAGCGCTCTTAAAAGCGTTGAGGGACGCACAAATTTAACCAAAGTGAATACAACTCAAGTATTCCTATCTACCTCTTCAGTACGTCTCAATTTATCAATCTTTTTCTTAGCATTTAGTGATGCAAAATCAGAAGTAGAAGACAAGATCATGCAATTGGAGGCTTGGAGCCTACCAGTTTCATTATCTTCTGAGTCTACGCTGCAGAATGTTGTTAATGATTCAAATACTTCTTTAGAAGGCTTGTTTTCAGGTGTTATTCCACCGTTTGTATCACTTACTACTCACGGCAAAACTTATAAGCCATTCATTATAGAAAGCGTTTCAGCACCAATTGTCGCGCCAATTGATGAAAAAGGTAACCGGTTAAGTTTGGCAGTTAATATTAGTTTAATGAGTCGAACTGCTTGGGATTCTAAAGACATTTATAAATTATATGGAGGCAACTAATGATTACATTTGATCCTGTGCCAGTTGGTAAAAACACCTTTCTAATGCAAGAGCTTAGTTTTGAACAGTGTCTTAAAATTTCAATTATTGCCCCTAATTTAAATGAAAAAAGGCTTACAGCTTTTCTTAAATCAGCTTTAGAGAATATGGTTGATCCATTGCTTTTGACGATTCAGGAACGGTATTTACTGCTGCTTAAGTATCTTGAAAAACAAAGCAATACTATGTTGGAAGTAAACACAGACTGGTCTAAAGTTTTCCTACAATCGGAAAGCAATTGGAAAACTGAAGCTACTCAAAATGGTATTACTGTTAGACAGCTTATTGGAAAGGAAGCTGAGTTCTTAGAACATAATTGCAAAAATGTCGCTGAATGGATTGCTTGCATGATGGCATTTCAGTTGAGTTATTTTAATCACGAGCATTTATCGATATTGCCTGATAGATCAAATCCACAACTATTTGAGGAACAGTTTAAACAGCGGTTAGATTTCATTAAGAAAATGCCAGCTAGTGATTTTGATTTGTGCTATCAAGATTTCAACAACTTAAATAATGAGCTATTTACTCATTTACGTTTAAGTGTTGATAACCACGGCATATTAGTGGAAAGAGGTGCAGATGACGCGCCAGCACGATTTCGCACCACTACCGTCTTTACAGGAATCATCAAAGAGCTGGACCGATCTTTTGCTTGAGACTGCTAATAGTATATCTGCAAACTGTCCAATGCCATTATCTGATGCTTTGAAAATGCCTTTGAGTTTTGAAAGTACTTATTTCAACTCATCCGCGTGGGAAAACCGTAAGAAGAACTTAGAAAATGAAATTGAACGCCACAATGCTTTTATAAAACTCGGACAGGAAGTCATTAGGGGGCTAAATGCACTAGCTACAAGAAGTCGATAATTAATCAAAATTAGAAAAAAGTCTGAGTAATTCAGGCTTTTTTTGTGTCTTTCCCTTTGGAACCTAGCTCAATTCAAAACAATAACACTTGCAAAAATAACCACAAATGAAACTTGGGGAAATAGGCCATGTCTGAGCATCAGGCAATTGAAGTCACAGTCACGACCATTGCTAATAAAACTACTTTTTGGAGTGGTCTAGCTAGTGCTTTTGGCTCATTAACATCAATTAATTGGTTGAGCTATACAGGTGCAATTGTCGCTGTTGTTGGCCTATTCATAAGTTTCATTTTTCAGTGGAGACGTGATCGCAGAGAACGTATAGAAAGTGAATTACGTGAAAAAGAAAGCGAGTTACGAATCAAAGTCTTAGAGCAAGATAGTTTACGAAAGAGGAAAGATGAATGAAGTTTATTGAAAATAGTGCTTGGCAGTACCTTTCTGTCAAGCTACCGACAATTGGTGCATTCATCATGCTGATTTTGTTGCCTGCACTTCAATGGGGTGTAGATTATGAGGTAATTCCTAAAGAATATCATGCTTTTGTGACTGGTACTTTAATGCTTGGTCTGTCATGGATTGGAAAGAAAATTTCTCAGCCGCGACTTAATGGCCCGCAACTAACAGGCCAGTTAGTAGGGATCAATTCTTTATTGAATATCCCATCCCCAACAAAACCTGATGAATTAGCTTGGATTGCAGAAGCAAAAAAGCATATTGGTCTGCAAGAAATACCAGGTAAACAGCACAATCCAACTATTTTGAAATGGTTAAAAGAGCTTAAAGCGTGGTGGGCCGATGATGAAACGGCTTGGTGTGGAACCTTCGTAGCTCATTGCTTGAAGGTAGCAGGAATTGCATATCCTAAACATTGGTACCGTGCATTGGATTACGTGAATCACGGCACAAAGTTAGCAAAACCCGCTTACGGGTGTGTAGCAATTAAAACTCGAAAGGGTGGTGGGCATGTTTGTTTTGTCGTAGGGCGAGATATGTCTTCTGGGAAACTCGTTTGCCTGGGTGGAAACCAATCAAATAAAGTGTGTTTCGCGCTGTATAGTGAGTCTGAATTCCAAGAGTTCCGTTGGTATGGACGTACACCTCAACCTGCAAGTAAACGTTATTCTTTACCGCAATTAAAAGGCGTAACAGCAACTAGGGTTTCTGAAGCCTAATGAAGTTAGTATTACTGAGCTTTCTTTTATGTGGTTGTACGGCACATACAATTAATAGCAATGTAAATGTATCTATTTGCGTTAAAGCAATTTAAAAAAAGCCCTGAATGATCAGGGCTTTTTATTACTGAAGATACTTTTTACTCTAAATCATCTAATAATAAAGTCGTTCTTTAATTCAAAAGATTGTTTTCAACATGCATGGCTATACTTCTTCCCGTTGTACAAGATTGGAGGTATAGGTCAAATGCTGATGTAACACTGTTATCTATTGAGGACTGTTTCGCAAAGATAGTCTTCAATTGCTCTATATAGTAACTAATGAATTGCCTTTCACTTTCAAAGCTATTAAGGCTTTTTAAATTGCGCTGGAAGTCCTGTAATAATCCTAAATCAGAAGGAATATTCAAACAGCACACCTCTATTGTCCATTCTTTAACCTCATTAATTTGAGCTCGTAAATGGTCACGTCCACCAAGTTCAAATGACTCAAAAAATGGCCCTATAGGTATTGTATACAATGAAGTTTCATAGCCATTAAATATTGAAAAGATAAGCGTGTTATTAGAAAGAAGCTCTTTTGGGAGTCCTTCAGATAATCTCCTTTCTATTTCCATTTGAATCTTATTCATTTGATCCAGCTTTTGTTCTTGTTCTGTAAAATTTTCAAAATAATTCATTATACGATTTATAAATAAACTGTCTCCTGTACCTGTAATAGCGCCACGGCACCATAACTTTATTTTCGCTTCATCATCATGAGATATTCTTAATAATCTGGAATTTAAATCATAAACCATGGCTCTTTTATCGGCTGCGATTAGTATGCAGTCTCCCAAATGAGCCGAAATAATCATTGTCATTGCTGTGTTTTTAGAGTTTTCCGAAGTTATGTTATTCTAGCCTCATAATTTTTAATTAGAGAATAAAAAAATATGGCGGGCGGTTCGCGTTTGGTAATTAACGATAAAGGTATTACTTTAATAACGGGAGGTAAATTTGAAGTTAAAGCTGGTCAGCATATATTCAAATCTGGTGGACAAGTTGTTAGTCATATCCCTACTTTACCTGAAGTAAATAGTGGTTTATTCAATGTTAGTGTTCAGCTTGTAGATGGTGAAAATATACCTCATCGAAATAAAGCATATTTTGCGGTAACTGAATCCGGTAAGTTGATTGAAGGAACAACTAATTCAGAAGGTTATACTTCACCTATTTATACTGAACAACAAGAAAACATTAGTTTTCATTTAGTTGATAAATATACAAACCTTGTAGATGATAACTAATAATGTCAAAAGCCTACGCAAGATTAAGAATCAAAGAAAGCAAGAATATCTTAAATTTTAGTAAGTTTAGTTTTGTAGCTACCTTTGTAACTAGTAAGGGGCGAGTTGGTGCAACCAGAAAACTGCCAATTCAATCAAATGGTTTGGGTAGTGAAGCATTTTTTGAGTTAAATGAACAAGAAGATGGTGCAAAAACAACGGTTTCTTTTAAGATATTTTTGCCATCGGGAACTGAATATAATCCTCAAGTTAAAATTTATGGTCATACATATACAAAAGAAGCCAATTCAAAACCCTTAATAACTGAATATCAACTTAAACTATTTCAAGATAAAACCGAAAAAGAAGATAAGCATAAAGTTCAAAATCGAACTGTACCAACTACTTATCCTGTACCTGAAGGTTTAAGAATGGTTGCTTATTTGAGGAATGAAATTAAAACAGCTGGCGCTAAAAATGGCATAGATCCTCAGATCGTTGCATCTATTGTATTTGAAGAAAAAATGCATGGTGTATGGGCTTATAGAAAGAACCTCTTATCCTTTTACCTTAATCTAGGTGAAGTCTATCCTCATAACAGCTATGGCTTTGGAGAGATGCAAGTTGGCTTAGCAGCAGAGTTGATGAACATTGATAAAAGGAATCCTGATTGGCTCTATGAAACTTTTGTTGTGATCTGTACTGACGCCACTGTAGCTATGGATCTAGTAGCAAAAAATGTGGTCCGTGGTGGAAACATATTAGGACGGAAATTAACACTACAAGAGTCAACTGTTTTTTATAATGCGGGTGAAAAGGCTTTAAGAAGTTGGATAAAGGGAGAAATTCCAAAAGAAAGGCTTGAAAAAGCTGTCTATGCGCGTTCATGGAAATGGCAAGAAGCTATAAAATTAGCTCTTAATGGTGACGTAATAGCAATTCCAGATGGATGCCAAGGAACTTGCCGTGCAGATCCAGAACTACAGGTTGAAACATGGAAATTTGATCCATCATTAAAATTGAGTTTATAAATTATGATTAGATATGTGGCTATATTATTTTTATTCTTATCGGGTATTGGTGGATATACGATTGATAAGTTTGGTCAAGATTTATGTATTAATGAATATATTGCTATTGGCACTATTACCTATTTTAAAGAGTTAAATGGAGTTTCGGCTAATGATCCATCAATGTTAGGGATGTGTGGCCTATTATCGATCATATTTTCAATAATCTTAATTTTTATAAGAAATAAGTATTTTTACGCTACTATTTCTCTGGTTCTATTATTGGCTGAATTAATACTACTAAATATGATGGAAACCGTATCTTATAAAGAGATTATTTATGATTCCATCACTAAGTGTTCTAATTATTCAACTCTTGTATGGCTCTTATTTCAGGCTATGTTCTTAATTTTTAGTGGTATTTATTTGTTCAAAAACAAATGAAAATGAAGTTTAAAAATAAAAGGGCGAAAAGCCCTTTTTTAAATCACTTTTGATAAATTCTCTATGAATCGTTGTCGTACCTCAATTGGTAAGAATCAATCAGGTAAGCTTTACGGGGAATCATTTACTCTAAGCCAGACAGTTGCCCATCTTGTACTGCGACTCCACGCACATTACATAAATATTGGACACCCGGCGAGGGCTACTCAGGACTATGAAAAATCTAACATTAAAACATTACTTGGCGCTTATTCTGGTGCTTTCAGGCATTCTGGCTATTTGCTTTGAATCCCTTACAAAAGGTTTTGTCACCTACATACCCTACAGCGGTGGTGAATTTGTTTACATGAGGGAAATGGAAGGTTCAAGTGAAGACGAAAGCATACTTCTTTGGCTCTTCGGAATTATAAGCGTTATTCTCGGCGCTATAATGTTCTTTGTGAAGAATATTAAGTATGTTCTGAGAATTGGCTTTTTTGCTTATGTATTCTTTTTCCTATGTGCGCTCATGACCGATAGCGACCCTCTGAATCAGCTCATTATTAACACTATTAAATTTGATCATAATATTTACTTGATCTTATGGTGCCTTTCGGTTGTTATTTATACAGGTGTCTTTATCAAGCTAAATATTCAGCAAAATAAATTAGAAGATTAAATTTTTTAGAATTAATGAAATTGAGAAAATATTTGCTCAATTTCATTAATATTTAATTAAAATGTGCAAATATTTTCTCATTTCGTTATCAGTGGCAGTTCATCCCATCTAAACGGATTTTTGCTCAATTTGTCTCTACTCATCGACCATGTTCGACCAGGTATATAACACGTACTTATACCGAGTTTTTTCTTTCCGAATTTTGTGTGTACCTTATCTAGTGTTTTCATCAATTGTTCTTTCTTTTCTATAGCTTCGAAATCTGTGAGTAGGTCATAAGTGTGACCAGTTTTGGGTTCTAGCCCAGTTAGTATCACGCCGCACTTCTTATACTTAATACCTTCTTTAAAAATGTGAGATACCATTTTTGTTGCAGCTTTTACGAAATCTAACGCACAATCTGTTGGCTGTGAAAATGAGCCGGTTATTGACCTGTTATAAAACGGTACATTTTCATCAAAAGGACTTGATTGAACAAAAACAATAAGACAGCCGCATAATGACTCATCATCTCTCAATCTCTTACATGCTTCTTGAGCATGCATCGCTATCGCTTCTTGAAGGTCAATAAGTTCGGTAACTTTTGAACCAAAAGAACATGACTTAATAATTTGCTTTTTAGAGGGTGGGGTGTCTTCAATTTCAAGGCAAGAGATGCCTTGCAATTCATTAATTGTTCTAGCCATCACTATTGAAAATTGGCGTTGCATTTCGCAGGCTTCAGTACATGCAAGGTCTAATACTGTTTTAACTCCCATAGAGTGCAACTTCTTTGCATGTTTACGGCCAACTCCCCAAACCTCAGAAACGTCTATTTGAGCAAAGTAGTATTCTTTGTTGCAAGGGTCCATGTTCACCAGATCACAAACCCCATTAAACCCTTGATTTTTCTTAGCTATATGGTTGGATATTTTTGCTTCCGTCTTGCTGCGACCAATTCCTACGCACACGGGCAAACCAATCCATTTCCATATTTGCTGGCGCATCTCTTGGCCAACTTTTTCTAAATCAAAGTTCTTCTCATAAGCAGAGAAGTCAACAAAGCACTCATCAATCGAGTACGGTTCAACTTCTTCATCCGTTACATATGAAGCAAGAATCTTATGAAAGCGCCGTGACATTTCGGCATACATTACATAGTTGCTTGATAGTACAACTACATTATGTTTTTGAACTATGTCTTTAATTTGGAAAAGTGGTACACCCATCTTTATGTTTAAAGATTTCGACTCATTGCTACGCGCCACGGCGCACCCATCGTTGTTACTGAGAACAATCACGGGCTTATTGTTCAAACTTGGGTCAAAGACTCTCTCACATGAGACGTACATGTTATTAACATCTATAAGAAAGAAGACCTTATTTTCATGTCTCATGAATTCCTTCTTGTCATTTTAATGATGCAAGTGACAACGCCCCAAATTATTAATTCCTGTCCTTCCGAAAGATAAATATTTTTATATTCTGGATTTTCGGCTTTGAGCCATTTCTTAGACTCTTCAATCATTAAGCGCTTAACCGTAAAATCATTATCGATTAGTGCGACTACAATATCGCCGTGTTTAGCATCTAAGCTACGATCGACAATGAGCTCGTCATCAATGTCGATGCCAGCGTTGAGCATTGAGAGTGATGCGACTTTGACAATGAAAGTTGCAGTTTCATTTTTTATTAAGTGCTCATTCATATCGAGCGCTTTGTCGATGTAATCCTGTGCCGGGGACGGGAAACCTGCTGAAATCTTTTCTAAAGCATAAGGGACAAGCATGTGAGTTGATGGTACAACTTGCTTGATTGATAAGGCCTCAGATAAAACAATACCATTTTGTAGATATGGTTTTATCTGGATGATGGATGGTGCAATTTCGCTCATAGAATATCCCCTAACTTGAATTTGTAACATATTCAAGATGATATGCTAGAGCACAGTTGAAATTCAAATTTAAAAAGCTGTGGATAAACAAATAGAAGTCAAAAGTTGACGCGATTTAAAGTGTATTTGGTCGGAAATTATTCACAATAATATAAAAGGTTACATTGTAAACAAGTAGGCAATATACTTTTATTAAGATAGTAAAGAAAACTATGAGAATGAAGGCTTAAGTTATTGATTATGAACTTATCCACAAAACTATCTATATGTGTTATTTATAGCTTTGCTATGCTATCTCCCATTAAATCATAAAGATAAAAAATAACTAAAAAGTCAGGATTGCTCAATAGGAAAAAATCCCATATCTTAACTATATACATGAGAATATTGGTAAGGTCTTGTGTTTACCCCCTTGTTGATGACCATGAAGAAATAAGTGGAGAATTTAAACGGGGGGATTGGGCTACCCACACAGTCGAACATTCTTTAGAGGAAAAGTCGACTGGGGGTAGGAATAAAAACCTGCATTGTCTTAAACGCATAATTCACTGTAGTAAGTAATGCTTCCAACATTAGTTTCTACGGTTAACTGAGTTTTCTATTCAATCAACTTATACGCCGTTAACTGCGAAGCTTCCAACGACGCGGTTAACGATGACGGTTTTCGTCATGCATTAGCTGTATTAAATCGCAAAACATGGCATAAGGCAATGCTGAATTATCGGAGCTTAAGTTGAATATTTTTATATTCTTTTGCTTGCGTGTACTCAGTATTTTTGCTGACTTACTTCAAGTAGCTGATTTTATTATTCGTTAACGAATACGCTGCTCATTAGCAACGATATAGAAACCGCTGGCTTAGGCTGGCGGTTTTTTGTTAGTTTTAGGAAAGTAATCCGCTGTAAATTCACCTAGTGGCATTTCAATGAAAAATTGATCTGCATCTTCATTTTTACAGTTCAACCAATCCTTTCTATATTCTGGAGGTATGACAATTATTGATCTTTTCTCATCTTCAGGCTTATGAAATTGGTTCATGAAGGGATGGGCGTCAGCGTTGATAGTGAGCATAGACATTGATCGAACTTGCTGCCCGTCAATCACGGTTGAGTCATAAATTGCAGCGACTGTGAATGGCAAACCATCTTCTCGATAGATTCCCCAACGTTCTGCTTTGCCGTTTACATATCTTGGTTCATAAATTTTTTCAACTGGTATTAGCGCAAACTGACTTTTAGCCCATGCATGCTTAAAGCTAGGTTTTTTATCAACAGTCTCAGTTCTAGCATTGTAAGTATATTTTGAGAATTTCAGATCATGATTCCATGGTGGAATCATCCCGAATTTTACTTGCCGCCATTCTATGTTTCCATTGTTACTGAAAAGTAAAGGGCAGTCATAACCTGGGTAAACATCTTCTTTATAGTCAAAAGTTGGTTCGAAAAGATCTAGAAGGTGTACTCGATCTTTTTTTATAGGTTCGTAATTTGCACACATAGCTAAATCCTTTAACTTTTTTATAACTTATTATTTTTGTACAAACTTGTGTACATATTTTTATTATAACTTGTATTTTGTAAAAATAATTTAAGTAAAACAATTATTTAGGAAAAGTACCATTCTTATCAAACATTATGATTTTAGACATATTTTTACATATCTCCAAAATCATTCAAAGCAAACTTTCTAAGACACATCTACCATATATCCTTTTAAAATCATAAATTAATTCAAAGCTCCATCCATTAATTTTTCTAAAAATTGTATAGATTAATGGTATGGATAGGGAAGATAAATGGTTTGAAATTATAACGCGGAAGTTTGCAAAACAAAAAATAATAATGAAACAGTTTAGTAGAAAATTCTTCCTTTATTTAGAGTAAAACAATAGTCAGCATCTTCTAAATTAGAAATCCAAATGATTATCTAATCGTTTTCTCTGATTATAGTTACATACGATACTTTTTGATAAACAATATATAAATTGAAGAGTACTCAATTAGCGCTATATTGAAAATTATCCTAATAAGAATTTAGAGAAAGCAATGAAAATTGGATTTATTGGTGGAACCAATGACGGTATCGTAATCAATGCTGCCGATGGCCTCGATACTTATAAGCTTGAATGGCACTACAAAGCAGAAAAACACTGTGAATCGCAACCTACACTAGGGCTTAGTGGACCCGAGTATGATTATTACAACTTATTAATTCTAAGAAAAAATAAAGAGGCCAAACTCTTTTACGTACTGACTACAATGGAAAAAGAAGAAATAGCAAATAAAATCCATGAATATTGGGAACAGTCTACTTCTGTTGGGTATGATTTCGATGAGTAAGCATTTTTAAATTTTTAGTTGTCTAAAGGCGTAAGTTTTAACTTTAATCATAAATTGAATGAATAGTTAGTGATTTCATATAGCACATGCGCTCTTAATTCATGATGGAGGGGTACTTTGGGATGATCAAAGTTTTTAACTTTTTGCATTCCTATCCGCTCCATTACAGCTTGAGAAGGTGTATTAAGAGTAGCTGTGAACGAAACGATCTTATCTAAATTAAGTATATTAAAACCATAGTCTAAAACGGCTTTTGCTCCTTCGGTAGCATAACCTTGTTTCCAGAATTCTTTTGCAAGTCTCCAACCAATTTCGACACATGGAGAAAAATCAAATTGCTCAGGTTGGTTGTGTAAACCAATAAACCCGATAAATTGATGGCTTTCTTTTAATTCTACTGCCCAAAAGCCCCAACCATTTTCATCAATGAGACGTGAAATTTTTTGGATTAAGTTAAGACTTTCTTGAGGTGTTAGAAGGCTTGGGAAAAATTGCATGACGTCTTCATCTAGTCCCATTTTGATAAAAGGTTCAAAATCACTTTCTTTCCATTGTCTTAGGATTAGACGTTCAGTTTTAATCATAGAATAACTCTTTAATAAACGATAACTTTTTCGTAAGAAGGTTAAAGCGGCTTCTGCACAATCTTCTGTAAAATGATTTTGAAATTAATACTGATGACACCTTTAATTTTGTTTAAGGTATTAATAACAAAATGAGAAAACGAATTTAAATCTTTAGTCGCAACGTGCAAAACATAATTAGATTCGCCTGTAATAATATAAGCATTAATGACTTCATCAAAATTTTTGATCTGACTTAGAAAAAAGTTGTGATCGTTTTCTGTTAATTGTGCGAGTTTAATTTCGACAATTGTCTCAATTCTTATGCCTAATTTTTCATATCTGAGATGGTCTTATCAAGTGGAATTTATGATTTAGAGCCAATACAAAAGACTCATTTAAATCATGCACTGAATTTGACAAAAGAAGATATTTTGAAATATAGCCCTATTCATCATAAAGAGTGGATTGATATCCTGTGCACAATATTATGTGGAGAACTTGAACTCGAAGAATTGAAATGGCAAAGCCAAAACTATTTTGAAAGTAAAAAAGATCAAGAACAGGGGTTAGTATCTTTTTCACTTATTCCTCACATTAATCATTATACGATTTTAGAGTATTATTTTAGGCATATATTAAGTTAAGTATTTGAAAAATAATATATGCCATATTGTTTTATAAAATTCTTAACCTAAGCCGATCATAAGATAAATGTGAGATAAATCACAACTTACCCTGATTTTTACAGAAAGTGCGAGTTGTTCTTGACCTGAATATAGAACTTAATTAGATTAAAAAGATAGTGCTTTCTCACTAAGCGACAAAATGTTTAGCTGTTGTTTAGATGAGTTTTTAAGTCCGTAGCTTCCCAAGATACGGACTTTTTTTATTTTTTAATTAAAATTAAAATATAATAGTTGTTTATTCTAATTTTAGAACTTATTTAGAATCTATGGGTTTTAAATGTATGCTTATAAAAGCATTTCATAATAAAATTTATGTAAAAAATAATTAAAAAAACTTCATCAATCTGTAATATCTCTTGGTTAGGGTAAAAGCAGAAAAACAAAAAAGAGAAAACTATAACGAATAATTAAATAATAGGTAGTCTTCTTACGTGGATAGATTTAGTCGGCTCATATGGGTTGGCTTTTTATTTAAAAAGGAGCCTTTATGAAAGTACAATACTTTGAAGGTGGGATGTATGTACATATGTGTCCGGCTTGTGGGCATTTCCACTATATTCCGGTAGAGCATCCCTTTTCTAATGGGAATCAATGGTTCTTTAACGGTAGCCTTGAAAAACCAACATTTAATCCGAGCATAAGTATTATTGGACGTTGTCATTATTTTATAGAAGAAGGTTTTATTGAATACTCTCTTAATTGTAAACATCATTTAGCGGGACAGAAATTAGAATTGCCTGAACTACAAATTAAGAATAATTTATAATTAAATAATATATTTATTTTTATTTATGTTTTTTTGAAGTAATATTTTTTTACGTATTTGATACTAAACCTTTATAGTTAAAAAAATTGTAAATCTCTTCTGATTGCTGATTTATTTAAAGTCTGAAATAATTTTTATAAATAATTGTTTTGTTAGGTTTTTATGGATATCTGGAAATTTTTGCGAAGTTTTAATACAGTTGGTACCTATCTTGCACTTTCTACTTTTATATTATTGGTAATGATTATATATTTTTATATTATAGATCCTTCTTGAAAATTTATAGGCAAGAATAATAATTAATCTTTAAACCCAAACCTATAATTCTCTAATTTTTAGAATTGGTTCACATTTTTGATCTAAAAAAGATACTAGCGTTGTACAAAACAAAGTTTTATGAAAATATGATTTAGTTTTGATGTGGGGGAGGCCAATCAAAATTTCTTTCCAAAAATGTTTTAATTCTTAAATATAACGACAGTACAAATCATAACAACGATGTATGAATAAAAGATATGGAGATTTTTCATGAAGTTTTGCCAAGTATCGGCTGCTTTCTTAACATTGGCCGCCGTCAATCTAGTCCATGCAGCCCCAAACACAACAAGTTCTTTACTAGATTCTTCTCAAGCAAAGGGAATTATTAAAAATCAATATATTGTTATTCTTAATAAAGATGCTGGACCATCTATAGATTTTGCCCAAAATATTGCTAAGCAACATGGAGGTAAGATTCTACAGTCATATGACACTGTACTTCAGGGTTTCGCAATTTATTTACCCGATACAGCGGCTACTGCTTTTGTCGAAGCAATGAAAAAAAATCCGCAAGTACTTTCTATAGAAAACGATACAGTCATGAAAATTGATGCCACTACGCAGAGTAATCCGGATTGGGGGCTAGATCGCATTGACCAAAAAGCTTTACCTTTAAATTCTGCTTATTCATATTTAGAGACGGGTTCTGGCACGACAGCTTATATTGTTGACACAGGTATATTATCTAGCCATCAACAATTTTCTGGGCGGGTGTTAAGTGGCTATACCGCAATATCGGATGGGAATGGTACAACCGACTGTAATGGGCATGGTACTCATGTTGCTGGAACGGTTGGCGGCAGTACTTATGGTGTTGCTAAGAATGTAAATTTGGTTCCAATCCGGATTTTAGGTTGTGATGGCTCCGGTGCATCTAGTAATGTGATTGCTGGTTTAGATTGGATATTAAAAAATGGTAAAAAACCAGCAGTTGTGAATATGTCATTAGGTGGGGATGCGAGTACCTCTTTAGATAGTGCAGTTGAAAATTTATTTAATAATGGTTATGTCATGGTGGTGGCTGCTGGAAACTCAAATACTGATGCTTGCAGTGCCTCACCAGCAAGAGTAAGTAAAGCACTTACAGTTGCTGCTACAGATAGTACTGATACTCGCGCAAGTTATTCTAATTATGGAAGCTGCGTTGATATCTTTGCACCGGGAAGCCAAATTAATTCTTCTTGGATAGGCAGTAATACAGCTACTAAAGTTCTAAATGGAACATCGATGGCTACGCCACATGTTGCAGGTGTTGTTGCTG
>Ga0213829_1001871_pt1 | contig 14359 bp, 12 predicted proteins | sample MC6MC0896MG_FD_180665 | JGI IMG/M metagenome (GOLD analysis project Ga0213829, IMG submission 180665) | Enriched soil aggregate microbial communities from Iowa State University, Ames, United States - MC6-MC0896-MG | ecosystem: Environmental > Terrestrial > Soil > Unclassified | place: USA: Iowa...
AGACACCCACATCCGGTCGCCATTCACCCAGACAGAGTCGACCACAAACTCATTCGTATCAGCAATGACTTGTTTGGCTTTGTCGATATCGTTGCCCTGATTTCCGGCACCAGCCTCTCCGCCGCTACCCGTTCTATTCAGATCAAGGAAGTTCGGATTTTGATTAGTAACATCATCCTCTACTAAATGCTGCTGGTTCTTACCTCGTCCGCCGTTGGTCATATTATCTAGAATATTTTGGTCATTATTACGGTTCGACATATAATTAGGCGCAGTACGGTCTTTACGCAGGTCGTAGGCTTCCTCTTTTGCACTGCGATTATTTTGACATCCGCTTACGGCAAATAACATAATAAGCGAAAGAAACATCCACTTCTTCAGCATATTACACCTCCTATTACTATCATGCCCGACAGGAGGTCTACCTTGCCGAGAGAAATCTTTCCATGCCTTCGGTTATTGGGGAACTCCGCCGACTTTTCCCTTTTTTCCGCCAACAGTTCTGGTATTCCCGCCAAAATTAAAATAATCCCGCCAAACCTCACGATTATTCCGCCAAATTTTAAAATAATCCCGCCAACCCCATGAATCCCATTCCAACACAAAAAAAACTGCCCAAGAAACCAACTCTCAGACAGTGTTTACATTATTAAGGGTGTCAGGCACCAATAACTGCTCTCGAACAGTGTTTATGTTGTTAATGGTGTCAGGCACCCTTATCGATGGCACCTATCGGGCGGTGACGGGTGCGGTTTTTGGAACTTCGTGGTGATGACGGCAGCGAGGCTCATAGGCCTCGGATGCACCGACCAATATGACTGGGTCGTGGTAGGATGCCGGACGGCCGTCAATCAGGCGCTGCGTCCTGCTTGATGGCGAGCCGCATACCGTGCAAACCGCCTGAAGCTTCGTTACCGATTCAGCGATTGCCATCAACGCCGGCATTTGACCAAACGGCTCGCCGCGGAAATCCATGTCGAGACCGGCACACACGACGCGATGGCCGCTGTCAGCTAGCTGCTGAACCACCCGGACAATCCCTTCATCAAAAAACTGAATCTCATCAATCGCAATAATATCTATATCTGCTTCAACATGATGCAGAATCTCAATCGAACGGGAAATTGGCGTCGCATGAAAAGAAGAACCATTATGAGAAACTACACATTGGTCACTGTAGCGATTATCAATTTTTGGCTTAAAAACAGCTATTTTTTGTTTCGCAAATTGAGCTCGTCTGACTCGGCGAATCAATTCCTCTGATTTCCCAGAAAACATACTGCCGCAGATAACCTCAACCCATCCGCTTTGCTTCATTAAATACATAATACGGCGTCTCCTTCCTTAAAACGAACCCTTTAATCGATCTTTTTTTACTATTAAACCGCTAATTACGTTTGCAGCAACACTTAGCAGCCTTTAAGTATTTATACTACACATCTATGTCAACATCGCATTTTTCTCAATAAAAAACAGGCAAGTCAAAGTTTCTCTTGCCTGTTCCTCCGCAATTATTGTTGCTGTTGCTTAAGGCCGTATTTTTTGTTGAAACGGTCAACACGTCCGCCAGCTTCAGCGAATTTTTGACGACCAGTATAGAATGGATGACATTCTGAACAAGTTTCAACACGGATCTCTTTCTTAACAGAACCAGTTTCAAACGTGTTACCACATGCACAAGTCACCGTAACTGTTTTATAATTTGGATGAATTCCTGCTTTCATTCTTTTCATCTCCTTCCGCCCTGAATCATTCGAAACAGAGTTATCTAAAGTGCTTGTCTAAATCAAGCACTGAATTACTTAAAACACACTGCATCCATTATAACAAGGCAATCCTGTTTTTGCAAGATGGGATTTGTTGGTTTCTTTTTTAAAAAGGAACCTAGGATTGCGACTGAACTTGAGGCAGTCCCTGTAATCAGCCTATGAACGTCTTGACTTCAATTCCTCGCCAAGCTGTGCGAAAAATTCTTCATTTGACTTCGTTTGCCGTAATTTTTTCAAGAAGCGTTCCGCAAAGTCTGGAGAGTCTGACATGGACTTCCGAATCGCCCATAATTTATCCAAATGATCCTTCGGAATCAGCAATTCTTCCTTACGCGTTCCAGAACGGCGGATATCAAGCGCAGGGAAAATTCGGCGCTCAGCCAACTGACGGTCAAGATGCAGTTCCATGTTACCTGTCCCTTTAAATTCCTCATAAATAACATCGTCCATCCGGGATCCGGTATCAACCAACGCCGTTGCAAGGATCGTCAAGCTGCCGCCCTCCTCGATATTACGCGCGGCACCGAAGAAACGCTTTGGACGGTGGAAGGCTGCCGGGTCAATCCCCCCGGAAAGTGTCCGGCCGCTTGGCGGAATCACGAGATTATACGCACGTGCAAGACGCGTAATACTATCCATCAAAATAACGACATCGCGTTTGTGCTCGACTAAGCGCATTGCCCGGTCAAGCACGAGCTCTGCCACTTTAATATGGTTTTCAGGCACCTCATCAAACGTGGAGCTGACGACATCACCAGCAACAGAACGCTCGATGTCAGTTACCTCTTCCGGACGCTCGTCGATAAGCAGCACGATTAACTCGACATCAGGGTGATTCGTCGTAATACTGTTGGCGATTTCTTTCAACAGCATCGTTTTACCTGCCTTAGGAGGAGCCACAATAAGACCCCTTTGTCCAAAACCGACCGGTGCCACTAAATCCATTATCCTTGTTGAAAGGTATTTTGGATTCGTCTCCAGCTTCATTTGTCTATTTGGATAAAGCGGTGTTAACGCCGGGAAATAGACTCGTTCTTTCGCAGATTCCGGATCTTCGCCGTTTACCGCTTCAACGTGCAGCAGTCCGTAATAACGTTCATTTTCCTTTGGGGGACGAACCTTACCGGAAACCTTGTCCCCATTACGAAGATCGAAACGGCGGATTTGCGATGCCGAAATGTAAATATCCTCCGAACTTGGCGAATAGTTAATTGGCCGCAAGAATCCGAAGCCTTCCGATTGGATGATTTCAAGGACACCTTCCATGAAGAAGTACCCCTGCTGTTCGGCACGAGATTTTAAAATAGCAAAAATTAATTCTTTTTTCGTTAATTTGCTGTAATAGGTCACTTTATATTCGCGGGCAAGCTCATAAAGTTCCTTAAGCTTCATATTTTCTAAAATTGAAATTGTTAAGTCCATTTGTGCACCACACTTTAAAATTTTTCCATCAAACCGCTTACTTTAGGCAGCGGGAGATTGTGAGTAAAAAATAAAAATTAAGAGATTAGAGGAATTGAAATGGAAGTAGAAAAGAAATGAATAGAATTGCAGATATTATGCATACTAAAAACAATTACTATTTTACCCTCTGAACAAAAAATTAATCAACTACATTTACTTATTTCATCTGTTGGAAATTTTTTCAGGCGGGAGTTAATTCAACATCCTCTAGAAGTAACCGGAGTTTCGGTGCCTGACACCAATAGCACTATCTTCGTGATGCTATTGGTGCCTGTCACCCTTTGCACTATCTGCATATTATTATTGGTGCCTGACACCCTTTGCATGACACCCTTTGCACTGTCTGCATGCAATTATTGGTGGCTGACACCATGTTTTAAGGCTTTATTTGATTACTAGATTTGGCTTTTTCTTTAGGCTGTGACGGCCTTCGATGAAGCGGACTGTGCCTGATTTGGCGCGCATGACAACGGAGTGTGTTGAGCCGTATGAGCCTTTGAATTGCACGCCGCGTAAAAGTTCTCCATCTGTAACGCCGGTCGCTGCAAAAATAGCATCATCGCCTTTTACAAGGTCGTCCATCCTTAATACACGATTCACATCCAAGCCCATTTTGATGCAGCGCTCAAGTTCAGCATCACTTTGCGGTAATAATTTCCCCATAATTTCCCCGCCGAGACATTTGAGGGCAACGGCCGAAAGCACACCCTCCGGTGCACCGCCTGAACCAAAGAGAATATCGACACCAGTGTTATCGAAAGCTGTATTGATGGCGCCGGCGACATCGCCGTCGTTGATGAGTTTAATCCGTGCTCCGGCTTCACGAAGCTGGGCAATGATATGTTCATGGCGAGGACGATTCAAGACGGTTGCCACAACATCCTCGATATCCTTGTTTTTCGCCTTTGCCACCGCTTTAAGGTTGTCCAAAACAGACGCGTTAATATCGACACACCCAACTGCTTCAGGGCCAACAGCGATTTTTTCCATATACATATCCGGTGCATGCAGGAGGTTGCCATGATCGGCAACAGCAAGAACTGCTAAGGCATTCCAGCCGCCCGATGCTAAAATATTGGTGCCTTCAAGCGGGTCAACTGCAACATCGACACGCGGGCCGTAGCCAGTGCCAAGCTTTTCTCCAATATAGAGCATTGGCGCCTCATCCATTTCCCCTTCACCAATAACAACCGTTCCTTTCATTGGAACGGTGTCAAACACATCACGCATCGCCGAGGTTGCTGCACCGTCAGCTTCATCCTTCTTCCCGCGGCCCATCCAGCGGGCTGAAGCAAGGGCAGCTCCTTCTGTGACGCGGACAAGTTCCATTGTTAAACTTCTTTCCATCAGTTTCCATCTCCCATTTTCACTTTTGCCTATCTAAGTAGAGAATACCATTTTTTCTTTTAGTAGTAATTCAACAAATACTTAAAGTACTATACCTATCATAAAAAAAGCAGCAGTCCTTTTCGAGGAGCCTGTCTCCAATACCTCGAAAAGGTTATGTGTTTTTCAGGTGTTCTACTTCTTCCTTTGTCAGCGTTTCCCGCCAAACGGTCGCACCAAGGCCGTTTAATTTTTCAACGAGATTACTGTAGCCGCGGTCAATATGCTCAAGTCCAGTGACTTCGGTTATTCCTTCAGCAATGAGACCGGCGATGACGAGTGCTGCGCCAGCCCTCAGGTCGCTTGCCTTCACTTTAGCACCATTAAGCTGCACAGGGCCGTTAATGATCGCGGAACGTCCTTCAACCTTAATATTCGCATTCATTCTTCTTAGTTCATCAATATGTTTAAAACGGGCACCATAAATGGTATCGGTGACAACACTAGAGCCTGTGGCTTTTGTTAAAAGAGTCGTAAATGGCTGCTGCAGATCAGTGGGGAATCCTGGATGCACGAGCGTTTTAATATCAACCGCTTTCAATTTTGAAGAGCCGTCAACAAACACCTGATCATCCCCAGATTCAATGTACACGCCCATCTCACGGAGCTTAGCTATCAGTGATTCTAAGTGCTGTGGAATCACATTATCGATTAATACCCCTTCACCAACAGCGGCACCTAAAATCATATACGTCCCTGCTTCAATCCGGTCAGGAATGATCGTGTGGCGGCAGCCGTGTAAAGTATCAACACCATCAATCCGAATCACATCGGTTCCAGCCCCTTTAATTTTTGCCCCCATGTTCGTTAGCAGTGTGGCAACATCAATGATTTCCGGCTCTTTTGCGGCATTTTCTATAATGGTCCGTCCTTTTGCCCGTACCGCAGCAAGCATAATATTGATCGTCGCACCAACGCTGACAACGTCGAGGTAAATTCGGGCACCGCGAAGTTCATCCGCACGCAAATAAATTGCACCTTGCTCGTTCGTTATTTGAGCGCCTAGTGCTTCGAAGCCTTTTATGTGCTGATCGATTGGCCTTGGTCCTAGATGGCAGCCCCCTGGCAGGCCAATGACAGCCTTTTTAAAACGTCCGAGCATAGCCCCCATTAAATAATAGGACGCACGCAGCATTTTCACTTTACCGTTCGGCAGAGGCATGGAAATCATCTTCGAGGGATCAACCGTCATTTCATCTTCTGTGATCTTGACTTTGCCGCCGATTTCTTCAAGCAGGTCTTTCAAGATTTCCACGTCAGAAATATGTGGCAGCCCTTCGATTGTCACTGGAGATTCTGCTAAAATGGTTGCTGGAATTAAGGCGACGGCGCTATTTTTTGCACCGCTGATGCGAACCGTTCCTTTTAACGGATATCCGCCCGCAATTTTAAGTTTTTCCATTTTCGACTCCCTTCTAAGCCCTATTCATGACTGATGAATGGAATAGGACTTTTATCTTTTTCGTAAGCACAAATCTAAGGCTCGAAAGACTTACTTGACGGCGTTTACGCTTTTTTTAAAAGTCCCCTTGGATCAAACAAGGCTCTAGGTATATTTTTCCAACATTAAAAGTCAAATTCCGACAGCTTGTCTATTCTTTAGTTTACACGAAAATTCTATTTTCATGTATCCAAATTAAAAAAATTTGCACGAAAATGGAAAAACCGTGGAATTTTTAGGCGTTTGTACGATTATTCCAGTCTTTTAGGAAGCCTTCCATACCTTTATCGGTCAATGGATGCTTGGTTAGCTGTTCAATGACTTTGTAAGGAATGGTTGCAATGTGAGCACCTGCCATAGCTACACGTGTTACATGGTCTGGATGTCGAACAGATGCAGCAATGATTTGGGCATCTAAGTTATGGATACGGAACAATTCTGCTATTTTCGCTACTAATAGTACACCATCTTCAGAAATATCATCTAACCGACCTAAGAATGGTGAAACATATGTTGCGCCTGCACGTGCTGCTAAAAGCGCTTGGTTTACCGTGAAGATCAGTGTTACATTGACTTTAACACCTTTTTTTGCAAGATAACGAGTGGTCTCTAAGCCTGCTACTGTCATTGGAACTTTGATGGTGACTTTTTTATCCCCGCCATTAATTTTGATTAGTTCTTCAGCTTCTGCAATCATTTCTTCAGCTGTTTCGGCATAAGGTGATACTTCTGCAGATACAGATTCAACTTCAGGTACTTCTTGTAAAATTTCCTCGATTCGATCCTCGAATTTCACACCTTCTTTAGCAACTAAAGAAGGGTTTGTTGTTACACCAGATAAAACTCCCATTTTATATGCCTTTTTAATATCAGCTAAATTTGCTGTATCAATAAAAAATTTCATCGTTTTTCCCTCCAGATTTCGACTAAATTTTCAGTTTCTTATTTACACACTGAAACCGCCCTCTTGCTAAGGGCGGTTTTCATTTTATCACAATTACAAGAAATTACCAAAAGGTGCCTGACACCTTTTGGTATTAATATCCAATTTTCGACATCGAATATTGTCCAGCGGCTGCTGAACAATGCTAAATGGCGCTTTCGCTTTTCTTATTACGCTTTGTTTGATGAACCGAATTCGCGCATTTTGCCGATGACAGTTTCTTTGATGGCATCACGAGCTGGGCCTAAATATTTACGTGGATCATATTCGTTTGGTTTTGCGGCTAAAACTTCACGGACAGCCTTTGCAGAAGTAATTTGATTTTCTGTGTTTACGTTAATTTTAGCTGTACCAAGGGAAATCGATTTTTGGATATCCTTTGTTGGGATTCCAGTACCGCCGTGAAGGACTAATGGTACACCGGTAAGGTTGCCGATTTCTTCCATTTCTTTGAAACCAAGTTTTGGTTCGCCTTTGTAAGGGCCATGAACAGAACCTAATGCTGGAGCAAGGCAGTCAATGCCAGTTTGTTTTACAAGCTCGACACATTCATTTGCATCTGCATACTTAATGCCATCAGCTACAACATCGTCCTCTTGTCCGCCAACAGTTCCGAGTTCCGCTTCAACGGAGACACCTTTAGCGTGAGCATACTCAACCACTTTTAAAGTTGTTTCAACATTTTCTTTAAATGGGTGGTGGGAAGCATCAATCATAACAGATGTGAAGCCGGCATCAATGGCTTCTTTACATTTGTCAAAGCTTGAACCGTGGTCAAGGTGAATCGCCACAGGAACAGTAATTTTATAATCTTCTAATAATCCTTCTACCATTTTTACACAAGTTTTGAAACCACCGATATAGCGGCCTGCACCTTCAGAAACACCAAGAATTACTGGTGATTTTTCTTCCTCGGCAGCTTGAAGAATTGCCTGGGTAAATTCTAAGTTATTAATGTTAAATTGCCCAACAGCGTAGCCTTCCGCCTTCGCTTTATTAAGCATGTCTTTCATAGATACTAAAGGCATTTCTCTTCCTCCTTAAATTAGGTTGATATCATCTCGAAACAGGGTCTTCCATTAAAGGTTTTCCCTCTGATTTGACGTTTATGTATAAATCGAAAATGATATTCAGCCTGTAAAAAGTTCATATGTATCATAACAAAACAACGGAGGAAATTCCATTATTCAAACGCAGTTTTTTAAACTGTCACAATGAAAGCGTCCCCATTTTACTATCATCTTTTCGGGGTTGATTTTTGGAAAAATTAGTAGGCTTTTTTTAAAGAAAACACTGGTGATTTGGCTGGCTTAAAAAAAACACAATATGCCGATTGTTGAAACATTTTAAAAAATATCACGCTGACAAGTTGGGAATTATTATTTTTAATATAAGATTACCACTCGAAAACCTTAGCTTCCGGTGTTAATTCGCTTTTTGTGGAATATGTTTGCGAACAGCTGCCCTGATATCATCAATGTCAAAAGGCTTTGCGAAATGGGTTATCGCACCAAGGTCTTTGGCTTCTTGAATCATATCCAATTCACCGTAGGCAGTCATGATAATGACACGAATATCTGGGTCAATGACTTTCATTCGTTTTAAAATTTCAATTCCATCCATTCCCGGTATTTTCATATCAAGCAGAACAAGGTCGGGATCATGCTTTGTGACAATGTCCAGTGCCTGAATGCCATTAGCTGCCTGAAATGTTTGATACCCCTCTTTTTGAAACACCTCATTTAGCAAAATTCGAATACCAAATTGATCGTCTACGATTAAAATTTTTTCTTTCATTAACTCCACCTCTTCCTTGATTTTATTAAATTAACTAACCCCTATACATATCATTTGTAAATATTCTACTTAGAGGAGGATATTTCCTGCCTGTTTTTGCTCCAATAGTGTTATTTTGTGGAAATTAGCAATTATTTTTGCCTGTTCAGGAAAAAGCTTATAATAGGGATGGTGATAAGGAGGGTTTTTATGCTAAAAATGTTTACTACCCAATTAACAGGCGTGTTTAAAAAAATAAATGAAAAAGAGGAATTTTCGTTTGAGGATGGGGCCCGGTTACTTGCCCAAGCTCCTGTTGGAGACGGGTCAATCTATATTTTTGGCACGAAGGAAATGAAGGCTGTCGAATTTGAGGCACTAGAAGGTGCCGAGCCTTTTAAGGGGGCGAAGGTGCTAACGTCGGCAGGTGTGGACGAACTTAGCGAATCCGACCGCGTGCTGATTTTTACTCGCACCTCCATCGATGAGGACGCATTCGCGCTAGCGGTGCAGCTCCGAGAAAAAAGGGTACCCTTTGTGGTTGTTTCGACGGTGATGGAGCTTGATGCTGACGATGATATAGTGAAGTTAGCTGATGTTCATATCGATTTGCGGCTGACAAAAGGCTTACTGCCCGATGATTTTGGGAACCGTTATGGTTATCCGTCCTCGATGACGGCATTATTCGTTTATTATGGTCTGAAATTTATAATCGATGAGATGTTGGAGGAATATGAGGAGTAAAACGGCCCGTAAATGGGTCGTTTTTTTCATTCGGCCGCTCAATTTTGTTTATGGCTCATTTTTTCGATGTTTTAGCTGATTTTTTCGATGTTTTCGCTTATTTTTCCGATGTTTTGGCTGATTTTTTCGATGTTTTCGCTCATTTTCCTAAAGCTTTGGCTCATTGTTTCCGATTATTGGCCCATTTTCCAGCAACTTTGTCCGATTTAACATTTATCACCTAATTTACCACAAAAAAAAAGACCAATCCCCGCAAAACGGAGAACTGGTCCACCAACAATATACAATTTTTTAACCGATCTAAATTACTTCTGAATCGTTGCCTGAATAAAATCCCTGAACAACGGCTGCGGACGCGTTGGTCTTGAAACAAATTCCGGATGGAACTGGGAAGCCACAAACCATGGGTGATCCGCAAGCTCAATGATTTCGACCAAACGGCCGTCAGGACTTGTACCGGAGAAAATAAATCCAGCCGCTTCCATTTGTTGACGATAGTGATTATTAAACTCATAACGGTGACGATGGCGCTCGTAAATCACTTTTTCCTCATAGGCTCTAAAGGCTTTCGTCCCCTCAACAAGACGGCAAGGGTATAGACCTAGGCGCAATGTGCCGCCCAAATCCTCGACATCCTTTTGCTCTGGGAGCAGGTCAATAATCGGGTGAGCCGTCTCAGGCAAAAACTCAGCAGAATGGGCATCAGCAAGACCGAGCACATTCCGGGCATATTCAATCGTTGCCAGCTGCATCCCCAAACAAATGCCAAGGAATGGCTTCTTCTGCTCACGTGCATAACGAGTCGCTTCAATCTTTCCTTCAATCCCGCGGTCACCAAATCCGCCTGGCACAAGCACACCGTCGACATCATTTAGAAGCTCCGCCACATTTTCACGTGTGACTTCATCGGAATTAATCCATTTAATTTCAACATCGGTATCAAAAGCATAACCAGCATGCTTCATCGCTTCAACAACCGAAATATAGGCATCCTGCAGTTCCACATATTTTCCGACAAGGCCGATGCGTGTTTTGTTTGACAGGTTGAGAACCCGGTCTACCAAAGTCTTCCACTCGGTCATATCCGCTTTTTTCGTTTCTAATTTCAGATGGTCGCAGACAATTTGGTCCATATTTTGCTCTTGAAGTGCAAGTGGAATCGAATAAAGAGTATCTGCATCCTGACATTCAATCACCGCTTTGGCATCAATATCACAGAACAGGGCAAGCTTCTCCTTCATATCTTGTGAAACAGGCATTTCCGTACGAACAACGATGATATTTGGCTGAATCCCAAGGCTGCGCAGCTCTTTTACACTGTGCTGTGTCGGTTTCGTTTTCATTTCACCCGCCGCTTTTATATACGGGATCAAGGTACAGTGAATGTACATCACATTATCGCGGCCAGCATCACTTTTAATCTGGCGAATAGCTTCCAAAAATGGCAGGGATTCAATATCGCCAACCGTCCCGCCGATTTCCGTGATAACAACATCGGCATTTGTTTCCTTGCCGGCGCGTAAAACGCGGTCCTTGATTTCATTGGTAATATGCGGAATTACCTGCACAGTTGCACCCAAGTAATCGCCGCGGCGTTCTTTTCGCAACACAGATGAGTAAATTTTTCCTGTTGTTACGTTAGAATACTTGTTTAAATTGATATCGATAAAACGTTCATAGTGACCTAAGTCTAAATCTGTTTCGGCACCGTCATCGGTCACGAATACTTCACCATGCTGGTAAGGGCTCATCGTTCCCGGGTCAACGTTAATGTATGGGTCGAATTTCTGAATTGTTACATTCAAGCCCCTATTTTTCAAGAGGCGCCCCAGCGAGGACGCGGTAATGCCTTTTCCGAGTGAGGAAACAACCCCACCGGTTACAAAAATATACTTTGTCATAAATATTCCCCTTTCAATTACAGTTTGTACATTATTCAGGTGTTTAAGGACTTTTTGTAAAAATTATTTTCCCTATTACTCCAAAAACGAAAAAACTCCTTTATACGGGAGTTTTTTAAAAATAAAAAGCGCTCCATCTCGCTATTGCAAGGGAGCGCATATAAGTAAATAGTGATTCGTCCTTTTTTAAGGAGCCCAAAAAAGATAATACAAGGGCTAGAATAAAAAGTCAAGCTGTTTCCTCTTCAAGGACAAATCAACACGGTCGATTTTGATCGAAAAAGGATTACAAGTCTTCCTCTTTATCCTCGTCGTCAAATTCTTCTTCCTCTTCTTCCTCTTCTTCAATCTCATCATCATCAAGAGCTTCGTCTTCATCCAGCTCGAATTCTTCATCGTCCTCAAGGACATCCTCATCTTCATCTTCGTCAAATTCATCGACTTCTTCAAGATCGAGATCCTCTTCATCATCCAGAAGATCGTCTTCATCGGCAAAATCATCGAGGTCATCATAATCTTCATCTTCAATTTCATCGAAATCTTCTTCTTCGACAACCTTCTTCGCCTTTTTCTTCTTCGTTTTAACGGCTGTAACCACTTCTTCCTCCGCCGTATCGACAGGATACCAAACACGGAGTCCCCAACGGTTTTCTCCTAGTGAGCGGAAGCGGCCATCGATGTTGATGTCCGTATAAAATTGTGCCAGGCGGGATCTGATCTCCTGTTCAGAAATATCAGCAGCCGCTTGAATCTCTTTTATTAAATCACTAAAGGAGATTGGCTGTTTGCTATTTTTTAAAAATTCATAAGCCATTTCGATGAGGGATAACTCTTGCAATTCCTCTTTTGAGTATTGTGCTAAACTCAATATTGGCACTTCCTTTCTCTATTTAACACTCTCTTAATCGAGTAGTTAAGGGCATTTGTCCCATTTTGCATATTCTTCATTATAAACAATTTCTTGCTGTTTATGCTAGTTCTAGTTGGACAATCACTTGATTTTTTCCCTCGGCGGTTTCTTTTCCTTCTGTGCCCTCAGTTTTTTTGTCTCCTTAATCGTAATGACAAGGAAGAAGATGGCCAGTAACAGGAAAGAGACGGCACCTAATTGAAGTTGATAGAGATAGTTTAATGGCCAGGCAAAAATGATTAAAACAATAATTATGTGACTAGCCTTCATCTTTACACACCTGCCTGTGTTCCCTTAGAAGTTTGAACGATAGTTTGATTATATAAGATAAATGATTATTTTAATATCTCCAAGAAAAATAAATTTACTAAAAAAATACAATGGCTTATAGGTAAAAGCCATTGCATTTTGAAAAAATATTTCTACATCAACTTTGAGAATTTGTTCAGCTTCTGCGATACTGGCGATGGTGCCTGACACCTTTTACCTTATTTTTACATATTCCGGCGATACTGCCCGCCGACTTCATATAGGGCCCTGGTAATTTGGCCGAGGCTTGCGACTTGAACGGTTTTCATTAGTTCTGCAAAAATATTTCCGCCGCTGACAGCTGCTTCTTTCAATCGCTTCAAGGCGTCCGCCGCTTTGAGCGCATGTGCTTCCTGGAATGCGCGTAAATTATGAATTTGCAGCTCCTTTTCCTCGGTCGTTGCCCGAGCAAGTTCCATATTATTCACGTCTTCCTCTGAAGGAGGGTTCGGGTTCAAATACGTATTGACTCCGATAATCGGCAATTCACCGGTATGCTTTTTCATTTCATAGTACATCGACTCATCCTGGATTTTGCCGCGCTGGTACTGCGTTTCCATCGAACCAAGCACCCCGCCGCGGTCATTCAAACGTTCGAATTCCTGGAGAACGGCTTCCTCAACAAGATCCGTCAGCTCTTCAACCACGAAAGAACCTTGAAGCGGGTTTTCATTTTTCGTCAACCCGTGCTCTTTTGTAATAATCATTTGAATCGCCATCGCCCGGCGTACCGACTCCTCAGTTGGCGTCGTAATCGCCTCGTCATAGGCATTCGTGTGGAGTGAATTACAGTTATCATGTAAGGCCATTAACGCCTGCAAGGTTGTGCGGATATCGTTGAAATCAATTTCCTGGGCATGCAGTGAACGTCCCGATGTCTGCACATGATATTTCAGCTTTTGGCTGCGCTCGTTCGCACCATACTTATCACGCATCACCGTTGCCCAAATCCGGCGTGCCACCCGGCCTATTACCGTATACTCCGGATCTAAGCCATTCGAGAAAAAGAACGACAGATTCGGCGCAAAATCATCGATGTTCATGCCGCGGCTCAAATAATACTCAACATAAGTAAACCCATTCGACAATGTAAACGCCAGCTGCGAAATCGGGTTAGCTCCTGCTTCAGCAATATGATAGCCGGAAATCGAAACAGAATAGTAGTTGCGCACCTGATGATCAATGAAATATTGCTGAATATCGCCCATCATCCTTAGAGCAAATTCTGTTGAAAAAATACACGTATTTTGTCCTTGGTCCTCTTTTAAAATATCAGCCTGGACCGTGCCGCGAACCGTCCGTAAAGTATACGCCCGAACTTCCGCGAATTCTTCGACCGTCAATACGCGGCCAAGCTCGGCTTCTTTCTTCTGTACCTGTTGATCAATCGCGGTGTTCATGAACATCGCTAAAATAATTGGCGCCGGGCCATTGATGGTCATCGAAACCGATGTCGACGGGTGACACAGGTCAAAGCCGTTATACAATTTTTTCATGTCGTCGAGCGTACAAATGCTGACGCCGCTCTCACCGACTTTTCCGTAAATGTCCGGGCGGTAATCCGGGTCTTCGCCATACAAGGTCACCGAATCAAACGCCGTACTTAAGCGCTTCGCGGCATCGTCCTTCGATAAATAATGGAAACGGCGGTTCGTCCGTTCCGGTGTGCCTTCACCGGCAAATTGCCGTTTCGGATCTTCCCCTTCACGCTTGAAC
>Ga0213829_1001872_pt1 | contig 14353 bp, 10 predicted proteins | sample MC6MC0896MG_FD_180665 | JGI IMG/M metagenome (GOLD analysis project Ga0213829, IMG submission 180665) | Enriched soil aggregate microbial communities from Iowa State University, Ames, United States - MC6-MC0896-MG | ecosystem: Environmental > Terrestrial > Soil > Unclassified | place: USA: Iowa...
GCCATGGAGGTGCCACTCTTGAGGCCGTACTTCCCGTTCGGGATCGTGGACAGGATGCTTGATCCGGGTGCTGCGACGTCGATCTCACCGAGGCCGCGGTTGGAGAAGTAGGACAGCTGGCCGGTCTTCATGATCGACGAGACCGTGACGACGCCCGGCAGCTGAGCCGGGATGTCCTTGCAGCCCTGGTTGATGGTGCGATCGACCGGCGCCGGCGCATCATTGGGGCTGCCGTCGTCCTTGGTGTTGAGGGTGAAGTCGACGCTCGAGTTGCCGGCGGCCGCCGAACTCACCACGCCGCGCTTGACAGACCAGTTCACGGCACGCGCCACGGATTCCCGGACGGCAGCCTGATCGGGCTGGTCGTCACACCAGAACTCGAAGGGGTCGATGTAGTAGCTGTTGTTCGTCACGTCCATGCCGCGCTGCGCGGCCCACATGAAGCCGCAGATCGCGTATTCCGGGTAGATGAACCCGGCATCGTTGACGACCTTGACGGCGGCGAGCCTGACGTTCGGAGCGACGCCCACGATGCCGGTGCCGTTGCGGGCGGCCGCGATCGTGCCCGCGACGTGCGTGCCGTGGTCGGAGGTGGTCGGGTACCAGCCGCCGGCTGTCTGGTCCGGTCGGCCGCCGGTCGTGCAGTTCACCGAGTCCGGGACGGAGATGTTCGCGGCCAGATCGGGGTGGGTGGGGTCGATGCCGGAGTCCAGCACGCCGACCAGCACCTTGCGGCTGCCGTCGGTGACCTTGTTCGCCTGGTCGGCCTTGATCTGGGTCATGTCCCACTGCTGGGACTCCAGGGCGTCAGCCGGTCCTGCGGGAACCAGGGTGGTGGGCTCGTCGCCGTTGACGGGCTTGTTCTTCCCCTTGTTCCAGCCGGAGGCTCCCGGGCCCCACGGCACTTGCGGTCCGGTGACCTTGTCGGTGACCTCGGCGGTCCGGGTGGCGCCGACGGACTGGACGGCGTTCTTTCCCGCCACCTTGACGCGGTCACGGAAGGCGGACCGGTCGGACTGGGCGATGACGACGCCGATTTCGGGCCAGCTCTGAACGACGACGCCGCCCGCGGCGGTGACGGCCTGCTCGACCTTGCGGGTCTGGCCGGGGTTGGCCTGCCCGGCGTTGACGACGTAGCTCATGACGGTGCCGTCCGGCGGGTTCACCGGGACGGGAGTGGACGTGTCGGTTCCGGCTGCCTGGGCGGAGACCCCGGAGCCGACCAGGACCAGTCCGAGTGACGCGACAGCGCAGGCGACCGGGCGCAGCGGTCGGCGGAAGGTGTGCAACCTCATGGGTGAGGGTCCTCTCGATGAGTGGAGGCCGGAGGTACCGGCGGCAGGCGATTGCCTTCCCTCGTTTCTAGTCGGCGTTCCCAGGGTTTTCAATGGCTACTGAAAGATTCCCTTCAGAAATCAGGAAAATCGCCGGCGTCTCACGCGTCCTCGGGGTCAAGCTCAGGGGGCCAGATCGACCCATTCCGTACCGCCGGGGCGCGCCTCGCAGGTGCCCGCGCTGAGCGACAGGACGGTCCGCCGCACCCGGTCCAATGACTCGGCGTCGTCCTCGAAGGCCACCTTGAGGGTGGCGTGGCCCGCACCGTACTCCGTGCCCACCACGTGCAGGCCTGCGGACCGCACGTCGTTCTCGAGCTTGCCGGCCTCGGCGAATCCCACCGGAACCTCCGCCAGGCGCAGGCGCTGCCGCGTCACCCACGGGGCGCGGTCCGCGGCCTGCGATACGGAGTCGGAATAGGCGCGGACCAGGCCGCCCGCGCCCAGCAGGATTCCCCCGAAGTACCGCACGACCACGGCGCACACATCACTCAGATCGGCCACTCCGTTCGCCGTCTCGCGGCGGTTCAGGGCCTCCAGCATCGGGATGCCGGCCGTGCCGGACGGCTCGCCGTCATCGCTGGACCGCTGGGTCATCCGGTCCGGACCGAGGATGAAGGCGCTGCAATGGTGCCGGGCATCGTGGAATTCGCGGCGGAGCTCGGCGATCAGGGCGCGAGCCGCCGCTTCGTCCTCCACCCGGCGCAGCACGGTGATGAATCGGGAGCGCTTGATCTCCAGTTCATGACGGAAATCGGGCCCCGGGGCGAGCGTCGTGTAGCGCGTCGCGCGGCTGTCTTCGGCTGGGGGCACCAGACCATCCTAGTCGCGGCGCTGGGACCGGATCAGGCGGCCAGGGCTGAGTGGCCGGCGAGGAACCGTTCCAATTCCGTCAGCGTGGCGGGGATGAGGTCGCCGGTGTCTGCGATCGGTGGGAGGAGGCTGTCCACCCTGCCGCTGCGTGCCAGGTCCGCCGCGGTGATGCCCTGCGCCGCCGCAAGCTCCGCCGCGTGCCCGGTGTCGCGGTGCACGATCATGCTGGCGCCTTCCAGAGGGAGAGGAGCGAGCCAAGCGTCCGGGGCCGCGATGGTGTGCCGCCCCGAGAACAGTGCCAGGGCTGCGGCGCCGCAGCCCTGGCCGAGCAGTACGGTGGTCGTCGGCACCGAGAGAGATCTGAGGTCGCCAAGCGTCCGGGCCACTTCGCCGGCCAAGGCGCCGTTTTCGGCGTCGGCTGACAATTGAGCGCCGGCGGTGTCCACGACGGTGATCAAGGGGAGACCAAGCTCCTCGGCGAGGCTCATCCCGCGCCGCGCTCCCCGCAGGGCGGCAGGCCCGGGCGCGCCCGCCGCGTGGCGGTCGTGGCCGACTACCACGCACGGGCGTCCGGCGATCCGGCACAGTGCGACGGCGATGGTGTCGTCCCGCTCGCCCGCTCCGGTGCCCCGGAGGAACACGGGGGAGCTGGTGGCGGCGAGCAGTTCCCGTAGCCCGGGCCGGTCGGGGGACCGAGTGCTCAGGACGTCCCTCCAGGCATCCGGACGTATGACGTGGGTTGGCGAAGCAGCGGAGCCCGCCACCGGCAGCGGGTGGTCTGCGTGACACGGTCGACCGGCCTCGAGGTGCCCCAGCACGGTCATCAGGTGGTCCCGTAGCCGCTCCTCCGGGACCAGTGCGTCGATGACTCCGTGACGGTGGAGGTTCTCCGCGGTCTGCACGTCCCGGGGGAACGGGGTGCCGTTGAGAGCATCCGTCACGCGGGGGCCGAGCAGCCCGATGAGTGCGCCGGGCGTGGCCGTGGTGATCTGTCCCAAGGATCCCCAGGAAGCGAACGCTCCGCCCGTCGTCGGGTGGCGCAGGTGGACCAGATAGGGCAGGCCCGCGCTGCGGTGCCGCAGCACGGCGTCAGCCACATCGATCATCCGCAGGAAGGCAGCAGTGCCCTCCTGCATGCGCGTCCCACCCGATGCCGGGAGCGCCAGCACCGGGAGCCGGTGAAGCGTGGCGAGCTGCAGGGCTTCAACGAGCCGTCGCGCCGCCTCGGCGCCGAGCGACCCACCCAGGAACGCGAACTCGCTCACCAGCGCCACGAGTTCGTGTCCGTCGATCCGGATCCGAGCGGTGATCACCGACTCCTCGCAGCCCGAGACCCGTGCTGCCTCCAGCAGCTCTGCGCGGTATCCGGGTTCCTGGCTGCCATGGGTGATGGGGCAGTCAAGGGTGGTGATGCTCGCGGGGTCGGCCAGGAGGTCGAGCAGCGCTCGGGCGCCGAGGCCCCTAGCCACGGGCGGGGCTTTCGCCGATCAGCCAGGACCGGATCGCTGCGCCGTGCTGGTCCAGCACCGGGGGAGCGAGGTGGCGCCTGCGGGTGCGTTCGCCGCCGTCGGGCCCGAAAAAGCGGAGCGGCGGACCAGGAAGCTCCACGGAGCCCAGGGTCGCATGTTCGACGTCGATCAGCAGCCCTTGGCTCACCGTCTGATCCCATGAGTACACCTGGTCCAAGGACCGCACCCGTCCGGCCGGGATTCCCAGAGCGTCCAGCTTTTTGAGCAGGTCCTCCGCATTCCAGTGCGCGAATACCTCCTCGATGTGGCGGATGAGTTCCTGCCGGTGCCGCACACGGGACGCGTTGTCGGCGAACTCGGTCCGGCCCGGATCCAGCCCGAGTCCATCCCGGAAGGCCCGCCAGAGCTTTTCGCTGCCGACTGCGATCTGCACGATGCCATCGGCACAGGTGAAGGAACCGTACGGGGCGATCGCCACATGGTGGTTCCCCTCCGGTTCGGGCTGCACCCCGGCCACCGTCCAGCGCGTTCCTTGGAATGCGTGGACACCCACGACGGCGGCGAGGAGCGAGGTCCGGACGATCTGCCCGGCGCCACTCGAACTCCGTTCCTGCAGAGCCGCGAGGACACCGAAAGCACCGTACATGCCTGCCAGCAGATCGGCGATCGGTGTGCCGGTCTTGATGGGCTGACCGGGAGGTCCGGTGAAAGACATCAGTCCTGCTTCGCCCTGCGCGATTTGGTCGTAGCCGGCGCGTCCCCCCTCGGGGCCGTCATGACCGAACCCTGTGATCGAGAGCGCCACGAGGCGGGGGTTGCGTTCCAGGAGCGATTCGAGTCCCAGACCGAGCCTCTCCAGAACGCCCGTCCGGAAGTTCTCCACGAGGATGTCCGCCCGGTCCACGAGTTCCAGGAGGACCTCGCGGTCAGCCTCCGCCTTGAGGTCGAGGACGAGAGACTCCTTGTTTCGATTGGCGGAGAGGAAATAACTGGACTCTGCTCCGTCCGCCGCGGCCGGGAGGGTCTCTCGGTCATGCCCGAAAGTTCCTTTCACGAAAGGTGGACCCCAGCCGCGGGTGTCATCGCCGCGGACGGGGGTTTCGATCTTGATCACGCGTGCTCCGAGGTCGCCCAGCATCATCGTCGCGTGCGGGCCGGCCAGGGCACGGGAGAGATCCACGACGAGCATGCCCGACAGCGGTCCGGAAGAATTGTCTCGGTGGTTCATTGGACTAGCCAATCGTGGACCGTGACGCCTGTCAAGTAGTCTGAGAACCTGCGAAGGGGAGGAAAGTGAAGGACAGTCTCAAGCCCGTGGTCAGGCCGCGCCTCTATGAATCCGTCGCGCGTCAGATCGTCGCCTGGATGACCGAGAACGACATCCAGCCAGGTGATCGCCTTCCGCCCGAGCGTGAACTCGCGGTCAAACTCGGCGTCAGCCGGGCCACGATCAGCCAGGCCCTCGTTGCCATGGAGGTCGTCGGCGCCATCACCGTGCGGCACGGAGATGGTGCGATCGTGACATCGCTCTCCGCTGACATGAAGCTCGTGGATGCCATTCGGGAGCATGCGCAGCGCCTCCCGGACATCCTGGACGCGCGAGATGCCCTGGAAAGCAAGCTTGCCGCACTGGCGGCTGAACGCCGGAGCGCCGAGGACATGCGGCGTATTGATGACGCCCTGACGTTCATGTCCGAGCAACTGGAGTCCGGTGAGCGCGGTGTTGAGGGCGATGAGCGATTCCATGCCGCAGTGACGGCCGCGGCACATTCGGAACTGCTGGGCCGCATGATGAGCGAGATCTCGGGGTTGATCCGGGAGACGCGTGTCGAATCACTAGGGCAGCCCGGCAGGCCGCAGGAGTCCTTGGTGCAGCATCGTACCGTGACCGAAGCCATCCGGGCTGGCGATCCCGCCCTGGCTGCTGCCGCTATGCACTCGCACCTCGGATCCATCAGGAAGGTACGCATCCTCGGCGACGATTGAGCCGGATGCGTGAGCCGAGCCCCGGGCGGATGCGCCCGGGGCTTTTTGTGTCCTTGACCACACATCTGCGAAGCGGCATCATATGTCCAGTGGACAGTCCACTGAGTCATTTGTGATCCACTTGAGGCTCCGGCCGGAATCCGAGGTCAGACAATGTCAGCAGTCGCAGGGGAGGTCCGTGTCCGACGCGGGCTTCTGGAGAGATTCACCGGACTGTGTGTCCGGTACGTCGAACGGTTCATGCCGGATCCGTATCTGTTCGCCGTGATCCTCTCCGTTCTGGTCGGGGTCATGGTGGCCCTCGCCGTGCCGGGCGCGAACGCAGGCGGGATGATCGGGGCGTGGTATTCAGGCGTGTGGGGCGCCAAGAACATCTTCACGTTCGCTTTGCAGATGGTCCTGATCCTGGTCACCGGGTACACGCTGGCCGAAGCCCCTGTGGTGAAGAAGGGCTTACGGGCGTTGGCGGCCCGGCCTCGCAACCAGGTGGAGGGAGCGTTGCTCTGCTTCGCCGTAGGTTCGGTGTTCTGTCTGCTCAACTGGGGTCTGGGGCTGGTGACCGGTGCTCTGGTGGCGAAGGAGGTGGCTAAACGGCTGCCGTCGGCTCATTTCGGCTACCTGATCGCTTCCGGCTACATGGGCTACATGGTCTGGACCCAGGGCTTCTCCTCGTCGATCGCTCTGGCGAACACGGATCCGGCGAGTCCCATCAATGTCATCTACCAGATGACGGGCAAGCTGGTCCCGTTGGGCGACACCATCTTCCAGCCGTACAGCTGGATTCCCGTCCTGGTCTCAGTCGCTGTTCTGGCCCTCATGATCCGGCGGATCGCACCTGAAGAGGCGCTCCCGCCCGATTCTCAGCTCTTCGCGGACACGGAGATCGTGGAGGAGAAATCCGGCAAGCGATCCATCGCGGAGCGTCTGGAGAATCTCTGGGTCCTCAACGTGCTGTTCTTCGCGGCGGGCTTCTGGTATTTCATCCAGAGTGGGTTTCAGCTGAACATCGGCTCCATGATCATGCTCTTCACCATCGTCGGCGCCCTCCTGCATAAGACCCCCATCCGATTCATCAAGGCCTTCACCGGTGCGGCGAAGGCTTCTGGCCCTTTGCTCCTGCAGTACCCGCTCTACGGCGGCATCATGGCCTTATTGGGCTACGCCCCCGTCAAAGACGGCCCTGCGCTGGAGTCGATCCTGGCCCACGCGATCGTCAGCGGCACCGATGCGAACACCCTCCCGTTCATGACCTTCATCGCCTCCATTCTCATCTCGCTCTTCGTGCCATCGGGTGGCGGTCACTGGGGAGTCCAGGGGCCCATCGCCGTGCAGTCGACCCTGGCCATGGGCCAGGACTCAGGCGCCTATCTGGGCCTGATGTCCATGGCGGTCGCGTTCGGTGAGGCCATCGCCAACATGATCCAGCCTTTCTGGCTCCTGCCGGCGTTGGCGATCGCCAAGCTCAACGTCCGGCAGGTGATGGGGTACACCGTGGTGGCGTTCCTGGCCGGATTCGTTATTTTCAGCATCGCGATCCTGGTGGCGCCCCATGTCATCTGAGACCGTTGAAGTGCTGCAGCCGTCCGAAGGCTTCGTCCCCGTGAACGAATTCGCTGACCGATTGCGGGCATCGCCGTCGTCTGTTGCTGAGATGGCCGGGGAGGTGCTGGACAGGATCGTCGCCCGGGATGGTGAACTGCGGTCCTTCGTCAGGGTCACGCCCGAAACCGTGCACAGCCGGGCGCGGGACGTGGCGAATCTGTCCTCCCGGCTGCCCTTGTACGGTGTGCCCATCGCGGTCAAGGATCTGATCGACACCGCGGACGAGGCCACTGAGTACGGGTCCGCGCTCTACCACGGACACCGCCCGGTTCGGGATGCCGCGGTGGTCAGGGCGCTTCGACGGGCGGGGGCGCTCATCGTGGGCAAGACTGTGACCACCGAATTCGCGCTGTTCAACCCGCCGCCGACGGTGAACCCTCACGACTTTGCGCGGACCCCTGGCGGCTCGTCCAGCGGTTCGGCGGCCGCCGTGGCGGCTGGTCTCGTGCCGGTGGCTGTGGGCACCCAGACTGCGGGGTCGGTGCTGCGTCCGGCTTCCTATTGCGGCGTCCTTGGGTTCAAGCCTGGGTTCAATGTTCTGGACCGAGAGGGCGTTCGCCCGCTGGCCCCAAGCTTTGACACGGTGGGCTTGTTCGCCCGCACGGTGCAGGACCTCCACACCGTGTTCGACGCCCTCCGGCCACGGACCGGCACGTCATCGGCCGGCGTAGGCCGGCCTCGCCTCCTGCTGGGTCCGGGAGGGCCGTGGGACGTCCTTGAGCCGAGCTGCCGCACGGTGCTGCGCGGCGTAGGCGAGCGACTGTCGAAGGCCGGATTCGACGTCGTGGAATCCGGACTGGATGTGTGGTTGGCGGACATCGCGGAGGAGCAGAGGCTGCTCATGGGGTACGAAGCGCACCGGAGTTTAGGAGCACTTCTGAAGCTCGATTCTGGAGCGCTGTCTCCCGTGCTTCAGAACTACCTCGAAGAGGCCGGGTCGATTCCGCGGGACCGGGCACTTGATGCCATGGTCCGCATTTCCCGGTGGCAGAGTGAATGGGAAACACGCCTGAAAGGTGTAGACGGGGTGCTCATCCCGAGCGCTCTGGGTGAGGCTCCTCCCGCCGCGAGCACAGGGGACCCTGTGCTGTGCCGGGCTGCCACAGCGCTTGGCGTGCCGGCGATCAGTCTGCCGGTCGGCCGTGGCGCAGCGGGCCTGCCGGTCGGGGTGCAACTCATCGGTCGTCGGGGTGAAGACCGCAGGCTGCTCGAGCTGGCTGGATCCATCATGGCCGAGTTCGAGCTGGTCGGCATCGCTGCCTGAGCCTCATGCGCCGCAGGGAGCCGGATACCCCGCAAGAACGGCGGACAGGTGGGCGGCGAAGGCCTCAGCCCAGGTACGGCGCCCTTGACCCAAGGGGAGCTGGACTTGGGCCTGACGCTGGCCCAGAACGGGGTGGTCAATGGGCCGCAGCACGGCGTAGTCGTCTCCCTCAGGGTCGATGGTGAAGTGGCTGAGCAGCGTCGCGCCTGCGCAGGACCGGACGAATTCGAGCAAAGGGCTCACATGATCCGTCTCCAGTGCGATCCGTGGCGTTAGCTGCTCCATGCCGACGGCGATGTCGAACAGCTCGCGTTGGGTGATGCCGCTGGAGGACAGCGCAAGGGGGACGGCGGCGAGCTCCTTGAGGCTGATCGGGCCCGTCACCTCGGCGAGCTCCGAGCCCGCGGGCAGAATGGCATGGGCGGGAGCCGGATAGGACCCCGCGACGGCGACATCGAGGGCCGGCGCGAGTGCGTACACCGCAGCGACGTTGGACTCACTCTCCTGGAGCCGGTGCGTGGCGAGTGCTGAGGGGAGCACGGTCAGTTCGACATCCACCTCTGGATGCTCCTGTTGGAAGAGCGAGATCGCCTTGGGAACCTGTCTGCGCGCGAGGCCCTCGCAACTGCTGATCCTGAGGACCCTCCGCCGGGGGTTTCCCAGGGTCTGGAGTTCCTCAAGAAGCATCTCACCCTCCGACTCGGTCCGCCGCACATGGGTGAGGAGCATCCGTCCCGCGGTGCTCAGGTCCATGCCCCGGGCGTGGCGTGTGAACAGGGCCGCCCCGAGCTGGCGCTCCAGACCGCTGATCTGGCGTGAGATCGCCGACGGTGAGACGAGGAGGGTCTCGGCTGCCACTGAGATGGAACCGGAGCGTGCGACTTCCCGAAAGTACTGAAGGCTGGTGGGGAGGATGTTCATTGTCTCATTTGACCTTGACCTTTGACTTCAATGCAAGGCTCGTGGTGAAAACGGCACTGGTCGTACCGTGATGCGGGCCATACTCTTGAGGCTTCAGATGCCTTGTCCGAGAAAAGGAGATCAGCCACAATGCTGCAAGATATATGGGATAGTGCGCGAATCCACCTCGAGTCAGGGGCGTTCTTCGCAGAGCTCGGACGGCGCGTGTCGTATCGTTCGGAAAGTTCAGCGTTCGGCTTCAGCCTTGAACTGGATGCATATCTCAACGACGTGCTCATTCCGGAACTGACGTCCATGGGGTTCAGCACCGGACTTCACCCCCAATGGCGGTCGAGTGGCAATAGCTTCCTCATCGCCAGCCGCAGGGAGAACGCGGATGCGCCGACGGTACTCTGCTATGGGCATGCGGACGTGGTTGCCGGGATGGAAGGCCAGTGGGAAGACGGCCGGGACCCGTGGTCGCTCCGGGATGAGAAAGGCGTCTGGTACGGGCGGGGCACCGCGGACAACAAGGGACAGCATCAGGTGAACCTGGACGCGGTACGGATACTCCTGGACCGGCAGGACACGCTCGGTTTCAATCTGATCTTCCTTTTTGAGTGCGGGGAGGAGATCGGTTCCCCGTCCCTCGGCGAGTTCGTCCGAGCACATCGTGAGGAGCTTCAGGCGGACGTGCTGATCGCCTCAGACGGGCCGCGCATCGATGCCGAGACCCCGACACTGTTCCTGGGCAACCGAGGTGCCTACACCTTCCGGCTCACCGCAGACCTTCGGGAGGACCCTCTGCATTCCGGGAACTGGGGCGGCCTCTTGCGCAACGCGGCGACGACGATCGCGGCCGCGGTGGAGGCCCTGGTTGACGGTCACGGCCGGGTGCGCCTGCGGGGGCTGCAGGCGCCACCGGCCTCTCCGGCAACTGCGGCGGCGCTGGACCGCCTGGAATTCCGACCTGCGGTGGACGACCCGGAGCCGGATCCCGCCTGGTTCGACCCCGACCTCAGCTCGGCTCGACGGCTCTGGGACTCCAATGTCCTCGAGGTGCTTGCCCTGGGGGCCGGCGATGTCGACGATCCGATCAACGCCATCCCCGGCGAGGCGTCCGCCGTCCTGCAATTGCGGTACATCGCAGGTTCCGACGCTGCTGCTTTTCTGCCTGCGATCTCCGCCGGATTGGAGGAACGGGGTTTGGGCATGGTGACGGTCCAGGAGATCAGCCATTTCCCGGCCAGCCGTGTGGAGGTCTCCAATCCCTGGGTCACCTGGGCATCCACCATCATGGAGGAGGCCACCGGGAAGCATACCGCCGTCCTGCCCAACATCGGCGGGTCGCTGCCCAACGACGTCTTCGTCGATGTCCTCGGTGTGCCCACTCTGTGGGTGCCGCATTCGTACCCGGGCTGTCGGCAGCATGCGCCGAACGAGCACTTCCTTGCGTCCATCGGCGCCGAGGGACTTCGTATCATGTGTGGGCTGTTCCACCACCTGGGCCACCCCGCGACGCATCCGAGTCCGTGGCACCGCGCAGTGACGGAGGTCGGCTCCGCATCGCTCGCCCCCGCGCAGCGCTGACGGCGTCTGCGACTTCGGCCAGCCCCCACCGGGTCCGCCCTTCACAGCCCTCTCCGGAGGGAGCACGAACCAGAAAACCTCGTCCCGTTCGGGGGCGAGAGGAACCCGAAAAGGAGTCTCAGCATGGAACCTGAGCTGTACACCGAGCGCGAGCGTGACTTGTTGCGCTCGGTCCCCACCGGACTGTTCATCGACGGGCAGTGGCGCGACGCCGCGTCCGGGCGGACCTTCCCCGTGGAGGATCCGGCGACCGGGCAGATTCTTGCCCACGTCGCCGATGCGGGACCGGATGACGGGCTCGCCGCGCTCGAAGCGGCCTCGAGAGCTCAGGATTCCTGGGCGAAGGTGCCACCCCGGGACCGTAGCGACCTCCTCCGCAGGGCCTACGAACGAATTCTGTCTCGTGCGGAGGACTTCGCATTGCTCATGACGCTGGAGATGGGCAAGCCGATCGACCAGGCTCGGAGCGAAGCGATCTATGGCGCCGAATTCCTGCGATGGTTCTCCGAAGAGGCTGTGCGAGTCTCCGGACGGTATTCGACGGCGCCCGATGGTGGGAACCGCTTTCTCGTCCAGAAGAAGCCCGTAGGTCCCTGCCTGCTCATCACCCCGTGGAACTTTCCGCTTGCCATGGCCACGCGCAAGGTGGCTCCGGCGGTCGCAGCCGGCTGCACCATCGTCCTCAAATCCGCCAATCTCACCCCTCTCACAGCGCAGCTCTTCGCCCAGATCATGCAGGAGGCGGGTCTTCCGGCCGGCGTACTCAACCTCATTCCGACGTCGACGGCTGGTGAGACCACCGGTCCGCTGCTGAAGGATCGGCGCCTACGCAAGCTCTCCTTCACCGGTTCGACGCCGGTGGGGCAGCGCCTGCTGGCCGATGCATCGACGAGAGTGCTCCGCACTTCCATGGAGCTGGGTGGCAACGCCCCCTTCATCGTCTTCGATGATGCAGACGTCGATGCCGCAGTGGACGGCGCCATGGCGGCGAAGATGCGCAATATGGGGGAGGTCTGCACGTCAGCGAACCGGATGCTGGTCCATCGCGATGTGGTTCGGGAGTTCTCCGAGAAGTTTGCAGCCCGGGCGGCTGAACAGCTGGTTGCCCGAGGCACCGAGCCGGGCGCCAAGCTCGGGCCGCTGGTTGACGAAAGGGCCCGGGACAAAGTCCACGAACTCGTCCAGGATGCGGTGGACCGTGGCGCAACCGTGCTGACCGGAGGCTCCCCGGTGGAAGGGCCTGGATATTTCTACCCGCCCACCGTGCTCACCGGTCTGTCGGCGGACTCACGGATCCTCTCCGAAGAGGTCTTCGGACCGGTGGCGCCCATCGTCACTTTCTCTGACGAGGAGGAGGCGCTGCGCCTGGCCAACGATTCGGACTTCGGTCTGATGGCTTACGCGTTCACGACCGATGTGAAGCGGAGCCTGCGGGTGACCGAGGGCCTGGAGGTCGGAATGGTCGCGCTGAACACGGGCGTCATCGCCAACCCCGCCGCCCCGTTCGGCGGAGTGAAGCTCTCCGGGCTGGGTCGTGAAGGTGGATTCGAGGGCATCGAGGAGTACCTTTACACCCAGTTCGTCGGCGTTTCCGACCCTTTCGGTGCATGACGTCATGCGCGATGAGACGACGCTGAAAAATCCGGCATCCACCCGGCAGGGGACAACCCGGGACGTATGCGTCACAGTGATCACGAGGAATGAGGCTTCACATGACCACGATCTCCAGCTCTGATCGTCAGAACGGACGAAGCACCGTCCGGCATAGGATGCCGGTGCGGACCATCATCGCGGCCAGCGTCGGCAATGCGGTGGAATGGTTCGATTGGACGGTCTACGCGACGTTCGCCGTGTTCTTCGCGGGGCAGATCTTCCCCGGCGATGCGACCGGTGCGCTCCTGGCCGCTTTTCTGACGTACGCTTTGGCGTTCTTCTTCCGCCCTCTGGGCGGGATCCTGATCGGGCGCCTCGCCGATGTGCGAGGCCGGAAGGCAGGCATGCTGCTCACCATCGCACTCATGGCCGGAGGCTCGCTCCTCATCGCCATTCTGCCGACCTTCAGCGTAGTGGGCTGGCTCTCGCCCGCACTGCTCTTCATCGCGAGAGTGGCGCAGGGAGTGTCGCTCGGCGGAGAGGTGTCCAACGCGTCGTCGTATCTGGGCGAGATCGCGCCGCCCGAGCGTCGTGGACGTTATTCCGCGTTCTTTTACATGTCCACGGGTTTCACCGTTCTTTTGGCGTCGCTGCTCGGTGCCTTCATGACGACGGTTCTCTCGCCGGATCAGCTGATGACCTGGGGCTGGCGTATCCCGTTTCTGATCGGTGCGCTTCTCGGCCTGGTCGGGCTCTGGATGCGCCGGGGCATGTCGGAATCGGCGAAGTTCGAAGAGGCCCGGGAGAGGGCTCAAAGCGTCCAGCGCCCTCTGTGGACGACACTGACCAAGCACCCCAGGTCGGTCCTCATCCTCGTGGCACTGACCATGATCGGAACACTGACGTATTACACCAACTTCTCCGCCCTGGCCCCTTATGCCATCACCTTTAAGGGAGCCGGCAAGTCAGAGGTGTTCTGGGCTCTCTCGTTGGCCACTGCGGTGTTCGTCGGATTGCAGTATCCGGTCGGCGCGCTCTCCGACCGGATCGGACGCAAGCCCCTGCTGATCGCCATGACCGCCGGGATCGCCGTGCTCACGGTTCCGCTGTCCGCGCTTGTGGGGCCCGGATTCTGGAACATGTTCTCGGTGTACATGGTGGGTCTGGGTCTGTACTCCCTGCACTCCGCGCTGAACCCGGCATTCGCCTCCGAGTTGTTCCCCACCCATCTGAGAGCTATCGGCATCGGCTCATGGTACAACCTGACGGTTGCGACCTTCGGCGGGACGGCGACGCTGGTGGTCACGTGGCTGGGAGGCCTGGGTCTTGGCCAGGTCTTCTTCTGGTACGTCTCGGTGGCCGCTGCACTGGCTTTCCTCGTGGTGCTGTTCGTCATGCCCGAGACCAAGGGCAAAATGCTGGATTGAGCCGGTCCCGGGGGCGCCTTGCAGATGTCGTGTCGAAGGTAGGGCGGCCTCGGTGTCTTAGTATGCAGTGGTTAGGGTGGTGCTGTGCTGAGAATCGGATTGACCGGCGGTATCGCTTCGGGGAAGTCGGTGGTGACGGCGCGGCTCGCCGAACTGGGAGCCGTGGTGGTCGACGCCGATGCGCTGGCACGGGAGGTCGTGGAACCGGGGACGCCCGGGCTGGCCGCGATCCGTGAAGCATTCGGCGAGGGCGTGATCCGGGCGGACGGTTCCCTGGACCGGCCGGCACTCGGGGCGCTCGTGTTCGCCGACGACGGACGGCGCCGGACGCTGAACGCCATCGTCCACCCCCTGGTCCGGAGCGCTGCGGCGGCG
>Ga0213829_1001881_pt1 | contig 14309 bp, 13 predicted proteins | sample MC6MC0896MG_FD_180665 | JGI IMG/M metagenome (GOLD analysis project Ga0213829, IMG submission 180665) | Enriched soil aggregate microbial communities from Iowa State University, Ames, United States - MC6-MC0896-MG | ecosystem: Environmental > Terrestrial > Soil > Unclassified | place: USA: Iowa...
ACGATAGATCAAAATGGAAAAGCCTTTATAGACGTCTTAAGAAATACCATATTTCCATATATCAATAGAAAATATAGCCATTCGACATTTTCGACTTATCTGGGACATTCTTACTGTGCAAGTTATGGAATACAACTTCTTTACGATTATCCAGATTTATTTGATTCGTATATGCTTTTTGCGCCTGAGACGCTGTCCGAAAACTATACGGTTCGACGTCCGAATATCGATTCTTTGAATGGGAAGTTTATTTATATGGCCACCGGAAACAAAGATGTGGCAAGGAGAGTTGAGTTAAATAAATCGTATACAAAAGTATTCAGCGGATATAAAGAACTAAAATTTAGGGGAGATCTAATAGAAGGAGGGGGGCATAACGATATCGTGGATTTATCTCTTAATGAAGGGCTCGCAGATCTTTTTAAAAATTATTTTTCCATTAATAGACTTGATAGCGCTGATTTGGTGAATTCCTTCAAAATAGAGAAAGAACGTGTTAAAAGCGTCTTTAAGCTGGAAACGCTTGATTTAAGAAATCACTATTATTCCCTTTACAATTTAGCCGAAAGATATAAAAACAGGACCTTTTTAGAATTTTTGTTGAACAATGAAGCGAAACTGAGAAATTCACCGATTCATCTTTTTAATATTGGATATATACTGTCCAGCTCTTTCGATGACAGAAAGTCTGCAGAGAAATGTTATACTGAAAGTATTGCTACAGCAAAAAAGATGGGAAAGCCAAAAGAAGCATTAAACGGTTACCTCTGGTTGAGTAAATTCTATAGTGAAGAGAACCCAGATAAAGCTATGAATCTGCTGCTCGAAGGATATAATGTCTGTAAAAGTGATTTACTCGTATACTCCGCTGCTACATTGGCATTAAAACACAAACGGCTAAAATCCAGAGGAATTGAAATTCTGGATGAGCTGCTAAGCCGACCGAACACATTGATCAATTATGGCATTACAAACGATAAACTTCTAGAATTGAAAAATAAAAACATCTAGGCACAACGGCCTAATGCATATAGTTGTAAGGCGAATGACTTAGATCAATTTGATCCATTTATTTCTTAAACTTATTCAGGCAATTGCATGAAACTTGCGCCAATGACTTTTAATTTGTCATCGACATATTTCCAAACCCTGAAATACCTGAATTTTCCTTCCAATGGTGCTCCCATTACTTTGCCTTTTGCTGTCATCGTAACGATGGAAAGTGCGGTATCTCCGATTATTCTGATGTCATCAATTTCTGTTGAAGCTTCTTCAATAATCATTGCTTTTGATCTATGTGCATCGAGGTCCATTTCTTTCGTTAGCGTTTGACCTGTTGGTGCAACCGCAATGAGGTGATCATACAATAGTTGGTCAAGGGCATCTACATTGCTAGTTAGCTGAGCTTGGAAAAGCTGGTTTTCTGCTTCGGAAACGTCTTCTTTCGTGATTTTGTCCATATACTGGTTATATAATCAATTACATTATTTACTTTAAAAATAATAAATCATTATTGTTTTATTCCGATTTTGCAGATTCTTTTTTGAGATATAAGCTCTTGATCATAAATTGTAACAAAAACATTGTGCGCGTTCTAACTTCATTTCTATAGACAGATTTTGTTCCTTTAGTTCCTTTTTTTATTCGATAAAATCTAGCGTTTTTATATTTGTCTAGTTTTTAAATCCATCGAATTTAAAATATTCCTCAACGAATTGTAAACCGACCTGCTATCTATTGTAAATTACCTTTATATTCCATCATAATAAAAAACGCTGACTAATCTATTCGAGCGGAATGGTCTCTATAATAGTTGTTTTTGGCGGGTAATACCTCGTTTTTATCCAAGGGAAAATATTCGCCCATTTGAAAATATCAAAAATTGAGATAGATGAAACCATCATGATTTATTCAAACCGAGTGACAAACGATTGAGCTTACGAATACCTTAAAACATTAATTAAGTGCGTAAACAAGCTCATTTATACGGATAATACCAACACTTACAAATAATTTATACAGATGAAAAAAAGATGTTTTATGATTGGGTTAAATACAATTTTTGTTATTGTATTGTTTGCTGTTTTTCGTGTAAATGGACAATCTCAAAAGGAGTATCCCAACGTGCTAATTGATACGGTCAAACCTGTCTCAAAGTCGTCGCCTGACACTACATGTGTTATCCCAGACATCCCCGCAGAATATACGGGTGGAATTGAGCGCCTCCAAAAATTTATCCAAACCAATCTAGAATATCCTGTTGAGGCTAGAGAACTGGGGATCGAAGGGACTGTTGTGGTGGAATTTGTTGTAGAACCAGCCGGTGAACTATCAAATATAAAAATTATCAAGCCACTGAATAAGGAGTGTGACAAAGAGGTTATTCGTCTTATCAAAAAAATGCCGAAGTGGATCCCTGCGAAGAAAAACAACAACTTTGTGAGAACTGCATTCAGAATGCCCGTTCATTTTAGACTTTAGGTAATTCCGGCACACTTTATTTCTTAAATTTGAATGGATGATATAGCCCCAATTGATCGTTTTCAATAGGTAATAACAAGACATAGCGAACCAGATTAATTGCGATATTGCTGTTGTTACTGACTGAACGAATGTTGGATAGCGTGTAGAAGTAGACATCTACCTTTCCGTAAGAAAATAAACTTAAAGAAATGCAGCGAAAATTGACCATACAGCAGTTAAAAAATATCACATTAGAAAGCCAGGGCTTACTTCGCAGATCAGCATTTGGAAAAGGAAAAAAGGCTGTGCTCAATGCACTGGATCGCCTCGGTTATTTACAGATAGATACATTATCAATTGTTGAAAGGGCCCATCACCATACACTTTGGACAAGGATCCCCGATTACAAGACCAGCTATCTGGATGAGCTGGTAAAGGAGCATAAAGTATTTGAATATTGGTTTCATGCCGCATCTTATCTTCCAATAAAGGATTTTCGTTTTGTTTTGCCACGAATGTTGGAAATAAAACAAAATGAATCCCATTATTACAATGCAGATCCTACAGTGATGCAGTATGTCATGGATACCATTCGGGCTGAAGGTCCCAAAAAGGCGAGAGATTTTGAAAATGAAACAAAAAAATCGGGAAGCTGGTGGAATTGGAAACCTACAAAAATTGCTTTGGAACGGCTTTTCCTGCAGGGAGATTTAATGGTTTCTGAACGAGATGGGATGCAAAAAACGTATGATATCACTGAAAAAGTGTTACCAAACAATATCGATCTTACAACACCAAGTTCGTTTGAGTTTGCTGAGTATTTAGTAAAAACCTATTTAAAGGCCTATGGATGGACAACGATCAAACAGATTACCCATCTTAGAGCAGGCGAGGCGATCCGGAAAAATGTAAATGGCGTTTTGCGTGCGTTGATAGCGGATGATGTGATTGAAGAAGTCACTATTGAAGGCTATCCATCGGTTTATGTTCTACGAGATTTAGTAGACAGAAGAATACCAAAGACTGGTGGGGAAATGAATTTGTTATCACCATTCGACAATGCTATTATTCATCGAGATCGTGTTCAGCAGTTTTTCGGTTTCGATTATCGTATTGAATGTTATACGCCACAGGAGAAAAGACAGTACGGATATTTTTGCCTACCTATCTTATATGGCAATACATTTATAGGTCGGGTAGATTGCAAAGCACACCGAAAAGACAGGCAGCTTGAACTCATACATCTGCATGTGGAAAAACAGCCCATGGATATAGAATTGTGGGTGGAACCTTTTGTAGAAATAATAAAAAAGTTTGCCACTTTTAACGGTTGTGAATCCATCAAATTGACGCAAATAAGCCCTTTAAATAATTCGTTGTTCTTACTTCTGACCAATATTTTTCATCAATATTATCGAGATGAAGGAAAACTCGTTGATTGATATAGTACTAGGGCTAAGGTTGATGAATACAGTACAAATGAGCGCTAAAGCGGATACTTAGTATTAAGCCAGAAATAGCCTGTGTTTATTTAATTAGCCTACGGACACAGTTTGTATTACAGCCCCAGTTTATCCTTTTTTTTTGATTTGAGAGTCGATTTATTATACTGTTTGCCATATCAGTGAACCAATTCTATAAGATTGAATAGATGCTTCGGACCAAAGAAAGTGAAATTTCCATTGAACTTCACTTTCTTCTTATAATTTTAAATCTATCTGAGTATGGCACTCGGGATAATTTAGATTATTGTTCCTTGACAAATTTTATTTCGAATCCGTTTTCTTTCTGAACCACCTGTTTCGATTCAGGGTTAAACTGTAATTCTATGCCAAGCCCCATTTTAAAAAGGTGTTTCCCTATATAATCTAGCTCTACGGATTGTTGATTAGGGGATACTAAAATGAGCTTCCCATTCTTTTGTGTAAAGGTCAGCTTAAATGCGGGAGCTAGCTCAGCAGTATATACACCCAAATATTGATTGATATTTTCGATAGGCTGTTTTTTAATATCATAGGGCTCCATTGCGATAATTCCTTCCATGTTTTCTAAACGCGCGATAATCCCCCATCCATAAAAATCATTGGATACCCCGATGAGCAATTGGTTTTCGCCTGGTTTAAGCTTTAACAAGGTACTTCCGTTCCGTATCGATATCCTTCCGTCGGGATATTTCTTCATGTTCTGTCTGAACACGTTTTTGTCCGTATATGTAATCTGATCATTGAGATAGAGCCATATTTCATCAGAAAATCCGAGCTGAAGATTGGTTTGTGTAACTTCTTTCGCCGTGATAATAGCTTTTAACCATACTATCCTACGCTTTTCGCTACCGCCAAAGCGTCGTGTAAGGTTTACTAAGCCATATCTTTCGGCCGATATTTTTTCTGTGAAGGAATCATCTTTAGGTAGATCACGGAGCGTCGTCGGCTCTCTTCCTTCCTCCAAAATTGAAGGTTGGGTTACCGACCAGTTTCTGATATAGTTTGCTTCATGTCTGGTCAGGTCTACACCTTCAGCTTGCGCTAGATGCCCAGTTTCATCAGGTTTTATTTCGATGTTACTGATATAGGAGTCGCCATCAAAAGCAATACTTCCAGCCCCTTCATGACCTTCCAGCTTGGGGACGGTCAATCTGAGGATGTTATTGACATAAACCTGCATCTGAACGCCTGAAATTACAAGCTTAATATGATTCCATTCATCTGTTTTAGCCCCTGCAGCAGCCTGATATTGCGGATACATATCCCACATATTTACACCCGCTAGAATGGGACAATACTGAATACCTTCATTGGCAAATTGATCCGTCATCTTGGGCACACGCAGATAGACGATCTCCTGTTCTTTTTCATTTTTTCTATGGAAATAAACGGCACTGGCAAACTCTGTTTTTGCGGGTAGTACATCATATTCGATGGTACCATCTTTAAAAACCAGATCTTTAATGACTACTGGACCCGATGCAGGAGCTATTTTCATCGCATTACGCCCTTTAAATTTTAAAAAATCAACTTTCCCGTTCCGAAATATCCATTTTTCCGGGCTCAGCGTAATGTTGTTACCAGTCGATGTTTCGGTCTTCTTTTTTTGGGCGTAACATTGGAATAATACAACCAATATCATGGTGGTCATCAGAATTATTTTTTTCATGTTAATAAAGTTTTTGATAAATTTAGAGTTAAGGGATTATATCAATGTGCTTAATCCTGTGTCAAGTTTATTCAAGTTTGTTCAAGCAAAATGCGAAGGTTTAAAATGTTGATATATAATAAATTATGGTAGGTTCGAGTCAGTCTGAAATGTTTCATCACCTCAAGGAATCCATTGAAAATCAACTTGAATGGGGGGAAACTACCAGTTGGAGTACTGCTGATTTTGAAAAGCTTTCAGAAAAGATTCAGGAGAAGACGGGAGTGATACTTAGTGTTTCTACCTTAAAGCGGATTTTTGGCAGAGTAGATTATCAAAGCACGCCCTCACTTACGACCCTAAATACATTGGCACAGTTTATTGATTATGAAGATTGGCGGACCTTTCGTAATTCCTGTGCCCACAAAGCGGCAATTCAGATGGAGGGGCCGAAAGAATCCGTTTTTGAACAGCAAGCGGCTGGGGGCAAAAAGTATAATCATCTATCTATTAAGGTGATTTTATCAAGTCTACTCTTGGTCTCGCTTGTTTTTGCTGTCAATAAGTTTGTCCTTAAAAAAAATAAAATTAATGAGTCGATTTTCCATTTTTCGTCGAAGACAATGCTGACACAGGGCTTGCCCAATTCGGTCGTCTTTGATTACGATGCTTCAATGGCGAACGAAGAAGATTCTGTATTCATCGCGCAAAGTTGGGATACCAGCCGCAAAATACAGGTAGATAGAAATGGCAAACATCATTCTTCTATTTACTATTATCCCGGTTACTTTCGGGCAAAATTGATGATTGGAAATAACATTTTGCGTGAACATGACATAAATATTAAAACAGATGGTTGGTTGGCGCTGATAGAGGCAGATTGGGGAAAAGAACCTATGTATTTCAAAAAAACTGATATCACACGGCCACAAGAAATTGCAGTGAGCGAGGAGCTGTTAAAAAGCTATCAGGTCAATCTCCTATCGGATGCTCCACCAGTAAGGTTTTATAATCAAAAGGATATAACAGGAGTTATGACCAATAATTTTAGTTTTGAAACAGACGTGAAAACAGGGCCAGCCCAAGGTGGAAATAGCTGCCAACGCGTAGAGGTACTTTTGCAGTCAAAAAATGACATCATTATTGTGCCCTTGGTAAACCCTGCCTGTATAGGTGATATAGCCCTTATCGCTGACGGTTTTTATGCAGATAGCAAACAGGAAGATCTTAGTGGATTTGGCTGTGATCTCTCCGAATGGGTCAAATTGAAAATCGACTGTAAAAATAATCAGATAAAATTTTCGATTAATGACAAGCTGGTATACACTACCATGATCAAAAATGTACCAACTGAAATCGTGGGAGTACAGTATCGCTTTAAAGGAGCTGGCTTTGTCCGAAATACTCGTTTAATTGGACCAGGAAACAAAGCAATTATTTTTTGATGTTATGCAATATCTCTCGATGATTAATGTTGGTGAAGCAGAAGTGACTTCATTTGTCTAATGAAGCAGTTGCTGTGTTGTATTGTGTCAGAATTTATCAAGACAGTGTTTTTTTAGCGATCAATTGGAACTAGGTATTAATGATATGGAAACAAAATTTAATATTGTATCACATGAAGCTATCAGCAGGAATTATCTGCAGCTACATATTCAATCCAATGGTAAACCCTGCGGTTCTGTAGATTTTATTGCCGAAAAGGTCAACTTTAATATTTCTTATCGGTGGAATTTCTTTAAAGGTATGGAAGCAATCAAGGATATCGAGTTGCAGTATTCAGAAGGGAATTTAATTTTTAGGTTTGCAAATAAAAAGAGTTTGGTATTTGGTTGTACAGCGGAAATATATGAAACGATCAGGATATACTGCGCTCTTCTGTAGCCAATTTAGTACTGTCTTAGTAAGTATATCTAATAACCAGAGTCGCGATTGACTCTCCATCAACAATATTTTTCACGTACCCATTAACTGGCCGCTCGCTAACAAATCATCGGCTTTAAAAAGAGAACCCTATTGGCGGGCTTTCTCTCACTGAGGTCTACGAATTTAGGCTACTTCTTTACGGCTTTGTTTCCAAATACATACTCGAAAAACTTTTGCTATCGAGGTGAAGGAAATCGCCCGTCTTTACCTTTGTTATCGTGAACTTCTTGTCAAATTTCTTGTTGAAGACAAATATAGTTGTATTTATGACTGGAGGTTTTGCTGAGGCGATATGGGAGCTATCACTAGCAGCTTTTATACCCAGTAAGGTGGAAATATAATCTTGCTTTTCTCCGGAGACAAGTACTATTAATTCCCGATCTTTTAAATCCCAAGAATACGTGAAAAATTGACGGAAAGAATAACCTTCAGTGACTTTCGGTTTTCCGTTTTTAGATTCAATATATGTCAGTAATTTTTGAAAATTGTTTAACCCATCACTTTGATTGAAAGCATACAGAGAGATAAATTCTCCTTTAAGACTTTCTATCATTTCAATTGATTCAAAACTCACTTTCCCAAAATAGGCCAGCGTATCAGCCGTAAATCTGGGCATTAGATTGTGAAAAGCAACAGGGGTACCTGAAAAACGCCAGTCAGTCCGGTTTTCAAAAAGCGTATCCTTTGAAGAAGACTTCATTGTCGCATAAAATGGGTCGACTTTGAAGTCCATCGGAAAATTTTCAAGATCAATAACTTCTCTTTTAACAGGTTTATCTGCACAGGATAAAAAAAGGAAAGCTAATCCTATCCAGTTTAGAAAAGTAAAGGTAATGTGCTTCTTCATATTCGCTTTATGTTGTGTAGTCAAATTCGAATTTTAATCCTGTCATACTTATATTCCAGTTGCTGTGATCGTTCCTGTCGTCGGAAATTGTAGGAATATTAAGTTGCATCAACAGTATTTTCCATGCATCCATTACACGGCCATTTTCCAACAGATCCTTGGCTTTTAAATGTAGCAGTGTGATGCTGGTGTCGTCGTTGGTGCTGGTATCAAGCAGTTCTTTTACTTCGTCGGTTTTACGAAAGGCTTCTACATCGTCTTTGGAAGGTAGTGTATTAACAAGCGCCAGTAAACCCAAGTTATTCCCTGTCAATATGGTGGAGTTTTTAACTTCCTTGGGAAAAGCATCTACACCGATCCCTATCCCGGTATTATCCGTTGGTTTGGCAATTTTAAATAAATTATCGCTGGTTATCCTACAGTACCAATCACCACCCAAACGGGCTACCAGGTCCATTCGATGGGGATCTATTTTACCATTAGCATCCAAAATAGTCTCATTGATATGCATCCGTTTCACCTCAGCAATAATCAAATTACCCGCTCCACCATTTTTTCCTAACGATATCACATCATTCACCGCACATTCCAGTTGAATGTTTGATTCCGCTACCCTAGGTGGCTTTACTATTTCCGAAGCCAGTTCGGTAAATCCTGCTTTCGAAAATTCATTTACATCTTTTGGGTAATCTGCACTGGTCAAATAAGTCTGTTGAACCATCTCATAGTGCACGATATTGATCACACATTCAGGTATTTCCAAAACGTTTTCAAGTGTATGTTTGGTGCTGTTATCCTGCGCTCTGGTTGTCGGTGAAAAAACGCATATCGGCGGATTGACGCTAACCACATTAAAAAAACTAAATGGACTTAAATTAACCGTACCGTTTTTATCAATAGTGGATGCAAAACATATCGGTCGTGGTGCAATGGCTGCATGCAAATAGCCCTGTATTTCTGACGGTGTTGCTGATGACACATCAATAGTTTTTAATCTCATTCAAACTTTTATTAACGTGAGTTGGGAAAAAGAAAAGTATACAAAAGCGAGCCTTTGCTTGCCTGTGCTTATTGATGAAATTACAGATTTTTTTTTAGACATTGTCGATCTTTGCAAGATATAGCTTCTGAAATTGAAAAAACAGTTTATCGAAGATCTTAATGAGAGATTACCCTCGATATACAGCAAATGGAGGGGCAGCTTGAAACTGGTTGTTCAAATTACTTGTTTATCAAAACAAGTCCGCCAAAGCACTGATAAAATCCTCTAATTCTTGATCTGACAGCGAAGCGTATCCCAATCTCATACCATGAATTATTTTGTCGAAACTGTAGCTATCTGGAGTGATCATGCTGAACCCTTTCACATTGAGTTTTTCCGAAATCAGCGCCCAGTCGACCTGCTTTTTAGGCACGATCCAGTACGCCAGCCCACCCTCTGGGACGAGATAAGATACTTTATGTTCAAGGTGTTTTTTTAATAATGTTTCAGTAATATCCCTTTTGGCCTTATAATGATTTGTCGCTTTTTTGATATGACGTTTTATGGTGCCGTCCTTGATCAATTGCAATACGGCCTGTTCCATAATACTGTCTCCCTGTACATCGATAATCTTGCGCAGGCGCCCCACTTTGCTGATCAAATTACAATCATTACTCGCTAAATAGCCGATACGCAACGCCGGAGCTACAACCTTGCTCATGGTACCGATATAAATATAATTTTTAAGCTCCATAAAACTTGACAGCGGAAGAGTGGGACGGTAGCCAAAATGAAATTCATTATCATAATCATCCTCGATAATGGTAAAACCATGTTCATTGGATAGCTTGATCAGTTCCAGCCTTCTTTTTAGGCTCAATGTAACCGTAGTAGGGTATTGACGGTGCGGTGTCACATAAATGGCTTTTATGTTTTTGTGCAATTTCAGATACCTTATCACATCCTCTATCACCAGACCTTCGTTGTCTACGTTCGCTGGTAGCAATTTTGCTCCGCTCTGGTCAAAAGCCTCCCAGGCTGGTTTATATCCGGGATTTTCAATGATCACATAATCACCTTTTGAAAGCAGGCATTGAGCCACAAGATACATGGCCATCTGGCTCCCGCGAGTGATACAGATATGCTCTTCATTCACCCGCATTCCCCGTTGATGATTGAGCATCTGAACCACAGCTTTTCTAAATTCTAGATTTCCGAATTCGCTGCTGTAGCCCATTAATTGCCACTTCGCTTTTTGGTTGAAAATTTGACGGTATGCCCGGGCTAATTCATTAACAGGAGCAATTTTACTGTTCGGGTATCCATCATCAATTTGGAGTAGAGCGGATCCACCTGCGGTATCATTAGTTGCTGCAGCGATTGGCGCTACGGTCTGCGCTTCTTTAAAATCAGGCAACGTAGTCGCAACGAATGTGCCTTGCCGCTCTTTAGAAACGAGCCAGCCCTCTATCAAAAGTACACTCAACGCCTCCACGATGGTATTTCTATTGACTTTCAGTCGTTGTGCCAGATTTCTGCTACCGGGCAAAGCGTCACCCGCCTTTAATCGGCCGGAATGAATATCGTTTATGATGGCGTCGGCTATCTGCAGATAAATGGCTTTATCCGATTGCTCATTTAATTGTATTTGAAATTCCCATTCCCGTAACATCTGGACTATTTATTTTTATAAAAACTGTATCATAACGCTAGTCCAAAGTTAGTATATTTTTGTTATGCAATAATGCAATGAACATTAAAATTTTTAAAGTTATGTCGAAATTAGAAGCATCAACAGAAGTGAAAAAATCAATTCGTGCCGAACAGAAACAATTTAGTTCTAAAGATTTTCATCAGACCTTTGCAAGGCCCACCTATGTAAAACCTTCACATGTCATTCATAAGAATGTTGAAAACGCAGGGGTACACAATCAATTCTCAGCAGAAAGAAAGCATCCCGTTTTCTTTGTCGACTTACCAAGTAAAAATGTCAGTTTGACGATCGGAGGGTTATTACCCGGACAAAAAACGCATTTACATCGTCATACCTACGAAACCGTTCTCTATGTGATCGAGGGCAAAGGCTGGACTAAAGTAGAGGACGAAATTGTAGAATGGGAAGCAGGTGATGCCGTTTATATCCCGTCCTGGGCTTGGCATCAACACCAAAACACCAGTGATACCGAAAGCGCAAAATACATCGCCTGTGAAAATGCGCCACAGCTGCAAAATTTAGGTGTTGCCCTGCGTGAAGAAGAAGGAAGAGATTTTTAGTTCAGCACACATTAAAGTAGAGACTATATGAATAACGTACCATTTAAAGGGATCATCGCTTATCCTGTTACGCCTTTCGATGACAATGAGGTCGTGGATATCCCCTTGTTTAAAAAACAGGTTGAACGTTTAGTTGCTGCGGGTTCACATGGGATTGCGCCATTAGGGAGTACAGGCGTATTGCCATATTTGAATGACGCTGAGAAAGAAGCAATTGCTGAGGCCACTGTGAAGCAGGTATCCGGACGTGTTCCCACTTTAGTCGGAGTTTCTAATCTGACTACCGAAAAGACCATTTACCATGCACAGTTTGCCGAAAAGGCAGGTGCTACTGCCGTAATGATCATACCAATGAGCTATTGGAAATTGACCGATGATGAAATTGTAAAGCATTACGATACCGTGGCATCCAAAATTTCTATCCCCATAATGGCGTACAATAATCCCGCAACAGGTGGGGTGGATATGTCGCCAACATTGCTGAAACGCCTGCTCGAAATTCCCAATGTGACCATGATCAAGGAGAGCACAGGAGACATTCAGCGCATGCACTATTTAAGGAAAGAGTTAGGAGAAGAAGTGGCCTTTTTCAACGGTTCCAATCCATTGGCATTAGCTGCTTTTACCGCAGGAGCAACAGGTTGGTGTACCGCCGCTCCCAATCTCATACCCGAATTGAATATAGCATTGTACGAAGCTATTCAGGTAAATAATCTGGAAAAGGCACGAAGGCTTTTCTATCAGCAGGTTGATCTGCTCAAATTTATCGTAGCAAAAGGATTACCACGCTCCATTAAGGCAGGATTAGATATTCTGGGGATAGGCGGTGGCGGTTTTAAAAGCCCTTTGGGACCGCTCAGTGATCATGATATCGCAACATTGGAAACGATACTTGCTGCGGTAAAAAGCGAAGAATACCAATATCAATAGAACAGAAAACCGTGCAAATGGAAATATATTACATATTGACTTTAGTGCGTCTATTGAAGAGTTTAAATAATAATAAAAGCCCGAAACGTTGCACGCGTTCGGGCTTTATAAAATCATCTCGTTATACTTTTATAGCGTAAGACAAATATGAATCTGGACGAAGAATCAAAATCTACCAAAGCCGATGTTGGACCATCGGATCACGTATTAGTTTTATTAACCTTAAATGGAATCACCAGCAAGATCCAATGGGACAGGAAAATATCCTTGCTTGATGCCATCCTCAATGCAGGTATTGCGGCGCCCCATAACTGCTGTCGCGGTAATTGTGGAACCTGCGTCTGCAAGATAGAGGAAGGGGAAGTACGTTTGAGACGAAATTTTATATTAGCAGAGGCTCACCTGCAGCAAGGTTTAATTTTAACTTGCGTAGCGATGGCTATAAGCAACTCAATCAAGATAAACTATGATGAATTTTAGTTGTAATTTTTGTATTAATGAGAATAGTACTCATTATCGATAGTCTTTTCGAAAAGTTCGAAAGAGCGGTGATTTTGCTCCTTTACTCACGCAAAGAGATGTAAAGAGCCGTAGATAAGAGTATTTGTCCGGCTCCGAAATTGCGGAAAGATTGAATCTACTATGAAACAGCAATCATAAAATGCACAGAAAAGATAATATCAAATTTACGCAAACGTTTGTTTTCATAATTAGATTTTTAAATTGAAAAAATCATGTAAGTTTGTTGTGACGACCAATCATATCGCCAGCAGAAAGATTATGAAATCGACACTATTAATCAAAGATATTTCTGATTTTGAAATGTTGGTGAATACTCATACCGACAAGCTAACGCAAAGCGCTTTCCTAAAAATTGGAAATTTGCAGGACGCAGAGGATCTCGTGCAGGATCTTTTCGTCAATCTCTGGGTTAAAAGAGAATCCATCGCTGTGCACGGTTCAGTCAATAATTACCTCCATGTAGCCCTCCGGAATAAAATTATGAACTATTTTGTCAAGGCGAAACTTCATCAGGATGTGAAAGATAGGCTGTCAATACATCTCGAGGTTGTGGATCTTTCATTGGTAAATTTACTAATTGAAAAAGATTTAAATACCTTGTTTTCGGAAATTTTGAGCGAGCTGCCAGATCATATGCAAAAGATCTTTAAGCTTCGCAATGAAGATTTTACACTAAAAGAGATTGCTGTCGCATTGGGCCTTGCGGAGCAGACTGTCAAAGGTTACAGCGCTGAAATGCATCGCCGCATCAAAGCCATGCTGATCGAACGGCATCCCGAATTTGCCCGCTCATTGACAGCATTAATATCTTTTTTGCTAATTAAATAATTTTTTTTAATTCCTTACATACTTTTGATTCCCACCAACTGTCTTACTAGAAAGAGCAAACCTAGAAAAGATTACGCGTGGACCAAAAACAGTTAAAAAGACTAATTAGGAAGTACCAGGATGGTACGGCTAATGCTGCCGAGAAATTTATCGTGGAGTATTGGTACGAAACCTTGAAGCAACAGGAGCCCGAAGCTTCAGAGATAGACTTTGTCCCAGAACGAAGCGATCTCAGGAACCGGATTATTAGCGCTGCGACGGGATATACAGCCAAGCGATCGAACAACCATTATCGCTTGTTATATGGCGCTGTTGCGAGCATTATATTCTTGATACTTTCTACCGTTTTATATCATCAGTACTTTTCGGTATCGCAGATCGATAGTCTCATCAAACCGATCAAGA
>Ga0213829_1001883_pt1 | contig 14306 bp, 9 predicted proteins | sample MC6MC0896MG_FD_180665 | JGI IMG/M metagenome (GOLD analysis project Ga0213829, IMG submission 180665) | Enriched soil aggregate microbial communities from Iowa State University, Ames, United States - MC6-MC0896-MG | ecosystem: Environmental > Terrestrial > Soil > Unclassified | place: USA: Iowa...
CGAAGTTGCCGCCGTTCACAGCAGTGACGGTTGCAGTGACTTCGCTGCCGTCTTTGTAAACGTCTTCAACGTTGGTGTTTGGCACCAGCAAGGTGCCTTTACCCGAAGCATCGATATCAACGGTGTAGTTAGTGCCACCAACGTTAACGGTGAGAGTCGTGGTGCTGCCGGCTTGCGGCTGGTTGCTCAGCTGGAAATTGAAGGTGAGGTTGGTATCGCCTTCCTTTGCTGGCACCGCGGTCACGGCAACAGTCGTGGTGTCGATAGTGTCTTCGACAGTGACAGTGGTGGTCGCGCCCGCCAGGTCGACGGCCTCGAAGTTGCCACCATTTACGCCGGTCACAGTTGCGGTGACCGAAGACGGATCGATGTAGACATCGCTGCCGTTGGTATTCGGGATCACCAGCGTGCCTTTACCGCTGGCATCAACGGTAACGGTGTAGTTGGTACCGCCCACATTCACGGTCAAGGTGGTCGGGCTACCGGCCTGGGGCGGGTTGCTCAACTGGAAGTTGAAGGTGAGGTTAGGGTCGCCTTCCTTCGCAGGCTGGGCGGTCACCGATACCGTTGTGGTGTCAATGGTGTCGACGATCTGGGTGACCGCCGGGGTTGGGTTCGGCACAACGACCAAACCACCACCGGTGGTGCCGGTGATGGTGACGGAAATCTCGCTGCCGTCGATGTAAGGGGTATCGTTAGGCGCGATCGGGACATTGACAGTGCCGGTGGTCTGGCCTGCACCGATGATGATGACCTGGCCATTGGAGAGAGTAACGGTCAGGTCGGTCAGCGGCGGTTGGCCAACGGTCGCGGTGTAAACGATGACGCCACCCGCCTCGGTGATCGAAGGCGTAGCCGTCAGTGTCACCCCGGTGGTAACCGGCGTGGTCACCGGCGGAGTTACGCCAGGATCAGTCGTGGTGCCATCGTTGACATTGGTATCGACAGCGCCTGGCTCCAGGTCGGCGGCAAGCGTCTGGAAGCCGATCGGGCCAGTCGGGAAACCAATAGTCGGGTCGACCGCGCCTGCAGTCTCCTCAAGCATCACAAAGGAGTGACCGCCGCCAGCCGCGCCGCCATTACCGGCTGCAGTCGGGCCCGCCGCCGTTGCTTCAAGCTCGGTGGTCGGGTCGGCGCCAGCGGCGATGGCTTGCTGCAGTTCTTCGACCGAGGGCGCTGCCTGTGCGGTGGCCTGGCTCAGATCGGCACTGCTGTCCGGAGCGTCCGCACTCCATTGCGAGTCACGGCCCAGGTCGAGCATGCGGCCATCGGCCAGCTCCAGAGTTACCGCGCCACCTGGGCCGGTCAGAACTTGCTCGCCCGCCATCAGACGGTCGCCTTCAATCAGAACGCGACGAAAGCCCTCTGGGGATACCGCGATGACCTGGCCAACAATGCTTTTGACGATGGCAACAACACTGCTCATTGGACTCTCCGGATCTAGCCATTCTGTTGGCTTCATGCCTAGCAGACGAAAATTGCTGCTAATGCTGAGTAACTATGAATATAACTTTTTGACGTCAAATATATGTCTATTACTTTTAGCTATTAAGCATATGCCAAAGTATTGACCGAAACTGCGTCATCCTAAACAATCACGCGGGTAATGTCACATTGATATTTTCACCGCCCGTCAGCTGCTTCAAGTCCCCCTCTCAAAAAGCGCTTAGCCCCCGAATTACGATGCCTTGGAGCCTGACGGATAACAGGGAAAGACACCCCTGCAGATGATTTGGAACAAGCTTTGCAAACAATGAAAAAATAAAAAAAGAGCCATTGTTTTGACTGCTATAAGGTGCTGCCGATTACAAGCACTGGTCATGCCAGCTTCACACCTGAATCGGCTGAAAAAAATGCATTACCCAACAGCCAAAAATGAAAGATTTCCAGCCTTCAGCCGATAGCACGTAAAGGGTGCTGAACCGCTAACCCACTGGCAAACCGACTGTTTTCAAGCGAAACATGGGTCAGCGCTGTAGTCACCAGCCCGCCGTATTGAAGCCACGGGGTGGTCGCGCCCATGGCCATCAGTGCAAAATGACATCAAACCGCATGTGCACCGCCCGGCCGAGAGCCAAGGTGGGCATCGTCCCAAACACCGCAAGGTCTGAAGAGAGCGCCGCGTGGAATCCGAAGTCAGTCGAGTCCAACTCAGTCACGATCCACGCAGCCAGCATGACGATCCTCTACTGGATAGCCTGCTGACCCTGTGTGTCCTGCACCAGAAGCCAGCCAGCCGGGCGATGTTGACCACCGGGCTGCCCTTGCCGTCCCAGCGCCTGAACGCTGAGCTGCTGCCGCGCGCCGCCGCTAGGGCCGGCCTGCAAGGGCGCCTGTTGCAACGCAAGCTGGAGCAGATCCCGGCCATTGCCATGCCAGCCATGTTGCTGCTCAACGGAGGGCGCAGCGCAGTTCTGCTGGGCTGGGAAAACGACGACACTGCGCGTCTGCTGCTCAGCGAGAGCGACGGTGGCGAAGTCCTGGTCAGCCGCGAGGCGCTACTGGGTGACTACAGTGGCAAGGTCTTCTTTGCCCAGCCACAGCACAAATTCGACGTTACTCACGGCAACCTGATCCCGCGTACCCGCTCGTGGTTCCGCGACACGCTGCTACGCAGCAAGTGGCTGTACATCGATGCAATCGCCGCCAGCCTGGTGATCAACATCATCGCTCTGGCTGCACCGTTGTTCGTGATGAACGTCTACGACCGGGTCGTACCCAACCAGGCCACCTCGACCTTGTGGGTGCTGGCCATCGGCATTGCGGGTGCCTACGTGTTCGACCTGGTGCTCAAGTTGCTGCGCAGCCTGTGCCTGGACCTGGCCGGCAAGAAAACCGACTTGATCGTGTCGGCCACGCTGTTCGAGCGCATCGTTGGCATGTCGATGAAGCATCGCCCGGCACGGGTGGGCAGCTTCGCCCAGAACATCCACGAGTTTCAGAGCCTGCGTGACTTCCTCGCCTCGCTGACCCTGACCAGCCTGATCGACCTGCCGTTCACCATTCTGATCCTGATCGTCATCGCCATGCTCGGCGGCCACCTGGTGTGGATCCCGATCATTGCCTTCCCGCTGGCATTGGGCATTGGCTATGCGCTGCAGAAGCCTTTGATGTCGACCATGGAGCGGACCATGGCGCTAGCCTCCGAGCGCCAGTCGAGCCTGATCGAAACCCTCGCCGGCCTCGATGCGGTCAAGGTCAACAATGCCGAGAGCGAGCGCCAGTACATGTGGGAGCAGACCCTGGGCACCCTCAGCCGCCTCGAGCTGCGGGTCAAGGTGCTGTCGGGCCTGGCAATGAATATCACCATGCTGATCCAGCAGCTGGCGGGCGTGGCGCTGATCTGCGTGGGCGTCTACCAGATCATCGATGGCAACCTGAGCATGGGCGGCCTGGTGGCCTGCTACATGCTCAGCGGCCGTGCACTGGGCCCGCTGGGCCAGCTCAACGGCTTGCTGGCACGTTATCAGCAGGCCAGGGTAACCATGGTCGCTACCGACCAGATGATGGACCTGCCGCAGGAGCGCAATTTCGAAGAGCGCCCGCTGAGCCGCCAGGTACTGCAGGGCTCGATCGAGTTCCGCGGGGTCGACTTCACCTACCCGAACCAGCAGAACCAGGCGCTCAAGGGCATCAACCTGAACATCCGCCCGGGCGAGAAAATCGGCATCATCGGCCGCAGCGGCTCGGGCAAGAGCTCGCTGGCCAAGCTGATCGTCGGCCTCTACGAAGCAGACAACGGTTCGCTGCTGGTCGATGGCGTGGACATCCGCCAGATCGACGTCAGCGAGCTGCGCCACAACATCGGTTACGTGCCGCAGGATATCCAGCTGCTGGCCGGCACCTTGCGCGACAACCTGGTCAGCGGTGCGCGCTATGTCGAGGACGAACTAATCCTGCAGGCGGCTGAGCTGTCCGGAGTACACGAATTCGCCAGGCTGCACCCGGACGGTTACGAGCTGCAGGTTGGCGAGCGCGGGCAAAACCTGTCCGGCGGCCAGCGGCAGAACGTTACCCTAGGCCGGGCATTGCTGCTCAACCCGCAGATCCTGCTGCTCGACGAGCCTACCAGCGCCATGGACAACACTGGCGAAGAGCGCCTCAAGCAGCGCTTGCAGGCGTTTGTCGAACACAAGACCGTGGTTCTGGTCACCCACCGCGCCTCGCTGCTGTCGCTGGTCGACCGGCTGATCGTGATCGACCGTGGACAAGTAGTTGCCGACGGCCCGAAAGCCTCGGTCATGGATGCGCTGAAAAAGGGGCAGATCAGTGTCGCGTAAGTTGGATATAAACGGCTTCAAAGAGAGCTTGCGCCGCTACTTCAAAGGTTCGGAGTCGTTGGCCGGCGCGCCTTTGCCAGAAGTGCGCAAGTCGCTGGTCGAGGATGCACCGCGGGTGGTGCGCATGACCATCTGGGGGGTGATCGCGTTTTTCCTGTTCCTGATCCTCTGGGCCAGCTTTGCCCACATCGATGAAGTGACCCGCGGTGAAGGCAAGGCCATCCCGTCGTCCAAGCTGCAGAAGATCCAGAACCTGGAAGGCGGCATCGTTTCCGAGATCTTCGCCAAGGAAGGGCAGATCGTCGAGATCGGCCAACCTTTGCTGCGTCTGGACGAGACCCGCTTCGCCTCCAACGTCGGCGAGACCGAAGCCGACCGCCTGGCCATGGCCATGCGGGTCGAGCGCTTGAACGCCGAGATCGAAGACCGTGCGCTGCAGATCGACGATGTTCTGCGCAAAGCCGCACCGCAACAGGCGAGCAACGAAGAGTCGCTGTTCCAGAGCCGCCGCCAGCAATTGCGCGATGAAATCGGCGGCCTCGAGCAGCAATTGGTCCAGCGCCAGCAAGAGCTGCGCGAGTTCACCTCCAAGCGTGCCCAGTACGCCAACAGCCTGCAGCTGCTGCGTCAGGAGATCGGCATGTCCGAGCCTTTGGTGGCCCAGGGTGCAGTGTCTCAGGTCGAGGTGCTGCGTCTGCGCCGCTCGGAAGTCGAGGTTCGCGGCCAGTTGGACGCCACCACGCTGGCGATACCGCGCGCTGAAGCGGCGATCAAGGAAGTGCAGAGCAAGATCGAAGAGACCCGGGGCAAGTTCCGCAGTGACGCGCTGACTCAGCTGAACGAGGCGCGCACCGAGCTGAGCAAGGCTACCGCCACCAGCAAGGCCCTGGATGACCGTGTCAACCGGACTCTGGTGACCTCGCCAGTGCGTGGCATCGTCAAGCAGCTGCTGGTCAATACCATCGGCGGCGTGATCCAGCCTGGCAGCGATATCGTCGAGATCGTGCCGCTGGACGATACCCTGGTGGTCGAGGCGAAGATCCTGCCCAAGGACATCGCCTTCCTCCACCCGGGCCAGGAAGCCACGGTCAAGTTCACCGCCTACGACTACACCGTGTATGGCGGGCTCAAGGCCAAGCTGGAGCAGATCGGCGCCGACACCATCACCGATGAAGACAAGAAGACCACCTACTACCTGATCCGCCTGCGCACCGACCGCAGTCATCTGGGTACCGACGAGAAGCCGCTGTTGATCATCCCGGGGATGGTTGCCACGGTCGACATCATGACCGGCAAGAAAACCATCATGAGCTACCTGCTCAAACCGATTGTCAAAGCTCGTGCAGAGGCGTTGCGCGAGCGCTGATCGGTAGCCGCAACAACGCAGGCCCACGCGAGCAGTTAGCTCAAGTGGGCCTTGTTGCCTATGCTGGCTAGTCAGGGCAGGGATTCAGGACAACCGGAGGCAGATCATGTTCTACGTGCAACGCGACGAAAAGGGCCAGCTGTTGCGGGTGGAAGCCGCCGAGTTCGAGCAGTACCACGAGATGGTCCCTGCCGACAGCGCCGAAATCCAGGAGTGGTTTGCTGGCGATCAGGTTGAAAACAGCCTGAAGCAGCTCAAACAGAGCGACCTGGACATGATCCGTGTGCTCGAAGACCTGATCGAAGTACTGACCACCAAGGGCGTACTCAGCATCACCGACCTGCCGGCAGGCGCGCAGTCCAAGCTGCTCAACCGCTCCACAGCGCGCAAGTCGCTGGGCAGCCTGAACAGCCTGATCGATGATGACGACACCAGCGGCTTGATCTGAGGGGCCAGCAGCGGCCCCGGTCGTCAACGCCAGGGCGCGGGCTCACCCACCAGTTGCCCCTGAATACCCTGCACGCCCATCTCGCGCAGTACCTGCAACTCACCCTCGGTCTCGACCCGCTCGGCAATCAGCGGCAGGTCGATGCTGTGCGCCGCACGCTGAATGGCCTCGATGAACAGGCGTTTGTGCTGCTCGCGGTCGATGCTGCGGATATAGCTGCCGTCGATCTTCAGATAGGCCAGGCCGAGATGGGCAAGGTTGCCGATCATGCTGAAACGACCACCGAAGCGTTGCAGCGCCAGGCCGAAGCCCAGTGCATGCAGGCGGCGGGTCAACTGCTCCAGGGCGGCCTGATCGGGCAATTGCTCTTCAGCCAGTTCAAAGGTCAGCCGCGACCCCAGGGCACGATGCTGGGCCAGCAGATCAAACACCCGCTGCAGCGTTTGCGGGTCGGCCAGGGTTGCAGCCGACAGGCTCAGCGACAGCGACTCCTGATGACCTTGCACATGCTTGAGGACTTTCTCCAGCACCAGCAGGTCAAGCCGTGGCACCCAACCGAAGCGCTCCAGCCACGGCAGGAAGCGACCCGCCGCCAGCGCCTCGCCCTGCTCGTCATGCAGCCGCGAGATCACTTTGTAATGGAGGATCTGTGCAGGCGCCTCGCTGGCGACCACGGGCTGGAAGTACAGCTCGAACTGGCCGCCGCTCAGGGCCTGATCCAACCGCGCATGCCAGGCATGATGGCTGTCTGCAGCCTGAGCAGCGACGCCCTGCTCCAGGCACACCCAACCGGGTGCCGGCTGACTTTCGGCACGGGCCAATGCTTCGTCGGCAAGTTTCAGCAGCGCCTGCGGCGCATCACCGGGGCTGTAGGGCGCCAGGCCAATGCAGGCAACTGGGTCGACGTCACTGGCCCCTGTTTCGTGCAGGCTGTGCAGGGTAGCTTCCAGCGCCTGGGCCAGTTGGATCGCTTCTTCGTGGACCATGCCCGGCGCCAGCACGGCAAACTCACCGCCGCGGCTACGGGTGATCAGGTCATTGGTCTGCGGGAAGCTGGCACAGGTGCGGCGTAGCTGCACACCTACTGCCTGCAGCAACTGGTCGGTGCGCTGGCCGCCCATGCGTGCGTTGAGGCCGGCCAGGTCCATTACCCGCAGCAACAGCAGGTAACCGGCGCGGGCTTCTTCCATGTTGCTGACGCGGGCTGCCAGTTGCATCTCGAAGTAGCGCCGGTTGGCCAGCCCGGTCAGGCTGTCCTGGTAAGACTCGGCCCGCAGCTTGTCGCTGCGCTCGGCCTGTTCGGTGAACAGCGCCTTGAGCTTCTCGACCATCTGGTTCATCGCCTGCACCACGCGGCGCAGCTCGGGGGTGCGCGGCAGCTCGGGCAGGCTGAGGAATTCGCGCCGGGCGATCGCATGCGACTGCTCGACCATGTAATCCAGCGGGCGCAGCTGCCGGCGCAGCAGCAATGCGCCAAGCACTGCACTCACCGCGCCACACAGCAACAGCCAGCCCAGGCTGCCCAGCGCGCTCTGCCACAGCTTGGCCAGGGCAAACATCGGGTGGCTGATCACTTCGACTCGCGCCGCCTGCTGCCAGCCACGACTGACGATCGCGTCACCTCCCGCAGGCTCCAGGCCGATCATGCCGATGAACCAGGCCGGGACACCGCCGCGGTCAGGCTCGGCGTGGCGCTCGACCAACACCGCATTGGACTGCAGGTCGACCACCTTGATGCTGGAGTAATAGCCACTGTCGAAAATCGAGCTGACCATCAGCTCGACCATCGCCGGGTCGTCGATATTCGGCGTCAGCGACAAGGCCAGGGCGGTCGCCGCATCCTGAGCATGGGAACGCAGCTGGTTCACATACTGGCTGCGTGAGCTTTCCAGGCTGACCATGAAGCTGCCGCTGAAGGCAACCACGAGGAACAAGCAAATGGCTAGCAGCAATTGTTTGAACAGTGACATCGGTGCTCCTTCAGTAGACCGGCTCCGCCGGAAAGCCTTCGGCCTGCATTTTTTTCAGCAAATCCTGCCAGCGCGACAGGCGCTTGGTATCACCGACCTTCTTGTTGCCCGCCGCGCCTGTCAGCCACAGCCCTTCACCGTTGAAGGAATACACCGGCAACAGGTCGGTACGCTGGCTGGCCGGCTTGATCGCATCCATCAGGCTGTCCAGTACCAGCGGCTGCGCCTGTGGGTTGGCATAGTAGGTCAGGACCATGTGCGCGCGGTTCTGGCGTAATGCCTTGACGTAGGTAATGCGCAGCTTGTCACTGGCAATGCCCATACGCCGCAGGCTGAAGTACTTGGCGATGGCGTAGTCTTCGCAATCGCCAGCGCCTTTGAGCAGAGACTGGATCGGGGTAGCCCAGTAATCGACCTCATGCCACAGGTCGATATCCTCGGTGTAGCGCAACTGCTGGTTGAAGAAGCGGTTGACCACTTGCAGACGCTCCAGCTCACTGCCCTGCTGTTGCGTCGCCAGCAGGTTCTGCCAGGCATCGATGCGTTCCTTGCCTGCACCTAGCGGCCCATATAGCTTTTGCGCCCGCTGGCTGATCTGAGCAAAGTCCCAATCCGCATGCAAGCCGCCCAGCAGCATGCATGCCAGCAAGGCAGCAAGGCCGAGCCGACGCATGACAACACTGAGCATGCTGGGTATCGCCACTGCGAAGACCTGTGCAGACCAATCGGGAGCCGCGATGGTGCGGCCTGTGGCGGGAAAAGACAATGGCACCTTGCAATCACTGCGTGCTGAATCAATAACAGCCCGAACGTCGCACCGGCTTCCCCTCGGCATGGACTTCCTTCACCATAGCCGCCTCCCGCAAAACGGGCGGCAAAACTGTTTTGTCACCCTGGTTTGACACCCCTCCAGCAAGCCCCTAACTTGATTGGATCCAATACCGCCAGTTGTAGAGGCAGACTCCCTGTGGCCGAAAAAATCAAACTGTTGTCTGCCGTGCTTGGCACTGAGCAAGTCCCGGCACATCTGGCTCGCAGTGTCATTGAAGAGCGCTTGCGTAGCGCGATCATCGACGGGCGCCTGCCTCCTGGCACTGCCGTGCGCCAGCAAGAGCTGGCGACACTGTTCGGCGTCAGCCGGATGCCCGTGCGCGAGGCGCTGCGCCAACTCGAAGCGCAGGGTTTGCTGCAAGTGGTCATGCACAAGGGTGCGGTGGTTGCGCCGCTGATCGGTGAGGATGCCGTCGACAGCTACGCCCTGCGCGTACTGCTTGAGTCGGAGGCGCTGCGCCAGTCGGTTCCGCTGCTGGAGGCTACCGATATCGCCCTCGCCCGCAGCTACATCGAGCAACTGGAAAACCAGACCGGGCACGCCGAGATCGGCCGCCTCAATCGTTTGTTGCACATGAGCCTGTACTGTAAGGCACACAATCAGAAACTACTGCGCTTGATCGACAGCGAGCTCAATGAAGAAGAACGCTTCCTGCGCTTTCACCTGTCTGCGATGGGCCTGGGCAAACTCACTCAGGACGATCACAACGCGTTGGTCGATGCAGCCAGTGACAAGCGGGTGGATGACGCGGTCGAGATCCTCGCCGAGCATTTGAATAAAGGCGCCCGTACCATTCGCCGCTATCTGGATGCTCAGCAGAGCAGCTGACATTGCGGTTGCAAAATCAGCGCTGACCGCAAACAATGAGACTAATTATCATTCATGCAGCAGTGCTGGCGGCGTATCTTCATGTCTTCTCACGACTCCGTGCACACGCTCTACAGCGAACATCACGGCTGGTTGCACAATTGGCTCCGGAGCAAGCTGGGTAACGCTGCCGATGCCGCTGACCTGGCGCAAGATACCTTCGTGCGCCTGCTCCAGCGCCGCGACCAGTTGCAGCTGAACACCCCACGAGCCTTTCTGCGCACAGTCGCCCGCGGCCTGGTCATCGACCATTGGCGCCGCGAAGAACTGGCTCGCGCCTACTGCGAGGCGCTGTCGCATTTGCCCGAAGCGCAGGCACCCTCGGCAGAAACTCGCGAGCTGCTGCTGGAGTTGCTCGAGCGTATTGCGCGCATGCTCGACGGCCTCAAACCGAAGGTACGCCGTGCGTTTCTGCTGGCCCAATGCGAAGGCCTGAGCCACAAGGCGATTGCCGAGCAGATGGGCATCTCGCTGCGCTCGGTCGAGCGTTACATCGCCGATGCGCTCTACCACTGCTATCAACTGCGCTTTGAGAACGAGCTATAGATCGATGAGCGCTGCGCAGCCTTCGGCAACCGTCGTCAAACAAGCGATCCAGTGGATGCTGCGGCTGCGCGAAAGCGGGCCAGATCAGCGTTTGCAGCGCAAGTGTGAACAATGGCGCGAGGCCCACCCGGAACATGAGCGCGCCTGGCAGCGAGTGCTCAGCCTGCACCAGGATCTCGACCTGCGCGCCATCCCCGGCGCAGGCCTGGCGCTGCATACACTGGAAACCAGCGAGCGCCGCCTGCATCGGCGCCAGACCCTGAAGCTACTGGGGGGGGCTGCGCTGATTGGCTCCGCGAGCTGGTTGAGCAAGGACCTGCAATTGCTGACTGACTGGCGTTCCGACTACAGCACTGGCACTGGCGAGCGGCGCAGCGTCACCCTGCCGGACGGCTCGCTGCTGCAACTCAACACACGCAGCGCTGCCGACCTTGCCTTTGATGCCCGCCAGCGCTTGATTCGCCTCAACCACGGCGAGCTGATGCTGACCTGCAGCGACGCTCAAGCCGACGGCCGACCGCTGCTGGTGCAAACGCGCGACGCTTTGCTTGAAGGCGTGAATGGTCGTTTTACGGTGCGTCAGCGCGACGACTGTACACAGGTGAATGTCAGCGCCGGCCAAGTAGCGCTGCATGGCCCTGGCCCATCTGCTCTGCACTGGCTGGGCAGCGGCCAGCACTGGTCGATAGACGCGCATGGGCCCCTCGTGGTCGAGCAGCCCGACATGGACGCGGCCGCCTGGGCTGACGGCCTCATCGTGACTGGCAACATGCGCCTGGCGGACTTCGTCGCCGAGGTGGCCCGCTATCGACCCGGGTTCCTCAGTTGTAGCGACGACGTGGCCGATCTGCGCTTGTCCGGCGTGTACCGCCTGGCAGACACCGATGCGTTGCTTGAGCTACTGCCGCAGACGCTGCCGGTGCGCCTGCATCAACGCACCCGCTGGTGGGTGCGGCTGGAGCGGACAGCCTGACGCCAGTTTTTTTGGCGGGAAGCGCTGACACGTCCGGCTTGGACAGTAAGCACCATCAACTGCCCTTAATCAGCCTACGGATCCCTCATGCCCGGCCAGCGTTCACCACACCGCATCAACGAGAATGATTTTCGACCTGTCTTGAATTCAGCCCTTATAGGCAGAGCCATACGCGGCGCCTTGTTCGGCACTGCATTGGGCATGGCCGCTGTCGCGCCTCTGAGCCAGGCGGCAGAAACCGCCAGTGCCTCCCAGCAGTACAGCATCGCCGCCGGCAACCTCGATGATGTGCTCAATCAGTTCGCTCGCCAGGCTGGTATAACACTGTCGAGCACCCCGCAATTGACTGCCGAGCTGCAGTCACCTGGCCTACAAGGCGCGTACTCGACCAACCAGGCACTGCGCCAGTTGCTCAACGGCACGGGCCTGCAAGCTGACAGCAGCGATGGCAGCCGCTACGTACTGCGCGAGCAAGCCGCAGACGCTGCGCTGGCCTTGCCTGACACCGATGTACGCGGTTTCACCCTCGGCAACGCGCTAGGCAGCATGGAGGGCTACAACGCCACCCACAGCCAGATCGCCACCAAGACCAGTACGCCTATTCTGGAGACCACCCAGTCGGTGTCAGTGGTTACCCGCCAGCAAATGGACGACCAGGGCTCGCAGACGGTTGCCCAGGCCATGCGCTACACGCCCGGGGTGCTGACCAACCCCTATGGCGCCACCCACCGCTATGACTATGTGGCCATGCGCGGCTTCAACGATGGCTCGGTGGATAACATCTATGTCGACGGCTTGAAGTCGATGGGTGATAACGGCACCTACAGCACCATGCAGGTCGATCCGTATTTCCTCGAGCGTATCGATATCCTCAAAGGACCATCCTCGGTGCTCTACGGCCGCAGCTCGCCAGGCGGGCTGGTTGCGCTGACCACCAAGAAACCGACCTTCGAGGCCTTCCACCAGGTTCAGGCAACCGTCGGCACCCAAGGCCAGCGCGGCATGGGCTTTGACTTGAGCGGGCCGCTGGATGACGACAAGCGCATTGCCTATCGCCTGACCGGCCTTGCTGATTCGGCTGACACCCAGTTCGACCACAACAAGGAAGAACGCTACGCCATCGCCCCAGCGATCAGCATCGACTTCAGCGAGGATACTTCGCTGACCTTGCAGGCCTACCTGCAGAAAGATCCCAACGGCGGCTACCACGGCGGCCTGCCTGCTTCTGGCGTGCTGCACAAGCGCAATGGTCAGCGGCTGTCAGATCACTTCTTCGAGGGTGAGCCGGGCATCGACAACTATGAACGCACCCAGCAGTCGTTCAGTTATCAGCTGGAGCACCGCTTCAACGATGTGTTCACCGCTCGACAGAACTTACGCTACCAGGATTCCGACGTGTCGATGGATCAAGTCTACTTCGCCGGTTGGGGCGCGACCGACAGCAACATCATGAACCGGGCCTACACCGGCGGCGACGAGCGCCTGCATTCGTTCATCATCGACAACATGCTGCAGGCGGAATTCTTCACCGGGGCGGCCAAGCACACGGTGCTGCTGGGTACCGACTATCAGCGGCGTAAAGCCGACGTAGCCTGGCGCTATGGCAGCGTCGACAGCCTGAATGCGGCCAACCCGCAGTACGGCAACGGCAACTTGCAGATACTGGGTGAAAACAACTACACGCGGCGCCTGCAGCAGACCGGTGTGTACTTGCAGGACCTGGTCGAGCTCGACCAGTGGCGCTTTTCACTGGGGCTGCGCCAGGACTGGGTCAAGGTCTCCGAAGAAACCCGTGACAGCGACACCCGGGTCAGTGACGACCGTTCAAGCTTCACTACGCGCGCGGGCGTGCTCTACCTGTTTGAAAACGGTATCGCTCCGTATGTGAGCTATTCCGAGTCGTTCAACCCCAATACCGTTTCTGATCAGAACGGCCGGCCTCTGGCGCCGACCGAAGGCACCCAGTGGGAAGCCGGGGTCAAGTATCAGCCGCCGGGTAGCGACAACCTGTTCACGGCCTCGGTGTTCCGTATCGAACAGGAAAACCTCGCGTCCAAACAGCCCAACGAGGAGTTCTACCGGGCAGTAGGCCAGGTGCGCTCACAAGGCCTGGAACTGGAAGCGCATGTGCAGGTGACCGATAACCTGAAGCTGCTGGGTGGCTACACCTTCACCGACATCGAGTACGCCAAGTCGATGCCTAGCCTGGCTGCGGCAACTGTAGACAACAAGGGCAACTCGCCGACGCAGGCGCCCAAGCAGATGTTCTCGCTGTGGGCCGATTACGACTTCCGCCAGGGCGCTCTGGATGGCCTTAGACTGGGCGGCGGCATGCGCTATGTGGGGTACAGCTGGGTAGATGCTGAAAACAGCATGAAGGTGCCCTCCTACACCTTGTTCGACGCTTCCATCGGTTACGACCTGGGCAAGGTCGGCCTCAAGGGTGTAGATCTGCGCCTTAACGCCAACAACCTGACCAATGAGAGCTACATCGCTTCGTGTGCCAGCCTGAGCTACTGCTACATGGGTGAGGAACGCAATGTCAGCGCTACCGTCAGCTATCAGTTCTGACCGCACTGGCTGAAAGCCAAAAGGCCCGCTCCTGGATTCAGGAGCGGGCCTTTTTATTGGGCTGTTGTCTTGGCCGGGGCCTGACAGCAAAGCAGTCCGCCGAGAAAGACAAAGCCCCTGTCAGCAACGCTGACAGGGGCTTTGGATTTGAATCTTGACGATGACCTACTCTCACATGGGGAGACCCCACACTACCATCGGCGATGCATCGTTTCACTGCTGAGTTCGGGATGGGATCAGGTGGTTCCAATGCTCTATTGTCGTCAAGAAATTCTGTGTGCCGAACCGTCGGTAGACGTGTCAGCGAAACTTGAGTCTCTCTACTTAAAGACAAAACCCCTACCTGCTCGCGCAGATAGGGGTTTTGCGAAATGAATCTTGACGATGACCTACTCTCACATGGGGAGACCCCACACTACCATCGGCGATGCATCGTTTCACTACTGAGTTCGG
>Ga0213829_1001890_pt1 | contig 14271 bp, 15 predicted proteins | sample MC6MC0896MG_FD_180665 | JGI IMG/M metagenome (GOLD analysis project Ga0213829, IMG submission 180665) | Enriched soil aggregate microbial communities from Iowa State University, Ames, United States - MC6-MC0896-MG | ecosystem: Environmental > Terrestrial > Soil > Unclassified | place: USA: Iowa...
CATGATACGAGATACTTTGATAGCTGAAGTTAATTTACGTTGGTACTTAGCGCTAGTGCCAGTTACGCGACGTGGTAAAATTTTACCGCGCTCAGAGATGAATTTTTTTAATAAATCTACATCTTTGTAGTCGATGTGCGTAATATTGTTTGAAGTGAAGTAGCAAACTTTACGGCGTTTGCGGCCTCCGCGACGTGGTGCCATAGTGTGTCTCCTCCTTATCTTTTTTTATCATTTAGAAGCATTAGAATGGAAGATCATCCTCAGATACTTCTATTGGCCCTTTGCTATTCGCAAATGGATCCTCATCTACACGTGTATAATTTGGCTGATTCATAGGTGGTTGATTTTGCTGATACGAATCGCCGCCATAGGAACCCTGCCCTGGCATAGCGCCACCAAACTGTTGTTGTGGTTGACCACCGCCATATGACGGTTGGTTATTACCGTAAGTTTGTCCACCATATTGAGGAGCAGGAGCACCGCTACCATTACGGGGTTCTAAAAACTGTACGCTATCCGCCACGACATCTGTTGTGTATACTCGCTTACCATCTTGTCCTTCATAACTGCCTGTCTGGATACGACCTTCTACCCCAATTAAACTTCCTTTTCGCATGAAGTTCGCTAGGTTTTCAGCCTGTTTACGCCAAGCAACACAGCTAATGAAATCAGCTTCGCGTTCACCTTGTTGATTTGAGAATGCACGGTTTACAGCTACTGTAAATCTTGTAGACGCAACTCCATTCGGTGTATAACGTAGCTCAGGATCTTTTGTTAGTCTTCCAACTAATACGACACGGTTAATCATCAGAATACAACCTCCTTTTCAGCGTTTTGTAAAAAATTAATTATTAAGCTTCTTCGCGAACTGCAATGTGGCGAATGATGTCTTCGCTGATGTTAGCAAGACGTGTATACTCGTTGATTGCATCTGAAGTAGCGTTTACTTTTACGATTTGGTAGTAACCTTCGCGGAAGTCTTGAATTTCATAAGCTAAGCGGCGTTTGCCCCACTCTTTTGATTCGATGACTTCTGCACCGTTAGAAGTTAACATTTCGTTGAAACGTTCAACTAAAGCTTTCTTCGCTTCGTCTTCAATGTTCGGACGTACGATGTACATTAATTCGTATTTTCTCATCTGTTTACACCTCCTTATGGACTTAGGCTCTCCTAATTAAGGGAGCAAGGAGCAAGTAATTAATTATTACTCACATCAATGAATTGTAACATATAGGTACATGTCTTTCAAGTCACAAACTAATAATTCGTTATATAATGGCAGTATATTTCATTATCTATGAAAGGAGTGCCTTCATGTTAACCAACGATAAGGAGCCTATCGTTATCGAATTAGATTTAAAGAAGTTAATGATCGACAATTTTGTGATTACAAGTGGTCTTGTCATATTATTTATTGCCATTCAATATATTTGCTTTAAAGATTTCCATTTTTCTTTTTGGAAGATGATTGGTGGCACAGCACTATTTGTTGTGCTGTATATAATTTTTATTATCCTACACGAGGCTTTTCATTTAATTGGCTTTATGATTTTTGGCAGAGTTCCCTTTAAAGCTTTAAAATATGGCATAAATTTAGAGCAAGGTATTGCCTATGCAACTACTGAGCAACCTCTCCCCAACCATGCTATGAAAAAAGCTTTATTACTGCCATTCTGGACGACTGGAGTACTTCCAACCATTGTTGGGTTTTATCTTAACAGTACTGTTTTAATATTGATAGGGGCGGTGTTAATAGCTGGAGCTGTAGGCGATTTTGCCATGTATAAAGAGCTACGTAAATATCCACGTAATGCTATCGTACAGGATGATCCTAAATTACCAAAGCTGTATGTTTATCTATTGCAAGAAAAGGATCATCATTAAAATAAGACTACATAATTAAATAGAATCTGTAGATTAGAAATGAACAACTACAGATTCTATTTATACTTTAAGGAGTTAAAAATCCATGCTGGGCTGCTGTATATAAATTTCTCCAAATACGGTTAATCGTAGATGTTTCTGTAATAGCATCCATACCAAGACAGCGTATTAAATTATTCGCTATCTCTAAGCAAGCAGCAGCTATATCCTTAGCCAATTGAGTAAATTGTGATAATTCCTCTTCCGTTAATTGTTCACCTTTTTGATGCTGTTGCCAAAAGACAGATAATGTTGCATAAAACTGTTCCTCGCATTGCTTGAAACGTTTATGCTGCTGCATCCATAAAAATTGGAAGGCTCCAATTCGCTCAGTTCTGCTTCCATCATGATTTCGTTGCTTCATTAAAGCAAAAGCTTCTTCTAAAAAATTCTCTGTCATCCCAAGACAAACGCCTAAAAAAGAAGCCTCTGCAAAAGTGGTAAATGGAAAGCTATGTACTGAATTGCCATAATCATTTCTGATGACCCCTAATTGAAAAGTAGCTTCCTGTGGTACCCAAACATTGTTTACACGGATTGTATGACTAGCTGTTGCCTTTAAACCCATTGCAGACCAATCATTCAAAATTTCTACATCATGTGGATTTACTGAGCAGCTAATAATTTTTTCGGTTTTGATACCATCTTCTTCAATTAAACAATTCATCGTAAATGTTGATGCATAATTAGAACCACTACAATACTTCCATTGCCCTGTTACATAATAGCCTCCAATTGTTTTTACAGCTATCCCTGTTGGATATCCACTACCTGCTATAACTGCTTCTTTAGGAGAATAGATTTTTTTACAAATTTCCTTACTGAATGTTGGAATAAATGCGTTTCCACCTGTACCAATAGTAATGAGCCATCCAAAATTGCCATCAAGTGCAGACATCTGTTGAAATATCTTTACACCTTCTACTAAATTTAAATCCATACCACCTAATTCTCTTGGAGTGAACAATTTGAATAATCGTTGTTCATAAATATAATCTAAGACATCTTGTGGTAGCATCCCCAGTTGCTCAAACTCTAAACCACGTTCCTTAATTTGCACAGGATTCATTCATAAGTCGCCTCCATACATTAAAAATTCTGATAACTAAGCAATCGAAAAAGGGCAACCATTTTAGATTGCCCTTGTAAGTTTTTTATACATTAAAGCGGAATAACATAATATCGCCATCTTGTACTTCATATTCTTTACCTTCAAGACGTACTTTACCAGCTTCCTTAGCCGCTGCTTGCGAACCTGCCTCAAGAAGATCATCATATGCCACTGTTTCTGCACGAATAAAGCCGCGCTCAAAGTCAGTATGAATAATACCTGCACATTGAGGTGCCTTCATTCCTTTACGGAACGTCCAGGCACGTACCTCTTGTACACCTGCAGTGAAGTAAGTAGCTAGTCCTAATAAGTCATAAGAAGTACGAATTAGTTGATCTAAACCAGATTCTTTAATTCCTAATTCTTCTAAGAACATAGCTTTTTCTTCATCATCTAACTCAGAAATTTCTTCTTCGATTTTTGCACAAATAGTAATGACCTGTGCACCTTCAGCGGATGCATATTCACGTACTTTTTTCACATACTCGTTGTTGTCTGCATCTGCTACTTCATCTTCTGAAACGTTTGCTACATAAAGCATTGGTTTTATTGTTAGCAGATGAAGACCTTTAATTACCTTCAATTCATCATCTGATAGCTCAGCTGCTCTAGCTGGTTTACCGTTTTCTAGTTGCTCTTTAATTTTTAGAAGCACTGGCTCTTCTATCATAGCCTCTTTATCTTTTTGTTTCGCCATTTTGCTAACTCGTTGTAAACGTTTATCCACAGATTCTAAGTCAGCTAGTGCAAGCTCTAGATTAATAACTTCAATATCGTCAATTGGATCTACTGCGCCAGAAACGTGAGTAATGTTTTCGTCTACAAAACAACGTACTACCTGACAAATTGCGTCTACTTCACGAATATGAGCTAGGAACTTATTTCCTAATCCTTCACCCTTGGAAGCACCTTTAACAATTCCAGCGATATCTGTAAATTCAAATGCAGTTGGCACAGTTTTTTTCGGTACCACTAATTCTGTTAATTTATCTAAACGTGCATCAGGTACTTCAACTATACCAACGTTTGGATCGATCGTTGCGAATGGATAGTTTGCAGCCAATGCGCCCGCTTTTGTTATTGCGTTAAATAATGTTGATTTTCCAACGTTAGGTAAACCAACGATTCCAGCTGTTAATGCCATGGATGGACACAACCTTTCTATACTCAGTTCAAATTTTCTCTCATATAACCTTATCTATTATATTGATTCACTTAGAAAAAGTCTAATATGCCTGATGTTACAACTCTTCCGCAGAAAACAAAACCTTTTTCATTTTTTTCTCAAATTCACGACGTGGAATCATGACACTATGCTGACATCCTTCGCATTTGATACGTACATCCGCCCCCATACGAATAATTTTCCATTTATTAGTACCGCATGGATGTTGTTTTTTCATTTCAACAATATCGTTTAAACCAAATTTTTTTGCCTCCATCTTACACACTTCTCCCCTCATCTTTGCCATAGAACATCATTTTTGGATAGACCATTGGTATATTATTTTCTTCAAAGAGTTTCGTAATATCGCGGCGTATGGTACGTGCTACTCCATATTGTTGCTGCGGTAATGTTTCAGCAGCTATACGAATGGTTACTTCTGTCCCTTTCACATTTTGCACACCTAGAAATACCGGAGCTGCAATTAATTCTTTATGCATCTTAGGCAATGTCTCTAAATACTTATTAATAACCCCTTCTGCTTTCTCAAAATCAGCATCCGTGGCCATTTGTAAATCTATAAAAATTTTGGAGTTGTTAACAGAATAATTGACGACTTCGCCTATGGCACCATTGGGAATGATGAACTGTTCACCAGTAGCACCATTAATTTTTGTTGTACGTAAGCCAATTTCTACAACTGTACCTTCTGCAGCATTTATTTTTATATAATCGCCTACACCAAACTGGTCTTCAAAAATAATAAAGAATCCAGTAATAACATCCTTTACTAAGCTTTGAGCACCAAAACCTATTGCTAAACCAACAATTCCTGCACCCGCTAATAAACCTGCTACCTTTATATTTAAGGAAGAAAGTATACCAATGATTGCAGAGAAATAAACGACATAGGAAATCACGCTTTGTAATAATCTTGAAATTGTTCGTTGGCGTCGCTCTGAGTGGCTCAATGGTGAACGCATACGGATTAAAAACACCTTTTTAATAAATTTTTTACCTAATCTTACAGCGATCCACGATACTAATAGAATGAGCAAAATTTCTATAGATGCATCAATAACCTTTTCCCAAAGATCCTCAGATGTGAGCTTGTCCCAGTATTTTTCCATTAACTTTTTATTCTTTTCCATCATTACCACCTCTTGAATAACTTGCTAAAAATTTGCGTATACTGCATAAAAATTGAGCACTTCTAAAAATAAAAAGAAAGTGAGTTTTTTTATGAATACTATACCAAATTTGTTACTACCTTATTCCCTTCATCATGAGAGTAAAAATGCTGTTTGGCAATTAAGTACATTATTTTTAGAACATATACCGTTTCATCATGAAAGACTAATTTTTTGTTGTATTGGCAGTGACCGATGTACGGGTGATACACTTGGTCCATTAACTGGTAGCTTTTTAAAAAAATCTGTTAGCTTTCCTTATGAAATTGTCGGTTCCTTAGAAGACCCTTTACATGCTCTAAACCTAGATTCTACAATGCAACAGCTACACAATCATACTACAAAACCATTCATTATTGCGATTGATGCCTGTCTCGGCAGTGAGCAAAATGTTGGTCATATTTCAGTTCAAAGTGGACCCATTTTCCCTGGAAAAGCTGTAAAAAAAGAATTACCCCCAATTGGAGACATTTCCGTGAAAGGAATCGTCAATATTGGAGGCTTTATGGAAATGCTTGTTTTACAAAATACCAGACTTCATATTTCTTATGCAATGGCTGAAAAGCTTTCAAGAGCATTATTACTGGCTGCTCATCGTTATTCACTAAAAAATGTAGAAGATAGCCACCATAATACCAACAATGACGATACCTGGAAGCAAGTTAGCAGCTTTGATCTTAGCTAAGCCTGCAATGTTTAACCCTATTGCCATAATCATAACCCCGCCAACAGCTGTCATTTCTGTAATGAACATTTGTAGTGCGGCATCAGGGATAAAGGAACTTATAACACCTGCAAAAAGAGCTATTAATCCTTGATAAACAAAGACAGGTACAGCGGATAGCATTACACCTATACCTAATGTCGAGGCTAGAATAATGGATGTAAATCCATCTATTAATCCTTTAGTAATGAGTACATTATGATCATTACGAAGACCACTATCAAGAGCACCTATAACAGCCATTGATCCTACAACAAAAATTAGTGAGGCAGTTACAAAGCCCTCTGCTATGCTAATTTGATTTTGGTCATCCCGTTTTGTACGAAATAAACTCTCTACCCATTTACCTAGACGATTCATTTGTTTATCTAAATCTAACCACTCACCTATTACTGTACCTACCACTAAACTTACTACCAATATAATAAAATTATCACTTTCAAAGCCCATTTTTATCCCTAATAATGTGACGGCTAAACCAATAATAGAAAGAACCGTAGATTTCATAGATTCAGGAAGATTTTTAAAAATGCGCCCTACTAATGCTCCTACTATAATTAACACAGCATTTATTAATGCCCCTAGTAATACCACACTTAAGCCTTCTTTCTCTCTAAAAAATAGAGAGCGCCTATTTGCTTGGCGCTCTGATTAAGTTATAGAAATATTATTTTATTCTTCTTGTATGTTTAATATTTCCAATATTCGTTCTAAATCATCTTCAGAATAAAATTCAATTTCTATTTTCCCTTTATTGCTTGTTTTCTTTATTTGAACATTTGTTCCAAAGTAGTCTCGTAATTGTGACTCCTTTGCAGTTACAAAGATATCTTTTTTCTTAGGAGGGATTGTTTCACGTGAAACTTCTTCATTTAAGTTTTGCACTAATAATTCAACTTGACGTACGTTCAATCCTAAATTTATTACCTTATTAGCCACTTCTGATATTCTTCTTTTATTTTTTAAGCCGAGTAATGCCCGTCCCTGCCCCATCGATAGAGTTCCATCATTCATCAATTTACGTACATCTTCTGGTAATGCCAGTAGTCGAACGTGATTGGCAATATGTGGTCTACTTTTTCCTAATCGCTTCGATAACTCTTCCTGAGTTAAATGTAAGTTTTCCATTAAACTCTGATAGGCTTCTGCTTCTTCAATAACAGTTAAATCCTCACGTTGGAGATTTTCTAAAATAGCAAGCTCCATCATTTGTGCATCTGATAGCTCTTTTATAATGACAGGAATAACCTCGAGGCCAGCTAATAGACAAGCTCTGTAACGACGCTCTCCCGCAACAATTTCAAACTTGCGTGCTTTTTTACGCACAGCAATTGGCTGCAAAATTCCATGTTCTTTAATAGAATCAGCTAATTCTTGTAAACTTTCTTCATCGAAAATTTTACGTGGCTGAAATGGGTTCGCAACAATTAAATCTAATTGGATTTCTTCCACTTGACCACTGTGTTCTAAAGACTCTCCTGGAAATAATGCTCCAATACCCTTTCCTAGACCTTTAGCCATTTTTAATCACTTCCCTCGCCATCTCTAAATAAACTTCTGCACCTCTAGATTTTGCATCATAAGTGATGATTGGTTGACCATGACTTGGTGCCTCACTTAATCGCACATTACGGGGGATTATTGTTTTATATACTTTATCTTGGAAATATTTTTTCACTTCCTCAATAACTTGTAAGCCTAAGTTTGTGCGTGCATCTAGCATTGTTAATAAAACGCCATCGATGTAAAGTTGTTGATTCAAATGCTTTTGAACGAGGCGAACTGTTGATAGTAATTGACTTAACCCTTCCAATGCATAATATTCACATTGTACAGGAATAATAAGCGCATCTGAAGCTGTTAACGCATTGATTGTTAAAAGCCCTAAAGATGGTGGACAGTCAATAATTATATAATCGAAATCCTCTTTCACATTTTGTAAAGCATGTTTTAAACGTACTTCTCTGGAAATAGTCGAAACCAATTCAATTTCTGCACCTGCAAGTGAGATAGTTGCTGGCACGATAGATAAATTTTCAACATTTGTTTTTTGAATGACATTTTGAACATCTTCATCATCAATGAGCACATCATAAATACAACCCTGTATTTCTCCTTTATTAATACCAAGTCCACTTGTTGTATTCCCCTGCGGATCAGTATCAATTAAAAGCACTTTCTTACCTAAATATGCTAGGCAAGCGCTCAAATTGACCGAAGTTGTTGTTTTACCTACGCCACCCTTTTGATTGGCGATTGCTATAATTCTACCCATTTAAAAGCACCTGCTTTCATCTATCAAAGTTTACTTTGACAAATCATTTGTAAAATCACTATTTAATCCGCTATCTAACTTTCATTCTATCAAAAAATTTGAAGAGAGTTGTATAAAATATTAAGAATAAATACAAAAAAGGAGATATCTCTATTAATCTTCTGAGATATCTCCCCTGTACAGTGATAAAGTTGATCATAAATTATTTTTCTAAAATAATTTATTACACTTTTTTCTTTTTAGGTATCTTCACTGTAATTTGATAGTATTCTTCTGTATCTTCTTCTTCAGTTTTCACCGTAATCCCACTTTTCGTTACCATCGTTAAAGACTGTTTGATGGTATTCAAAGCAATACGTACATCTTTACTTATAGCTTTACGTTTCGGTTTAGCTTTCTTTGGAATTGATTCTTCCTGCTCATCAGCTACAGGATGTAATATAGCCTGGATTTGCTCCTCTAACTGTCGCACATTCCAATCATTTTCAATTGCTAGCTGCAAAATTTCTAGTTGCAATGGTTGATCTTTAATAGCAATTAATGCACGTGCATGTCGTTCAGATATTTTTCGCTTCAAAATAGCTTGCTGTACTTCATCTGGCAGCCTTAATAAACGTAATTTGTTGGCTACAGTGGATTGTCCTTTTCCAAGTCTTTGGGCAAGAGCTTCCTGTGTTAGCTCATGAAGCTCTAATAATTTTTGATAGGCTACCGCTTCTTCAATAGCAGTTAACTCCTCACGCTGCAAGTTCTCTATTAACGCAATAGATGCTGTTTCCTTATCAGTTAAATTACGTACAATAGCAGGGACTTCTGTCCATTGTAGCTTTTTCATCGCTCGATAACGACGCTCACCAGCGATAATTTCATATTGATTGTCTGATGTTTTACGTACAACAATTGGCTGAATCACACCATGTGTATGAATGGTTCTTGATAATTCTTCAATTTTTTCATCATCAAAAATAGTACGTGGCTGAAAACGGTTAGGTACAATTTGATCAATAGGCAATTTTATGACTTCTTCTGCTGCATGAACCGCCTCTGCTTGTTCTACTTCATTTTTCACAATAGGCTCTGTTTTACTTCCGCCTCCAAAAAAACGTGAAAAAGGACTTTTCATCCAAGTGGCACCACCTTTAAGTAACTATCTTGCTCTGTGTCATTCTATTATTATTTATTATATTTCTTTAAATGTATATAGTTCATAGATGTCTTTTGCGTGAACCATCCATAACTAGTATGTATGCTCAAAATAGAAAAAATATTTTCCACTTTGAGAAGTTTCACATGAAACACTAATTATTGAATCGGTGTTTTATTTGGTACACCTGGCTTACGCGGATATTTTTTCGGTGTTCCTTTTATTTTATCAAATATATATAAAATGCGTTCACTTTCTTCAACAGGTAGCTTGAAAGAAAATTCCTCTCTCAGTTTAACACCCAATGTTGTTAAAGCTTTTTTAGCATCCTTTAGTTCTTCTGCCCCTGCTGCGGCTTTTAAAGCAACAAAATATCCATCTTGTTTCGCTAAAGGTACACATAACTCTGCTAGAACGGATAAACGAGCTACAGCTCGTGCTGTTACTACATCAAATTGTTCGCGGTATTTTAAATTTTGGCCAAACTCTTCCGCTCGAGCATGTACAAAATGCATATTCTCTAATTGTAACTCATCACTTAAATGATTTAAAAAGGTAATTCTTTTATTTAAGGAGTCGACAATTGTAACTTGTAAATGCGGGAAACAGATTTTAATTGGGATACTTGGGAAACCAGCTCCTGCTCCAACATCACAAACAGTTATGACTTTTGAAAAATCAAAGTAAAATGAAGGACTAATCGAATCGAAGAAATGCTTTAAATACACGCCTTCTAAATCTGTAATGGCAGTTAAATTCATCTTTTCATTCCACTCAACAAGTAATTCAAAATACTTTTTAAATTGAGCAATCTGTATATCAGAAAGTTCGATACCTTTCTCTTTCAGAGCCTCAATAAATTGTTGTTCGTTCATGTAAAGTCTCCTTTGTTGATCTAGCTATACAACTCCAACTAATAGTATAGCTTTAAAAATAGGAAGCGGGCACAATGGTATGCCCGCCTCTTATTCACTTTACTGTTGTTGATGATCAGCTGCTTACTTTCGCAATTTTACCTTGTTCAATATAAACAAGCAGAATTGAAATATCAGCTGGATTAACACCAGAAATACGAGAGGCTTGCGCAATAGATAGAGGTGTAACTTGTTTTAATTTTTGACGCGCTTCTGTTGCTAAACCTGAAATAGCATCGTAATCAATATTCTCAGGAATTTTTTTATTTTCCATTTTGTGTAGTTTCTCTACCTGTTGCAATGCTTTTTCGATATAGCCTTCATATTTAAGCTGGATTTCAATTTGTTCTTTCACTTCATCCGCCAATTCGATTTCTGCCGGAATTAAAGAAGAGATTAACTCATAATGCATTTCAGGGCGTTTTAATAAGTCTGCACCACGTATACCGTCTTTTAATTCACTACCACCAACAGAACGAATAACAGATTGTGTCGCTTCATTTGGTTTAATAATGACTTCACGAAGACGTGCAATTTCATTTTCAATCAGCTCTTTTTTCTCATTGAAACTAGCATATCTTTCTTGTGGAATCATCCCCATATTGTAAGCTAACTCTATTAATCGTAGATCTGCATTATCATGACGTAATAGTAAACGATATTCTGCACGAGATGTTAATAAACGATATGGCTCATTTGTTCCTTTTGTCACTAGGTCATCGATCAAAACGCCAATATAAGCATCCGAACGGCTCAAAATTAATTCGTCTTTACCTAGTACATTAGCAGCAGCATTCATGCCCGCCATTAAGCCTTGCGCGGCAGCTTCTTCATAGCCAGATGTGCCGTTGATTTGACCCGCTGTATATAAGCCTTTAATACGTTTTGTTTCTAAAGTTGGCCATAGTTGTGTTGGCACAATTGAATCGTATTCAATAGCATAACCAGCGCGCATCATTTCCGCATTCTCTAAGCCAGGTATAGATTTTAGTAAACGTGTTTGAACATGCTCTGGTAGGCTTGTTGACAAACCTTGAACATAAACCTCACGTGTATTGCGGCCTTCTGGCTCTAAGAAGATTTGGTGTCTTGGCTTATCATTAAAACGTACAACTTTATCTTCAATAGATGGGCAATAACGTGGACCTGTCCCTTTAATCATCCCTGAATACATCGGTGAAAGATGTAAATTTGCTTCAATAATTTCATGAGTTTCAGGGCTTGTATATGTTAACCAGCAAGGTAGCTGATCCATGATGAATTCAGTCGTTTCAAAACTAAATGCACGTGGAACATCATCACCTGGTTGAATCTCTGTTTTGTCATAATCTATTGTTCGATTATTCACACGTGGTGGTGTACCTGTTTTAAATCGAACTAGATCAAAACCTAGCTCTTTTAAATTATCAGCTAAGCGAATTGACGGTTGTTGGTTATTAGGACCACTTGAATATTTAATATCACCAATAATGATTTCACCACGTAGGAAAGTACCTGTTGTCACGACAACTGTTTTAGCCCGATAAACGGCACCAATTTGTGTAATGACCCCTTTTACTTCCCCATCCTCAATAATTAACTCTTCAACCATCCCTTGATGGATTGTTAAGTTTGGTGTTTCTTCTAATACTCGTTTCATTTCTTGCTGATACAAAACTTTGTCCGCTTGTGCGCGCAATGCACGTACAGCTGGGCCTTTCCCTGTATTCAACATTCGCATTTGAATATGCGTTTTATCTATCACTTTCCCCATGACGCCTCCTAAAGCGTCAATCTCACGTACGACAATTCCTTTGGCAGGACCACCAATAGATGGATTACATGGCATAAATGCAATCATATCTAAATTGATTGTTAGCATTAATGTGTTAGCACCCATTTTAGCCGCGGCATGTGCAGCTTCTGAACCTGCATGACCAGCACCAATCACAATCACATCAAACGTGCCTGCCTCATATTTTGTTGGCATGCTCGTACCTTCCTTTCTTTCTGAAAATTATTTTCCTAAACAGAACTGAGAAAATAGTTGATTGATGAGGCTTTCTTGAACAGTATCACCAATGATTTCGCCAAGTATTTCCCATGTTCTTGTTACATCAATTTGTACCATATCAACTGGTACACCATCCTGTGCAGCTGCTATTGCATCTTCTACCGTTGCTTGCGCTTGGTGTAGAAGGGCAATGTGTCTTGCGTTTGAAACATATGTTAAATCGCCCGCTTCGATTTGTCCCTCAAAGAATAGTGCAGCAATGGCTTCTTCTAGCTCTGTAATACCTTCCTCTTGTAGCAGAGAAGTTGTTACAATGCGATGGTCACCAGCTAATTCTTTGACACGAGCCAAATCAATTTTTTGCGGTAAATCTGTTTTATTGACAATAACGATGTAATCCATCGCTTCAATTGTTTCGAATAGACGCTCATCCTCAGCAGTTAATTCATCTGCATAGTTTAATACAAACAGAATTAAATCAGCTCCACGAAGAGCTTCCCGTGAGCGTTCTACTCCAATTCGTTCAACAATATCTTCTGTTTCCCGAATACCCGCTGTATCCACTAAACGAAGTGGAACACCTCGGACATTGACGTACTCCTCTATAATATCACGAGTAGTCCCTGCAATATCTGTCACTATGGCCTTATTTTCTTGTACTAAGCTATTTAAAAGTGAAGATTTCCCTACATTCGGACGACCTAAAATAACTGTTGATAATCCCTCACGTAAAATTTTTCCTTGAGAAGATGTTTGCAAAAGTTTTATAATTTCATTTTTTACCCATGTACATTTCTCTACTAATACAGGTACAGTCATTTCTTCTACATCATCATACTCTGGATAATCTATATTAACCTCTACTTGGGCTAATGTCTCTAGTAAAGCTTGGCGCAAATCACCAATAAGTCTCGATAATTTTCCATCCATTTGACCCAGAGCCACATTCATCGCACGATCTGTTTTAGCTCTTATCAAATCCATTACTGCTTCAGCCTGTGATAAATCAATACGTCCGTTTAAAAAGGCACGTTTTGTGAATTCACCTGGCTCAGCTAACCTTGCTCCATTTGTTAAAGCAAGTTGCAACACGCGTTTGACTGAAACTAATCCACCATGACAGTTTATTTCAACTACATCCTCACGTGTGAATGTTTTTGGCCCACGCATCAGCGATAGCATTACTTCCTCTACTACCTCATTAGTTTTAGGATCGACTAAATGTCCATAATGAATAGTGTGCGAATCTTTGGTTGTTAAACTTTTTCCCCCGGGTGATTTGAATATTTTGTCTGCAATCGTCACAGCCTCGTCTCCACTTAAACGAACGATGGCTATGGCACCTTCACCCATCGGTGTGGATATCGCAGCAATTGTATCGAACTCCATTTAATGACCTCCTCAACGTTATCCACATGTGGATAATCAAAACCGACCAATACTTACTAACACCTTAGACTAACATATTTTCAGCAAAATCTAAAGTAAGGATCATTTCTAAATGTGGATAAAATCAATTTTTCGCTAATCATATTTTCGACAAAATTTGCTACGTTTCATTAAAAAAGGTCATTTTATCTAAAAGATAAAATGACCTTTCAAAATATATTGTCTGTATGATTATGTGAAACAGTCTAATTATTTTTTTACGGGTTCTATTACTAAATAACGATTAGGCTCCGTACCTTCTGAATACGTTTCAAGATCTAGACGGTTTGCTAATTGATTATGAATTATCTTTCGTTCGTAAGACGGCATTGGTTCAAATGCCACACGTTGATTTAAGCGTAATGCCTTATCCGCCATTCGATCCGCAAGTAATTCTAAA
>Ga0213829_1001898_pt1 | contig 14233 bp, 17 predicted proteins | sample MC6MC0896MG_FD_180665 | JGI IMG/M metagenome (GOLD analysis project Ga0213829, IMG submission 180665) | Enriched soil aggregate microbial communities from Iowa State University, Ames, United States - MC6-MC0896-MG | ecosystem: Environmental > Terrestrial > Soil > Unclassified | place: USA: Iowa...
GCTGCGGGGTGAAAAAAGACATTGAGCAGCTGGAGCGGAAAATCCGCAACGCCAGCTGATAACCGGACGTGCCCACGCGCGGGGCGGCACGGGGTGGCGACAGGCAGCGCCGCATCAAAACCCCGTCCACCGCCCACCTATTCAGGAGAAATAAGGCATGCAGTTTGTAGCGTCGGAAAAGGCGACGGGAACGCCGGAAATTATCCCCAATAACTCATTCTGGCCGGACATCGATCTGGCGACGTTTCGCAGCGTGATGCGCGTTGACGGCACCGTGACGCCGCAGCGTCTGAAGCAGGTGGTGCTCACCGCGATGGCGGAAGTGAACGCCGAGCTGTACCCGTGGCGCGAACATCAGGAGCTGCGCGGCTTTAACAGCCTGGCGAATGTGCCAACGGAAGAGCTGGCCGGGCGCAGCGTGCGTCTGCATCACTATGAGAATGCGGTGTGGTGCTGGGCGCGCGCGGTGCTGAACGAGCGTTATCAGGACTTTGACGCCACCGCTGCCGCAGCGAAGCGCGGGGAAGAACTGGAAGATGCCACCGGCGATCTGTGGCGCGACGCACGCTGGGCCATCAGCCGCGTACAGAACGCGCCACACTGCACCGTTGAGCTGATCTGATGAAGGTGCGCGCGCAGCAAAACGACACGGTAGACGAGATCTGCTGGCGTCATTACGGGCGCACGCAGGGCATGACGGAGCAGGTATTGCAGGCCAATCCGGGGCTGGCGGAGCACGGCCCCATTTTATTGCACGGGCTGGAGGTGGAGCTGCCGGACGTGACGGCGGCAGCCACCGTGCAGGCCGTCCAGCTTTGGGACTGAATCATGTGGGAAAGAATCCGCGCCGGGATCGTCTGGTTTATTGCTGTCGGTATGGCATGGCTGGGCGACATGTCGCTAAAAGATGTTTCAACCGTGGCCGGGGTGTTAATCGGCCTGCTGATGGCAATTATCAGTTGGTATTACAAACGCAAAACCTATCAGCTGCTTGCCGCCGGGCGCATCACGCGGGAGGAATATGAATCTGCAAACCGTTAAGCGCTGCACCGTTGGCGCTGTGCTGCTCATTGTCGGTTCAATGCCGGGTTTCCAGCAGCTGCACACCTCCGTCGAGGGGCTGAAGCTGATCGCTGATTATGAGGGCTGCCGCCTGAAGCCATATCTGTGCGATGCGGGCAAGTGGACCGACGGCATTGGTAACACCGTCGGTGTGGTGCCGGGCCGGACCATCACCGAGCGGCAGGCGGCGGGGAATTTCATCACCAACGTGTTACGCGTTGAGGCGGCACTGGCGCGCTGCGCTGCGGTTTCAATGCCACAGCCGGTCTACGACGCGCTGGTGTCGCTGGCGTTTAACGTCGGCACCGGCAACGCCTGCGGCTCAACGATGGTGGCGCTCATCAAAAAGAAGCGCTGGCGTGATGCGTGTTATCAACTGCCGCGCTGGGTGTACGTGAAAGGCGTATTTAATCAGGGGCTGGATAACCGGCGACAGCGTGAATTGGCATGGTGCTTAAAAGGAGTAACAGCATGATGCGCGCGCTGGCGGCGATAGTGCTCGTTCTGATTGCCGCGCTTGGCGTGCAGTCGTGGCGGCTCAGTACCGCCCACAACAAAATCGACGCGCAGGTGAAGGATTTAGCCGCGCAGGGCAAAAAGCTGTCGCAGAAAAACGGCCAGCTGATTGCCCTCAACATTCTGACGCAAACCAGCAGCCGGGCGCAGACACAGCTTTTCGCCGCCGCCGAGCAGAACGGCACGCTGCTGCGTGACCGGCAGCGCACCATTGAGGAACTTAAACGTGAAAATGACGAGCTTCGCCGCTGGGCTGATGCCCCTTTGCCTGATCCTGTTATCCGGCTGCGCCAGCGACCAGTCCTCACCGGAGGTCAGTCTTACCGTGAGTGGTTGTCCGCGAATCACCCCGTGCCGCCTGGGCGGCCTGCGCCGATAAGGTAGACACCATCATCAGTTGTCAGGATAAAGACGATGAACAAGCCGCAGTCCTTGCGAAACGCCCTGAATAAAGCCGTGCCCTACGTGGCCGACAACCCGGATCGCCTGCATCTGTTCGTGGACAATGGCGCGGTGGTTGCCACCTCCGCCACGTCGATTTCATGGGAGTACCGCTACACCCTCAACGTGGTGGTGACGGACTTCACCGGCGATCAGAATCTGCTGATGGCGCCCGTTTTATTCTGGCTCGGCGTCAACCAGCCGGACGCGCTGCAGAACGCCACCGAGCGCGAGCGGCTTTTCACCTTTGAGGTGGACATACTCGGCAATGACCGCTGCGACATCAGCATGAACTTAAAGCTGACGGAGCGAGTGATTGCGAAGGAAGTTGACGGCGTGATGTCGGTTGAGGCCGTGCCGGAACCGGAAGCGCCGGATGATAGCGAAGAGGGCTGGACGGTGCGCCATGGCTGAACTGCATGAAGTTGAGGCGTGGCTGGGTGCGCTGCTGTCGCAGCTCGAACCGGCGGCCAGAACAAAGATGCTGCGCGAAGTGGCGCGCGACGTGCGGCGCATTCAGCAGAATAACATCACGCTGCAGCGCAGCCCGGACGGCACAGCATGGGAACCGCGCCGCGTCACCGCCCGAACCAAACCGGGCCGCATTCGCCGCAAGATGTTTGCGAAATTGAAAACCACCAAATACCTGAAAGCGCAGGCAAACGCAGATATGGCAGAAATTGCGTTTGTGCCCGGCGTGCAGAAGCTGGTTCGCGTCCATCATTATGGCCTACGGGACCGGGTGAACCGGCGCGGCACCGAAGTGAAATACGCTGAGCGCACATTGCTGGGCATAAATAACGAGGTTGAAAGTTTTGTACATGAAACGCTATTACGCTGGCTCAAAGAATGAGCTGGCGTAATAGTTTGTGGGTAATAAGGTGTTCATGTGAGATAATAGCGAAATATTAAAACATTCTTGTTAGATTTTTATTGGGGGTCAATAGTTTAGATTTAACTATCTTATCATCTGGTATTCCGAACATGTTTAATATGCACTTAACACTGCTTGGAAAAGGCTCAGATGCATAGGGTGAAATGAAAACTTTATGAATGAGCTTGTTAATGTCAACATCTATCAATTCAGGTATAGGCTTGGCTTCATCTAAGCTTATATATTTTTTCTTGGGGGTAAAGTATAGCCTTGCTTCGTTTTCATGCTCGAAAGCAGTCCTTTTAAGTAAAGGCCCTATATTACCATTCACTATGCAATCTTCTTTTTTGAGTTTTGGAGAGTCATAGTCGATGTATTTTATCTCACTAAAGAAAATCGCGCTTGCTCTTGAATCAATCACTGATTCGACAAGCGATTCGGCTGTAGTCTGAATCGCTATTCCTTTATGCGAATCAGAATATAATTTCCACATAGCTTCGGATTCAAAATCATTTTGATGCCAGCAGTTAACAACGATGCAGCTCATAAGATTAAAATATACCTTTTCCATTCTTGCTGCATGGGATTCAGCATCAGCTCTTATCTTGGCAAACTCTATTGCTGCCTGGGCTTTTAATTCATCTGATAAAGGGCTATGTGATAAGGCATGCGATTTAGCTTTATCAATATTTTCTAATAACATTCCTTGAGTGTCATTGATAACTCCCGCAATTGCATCAAGAGCCGCTTTAGGTAAAAGCCCTTCAAATGGATCACTAGATGCGTAGAATTTAACCGGAGTGAAGAATAGTTTTTTAGTATCAAGTAGGTTTATCAAACGATCTAATGTCATATAACGCCATAGTTTCTGACTTTTATCTATATTAGATGTGACATTTTCAGCCTTCATGCTCATAGCAAACCTTTACGAGATTGTGTGGTGAATAAAACAATAGCACGAGGATTCATTTAGGCAGAAAACAAAGCATGCTGAATGAATGAACGACAAACTCACCGAAATCATGCGCCTTATCACCAACCTGATCCGCACCGGCACCGTGTCCGATGTAGATCCGGTCAGCTGGCTTTGCCGGGTGAAAACGGGCGACCTTGAAACAAACTGGATTAACTGGCTCACCTTACGCGCCGGGAATACCCGCACGTGGTGGCAACCCTCCATAGGCGAACAGGTTGTGCTGCTGAGCCTCGGCGGCAATCTCGAAACCGCGTTTGCGCTGCCGGCCATTTATTCCGACGCCTTCCCGCCGCCCGATTATTCAGAGAACGGCAGCACCACCGTGTTCAAGGACGGCGGCTGGTTCCAGTACGAACCGGACACCGGCCAGCTGCTGATTAAGAACATCAAAAGCGTGCGCATTGAGGCCGCAGACGGCATTCAGCTGATCACCGACCAGCTGGGCGTTGACGCCAGCCAGACGCTGATTAACAGCCAGACCGTGATGAACGGTGCGGTGACGCAGGGCGGCGGCGATATGAGCTCAAACGGCGTGGTTGTTGATAAGCACAGACACGGCGGCGTGAAGTCCGGCGGCGACACGTCCGGAGGCCCGCAATGATGTATCTCGGCATGAACCGCGACACCGGTGAAGCCATCATCGACACCGAGCACATCCGCCAAAGTGTGCGCGACATTCTGATCACCCCTGAAGGCAGCCGCATCGGGCGTCGTGAATACGGCTCGCTGCTGTCGGTGCTGATTGACCAGCCGCAGAACGACGTGGTGCGCCTTCAGGTGATGGCGGCGGCGTACACGGCGCTGAGCCGCTGGGAGCCACGTATCCGCCTCAGTTCTTTGGGCATAACCAGCGCCTTTGATGGCTCCATGGTGGTTGAGCTGACAGGCCAGCGTGCCGACGGCTCACCGCTCGCAATGTCTGTGCCTACGGGGGTAAACAGTGGCAGTAATTGACCTTTCGCAGCTGCCCGCACCGGAAGTGATCGAGGTGCCGGACTTTGAAACGCTGCTGGCCGAACGTAAGGAAGCGCTGATTGCGCTCTATCCGACGGACGAACAGGCCGCCATGCGCCGCGTGCTGGCGCTGGAATCCGATCCGATAGTGAAGTGCCTACAGGAAAGCGTGTACCGGGAAATCCTGCTGCGCCAGCGCATCAACGAGGCGGCGCAGGCGGTGATGGTGGCTTACGCGCTCGGCAGCGACCTCGACCAGCTGGCCGCGCGCAGTAACGTGCAGCGCCTGACCATCACCCCGGCCAGCCCGGACGCTGTGCCGCCGGTGGACGCGGTGATGGAATCGGACGACGCGCTGCGCGTGCGCGTGCCGGAAGCGTTTGAGGGCTTATCGGTTGCCGGTCCGACAGCGGCTTACGAGTTTCACGCCCGTAGTGCGGACGGACGGGTGCAGGACGTGTCCGCCATCAGCCCGTCACCGGCGACGGTGCTTGTCACCGTGCTAAGCCGGGAAGGCAACGGCACGGCAGCCGCTGATTTACTGAATACCGTGGACGCAGCGCTGAACAGCGAGAGCGTGCGCCCGGTGGCGGACCGCGTGACGGTGCAGGCTGCAACCATCAACGACTACCGCGTGCAGGCGAAGCTGCACCTGTTCGACGGCGTAGCCGCCGCGCCCTGTCTTGAGGCCGCAAACGAGAGGCTTGCCGCCTACCTTATCGAACAGAAAAAGCTGGGCCGCAGCGTGCGTCGCGAGTCTTATGGTGCGGTGCTGCGCGTGGCCGGTGTGGACTGGGTGGAAATCACCGAACCGGCTGAAGACATCATCATGGACCGCACGCAGGCGGGCAACTGCACCGGCACCGACGTAACGGTGGCGAGTGATGAGGTGGCGTCATGAGTAACAGCCTGCTGCCGCCCGGCTCATCCGCGCTTGAGCGCCGTCTGGCGCAGGCGTGCAGCGGGATTTCCGGGCTGAACGTGCCGCTGCGCGACCTGTGGAACCCTGACACCTGTCCGGTGAATTTTCTGCCCTATCTTGCCTGGGCGTTTTCGGTGGACCGCTGGGACGAGAGCTGGACGGAAAGCGTAAAGCGCAAGGTGGTGAAGGACGCGTTTTACATTCATCAGCACAAGGGCACCGTCAGCGCTATACGGCGCGTGGTGGAGCCGCTGGGCTATCTCATCCGCGTGATTGAGTGGTGGAAAACCAACGACGCGCCGGGCACGTTCCGGCTGGACGTGGGGGTGCTGGATACCGGCATCACCGAGGAAATGTATCACGAGCTGGAGCGCGTGATTGCCGACGCCAAGCCGTGCAGCCGCCATCTTACCGGGCTTTCAATCACCCTGGACGCAAACGGCACGGTGCCGGTGGCCGTTGCCAGCTACAGCGGCGACGAGCTGACCGTTTATCCCTACACCCCTGAACTAATCAGCGTCGGCGGGCCGGTGTATTCCGGCGCGGCGGTGCATCTTATCGACCTGACGGAAGTGAGCGCATGACGACAAAATATTTTGCCCTGCTGACCAATCAGGGCGCGGCTAAGCTTGCCAACGCTGCCGCGCTCGGCACCAAAGTGAACATCACGCAGATGGCGGTAGGCGATGGCGGCGGCGCGCTGCCCACGCCTGACCCGGCACAGACGAAACTCATCGGCGAGAAGCGCCGCGCGTCGCTTAACTCGCTGACAATTGACGCCGCTAACGGCAGCCAGATTATTGCCGAGCAGATTATCCCCGAGGGCGAGGGCGGTTTCTGGATCCGCGAGATTGGCCTGTTTGACGCCGACGGCGTCATGATTGCCGTGGCTAACTGCGCCGAGACCTACAAGCCGCAGCTCGCCGAGGGCAGCGGGCGCACGCAGACGGTGCGCATGATTATCATCGTGAACAGCACCAGCGCGGTAACGCTGAAAATCGACCCGTCGGTGGTACTGGCGACCCGGCAGTACGTGGATGATAAAGCGATTGAGGTGCGCCAGTACGCCGACGGCCTGCTGGATGCACACATCAAGGCGGCAGACCCGCATACGCAGTACGCACCGAAGGCCAGCCCGACGTTTACCGGCACGCCGAAAGCACCGACGGCAGCAGCGGGAAACAACTCCTCGCAGCTGGCAAATACGGCGTTTGTTCAGGCAGCCATTGCCCAGCTGGTTGCCTCTTCTCCGGAGGCGCTGGACACGCTGAACGAGCTGGCGGCTGCGCTTGGCAACGATCCGAAATTTGCCGCCACGATGACAAATCAACTGGCCGCACGGGCGCTGCTGACCACGCAGGAAATCACCGAGATGGACCCCGCCGATCTGGTGAGCCTGTCGGTGGAGATGGTCACTTTTTTACTGAAGAAGTCGGTGCTGTCGGATTTAGCGACGGCCTGACGGTTGACGATCTGGTGGCGGACATTGCCACCGTCTTTCACTGGCCGCCGTCCGTTACCGAGTTCATGACGCTGACCGAGGTACTGGAGTGGCGGCATAAGGCGATAATGCGACACGGGACCAGCGATGAGTGATAAAGACTTGCGCCTGCAGGTTGTTCTTAACGCGGTAGACAAACTGACCCGCCCCTTCCGTTCTGCCAAGGCCAGCACCCGCGAGCTGGCCGACTCCCTGCGCACCGCGCGCGCCTGCCTGAAGGACCTCGACGCGCAGGCCGCGCGCATCGACGGCTTCCGTAAAGCCCGCTCGCAGCTTGCCATCACCGCGAACAACCTGAAGGGCGCGCGCGAAGAGGCGGCGAAGCTGGCGGCGCAGTTCAGCGCCACTAACCGGCCCACCGCCGCGCAGGCCAGGTTGCTTGAGCAGGCGAAAAAACGCGTGCGCGAGCTGCAGCAATCCTATAACGGCCTGCTGGGTTCGGTGCAGCGCCAGCGCGCCGCGCTCACTGAATCCGGCGTTGATACTAAAAAACTCAGCCAGGCACAGCGCGACCTCAAAAGTCGTGCTGATGAGACGCGCGCGGCGATTGACCGGCAGCAGAAGTCGCTGAAGCGGCTCGGCGAACAGCAGGCCAAAATCAACGCGCTGCGGGAGCGCCACGCCCGCTCGCTTGAGGTGCGCGATAAAATTGCCGGTGCCGGAGCGGCGATCACCGTGGCCGGGCTGGCGATGGGCGCGCCGGTGCTGGCCGCCGTAAAATCCTCGGCGGACATGGAAGACGCGATGAAGGGCGTGGCGAAGCAGGTGAACGGCCTGCGCGACAACGACGGCAACCGCACGACGCAGTTCTACGACATGCAGGCCGCCATCAAGGCCGCCAGCGAGCAGCTGCCGATGGACAACGGCGCGATTGACTATGCCGCGCTGGTCGAGGGCGGCGCGCGCATGGGCGTGACCAACCAGAACGACTCCTACGAGGACCAGAAGCGCGACCTGTTGGTGTTTGCCACCACGGCGGCGAAGTCGTCCACCGCGTTTGAGCTACCCGCCGGTGAGCTGGCCGAGGGGCTGGGCAAGATTGCGCAGCTCTACAAAATCCCCACGCGCAACATCGAGCAGTTGGGCGACGCGCTGAACTACCTGGACGACAACGCGATGTCCAAGGGATCGGACATTATCGACGTGCTGCAGCGCATGGGCGGCGTGGCGGACAGGCTGGACTACCGCAAGGCGGCGGCGCTCGGCTCCACGTTTCTGAGCCTCGGCGCAACGTCGGAGACCGCTGCCAGCGCGGCGAACGCCATGGTGCGTGAACTCTCCGTCGCCACAATGCAGGGCAAGACGTTTATGGGCGGCATGGAGCTGCTAAAGCTGGACCCGAAAGCCATTGAAAAGCAGATGACCACGGATGCGATGGGCACCATCCAGCGCGTGCTGGAGAAGGTGAACAACCTGCCCGCTGACAAGCGCCTGACCGCCATGACCATGGTGTTTGGCAAGGAGTTCGGCAAGGACGCGGCGAAGCTCGCCAACAACATGCCGGAGCTGCGACGCCAGCTGCAGCTGACGCAGGGCAACGCGGCTAGCGGCTCGATGCAGAAAGAATCGGACATCAACAAGGATTCCCTGTCCGCGCAGTGGCTGCTGGTAAAAACCGGCGCGGCCAACACGCTGAGCAGTCTCGGCGACACGCTGCGCGCGCCGCTGATGGAAATCATGGACGCGGTGAAGCGCGTCACCGGCACCATGCGCCGCTGGGTAGAGTCCAACCCGGAGCTGGTCGGCAGGCTGATGAAAATCGCCGCAGTGGTGGCAACGGTAACGCTGGCGCTCGGCACGCTGGCCGTGGGCATGGCTGCCGTGCTCGGTCCGATCCTGATGCTGCGTTTCGGGTTAAACATGCTCGGCCTGAAAGGGCTGGCGAAGCTCTCGCCGCTGCTGGGCGGGCTGGGCAAGGCATTCTCAAAACTTGCGCCGGGTCTTGCGTCGTCCGGCGACGGCATCAAAAAGCTGTTCTCACTGTTCAGCGGCGGCGAGGCCGGGGAGTCGGTGAACTGGCTGGAGAAAATCCGCGACGCGCTGGCGTCCCTGCGCGGCGGTGACGATGAGGACGAGGGCGGCGGCATCCTGAACGCCTTCCGTGAGGGCGCGCTGGAGAAAATCAAGGAGAAGGCGCAGGACGCCGGGCAGACGCTGGTTGCGTCCTTCCGTAACCCGATGGCCGGGGTGCGGGCGCTGGGCGCGCAGGTGCGCGGGCTGGCCGGTGCCGCCCTTGCGCCGCTGGCTGCGTCGGTGCGCGGTGCCGGAGGCGCGCTGATGTGGCTGGTGAAGTCGCCGCTGACCCTGCTGCGCACGGTGCTGACGGGCGTGATCTGGGCGCTAGGCGCGCTGCTGAGTCCCGTCGGGCTGGCCGTCGCGTCACTTGCGGGTGTGGCGCTGGTTATCTGGAAATACTGGGCACCCATTAAGGCGTATTTAGGCGGCGTTGTTGAGGGCTTCCGGGCCGCCGCCGGTCCCATCAGTGAGGCGTTTTCACCGCTGCAGCCGGTGTTCCAGTGGATCGGTGACAAAGTGCAGGCGCTATTTGGCTGGTTTAAAGACCTGCTGACGCCGGTTCAGTCCACGGCGGCCGAGCTGGACAGCGCCGCCGCGAAGGGTAAAGCGTTCGGGCAGGCGCTGGCCGACGGGCTGAATATGGTGATGCATCCGCTGGACAGCCTGAAGGCCGGGATCGGCGAGCTGCTGGAAAAGTTCGGCCTCGTCAGCAAGGCGTCGGCTAACACGAAGCTGCCGGTGCCGCCGCAGGCCGCCAGCGCCAGCGGCGGCAGGGTAACGCTGCCAGCGGGCGGCTTCCCGGCGTTTGCGGGGATGTACGACACCGGCGGCAACATCCCGGCGGGCCAGTTTGGCGTCGTAGGTGAGAACGGGCCGGAAATTGTCGGCGGACCGGTGAGCGTGATGAGCCGGAAACGCACCGCGCAGCTGGCGGCCATGGCGGCAATGACGCTCGGCATGGCAGCCGGAACGGCGGAGGCGAAGCCGCTGCACCCGCTGAGCCTGCCCGCGCAGGCATACCGTCAGGACGCGCCGCGCGCGCAGACCTCGCAGGCAGTTGCCGCGCCGCAGATCCACGCCTCGTTCACCATCGTGCAGCAGCCAGGGCAAAGCCAGCAGGATTTAGTGGACGAAGTAATGCGCCGTCTCAAAGCCGAGCAGCGGCAGGCCGAGGCCCGCGTCCGCAGCAGTTACCGTGACCGTGGAGGATTTGACGAATGATGATGACGCTGGGCCTGTTTGTTTTCATGCTTAAAACCGTGCCGTATCAGGAGCTGCAGCTCCAGCGCAGCTGGCGCTTTCCGTCGAACAGCCGCGTGGGCGTGCGGCCCGCGCTGCAGTTCCTCGGCCCGGACAACGACACGATCACCCTGTCCGGCGTGCTGCTGCCGGAAATCACCGGCGGCAGGCTGTCGCTGTTCGCGCTGGAGCAGATTGCCGAACTGGGGCGCGCGTGGCCGCTGATTGAGGGCAGCGGCACGATTTACGGCATGTTCGTAATCGAGAGCCTGAGCCAGACCAAGGCGGAGTTTTTCAGCAACGGCGTGTGCCGCCGCATTGAGTTCACGCTGACGTTGAAGCGCACCGATGAATCGCTGGGTGAAATGTTCGGCAGCCTCAGCGATCAGCTGTCGGCCATGCAGGGCGCAGCCACCTACGCCGCCGGTAAAGTGGGCGCGGCAGTGGGCGGGTTGTTCTCATGATGGCGGGCAGCTGGATTAACGGCCACGCGAACGCGCCCGCTTTTCGCCTGACGCTTGCCGGGGCGGATGTGACGCAAAAGATAGAGCAGCGGCTTATCAGCTTGACGCTGACCGATAATCGCGGCTTTGAAGCGGACCAGCTGGACATCGAGCTGGACGACGCGGACGGCCAGCTGCTGATGCCGCGCCGGGGCGTTGAGCTGTCGCTGGCGCTGGGCTGGAAAGGTGAGGCGCTTTTCCCGAAAGGCACCTACACCGTGGACGAAATCGAGCACAGCGGCACGCCGGACCGGCTGACCCTACGCGCGCGCAGCGCAGACTTCCGCCAGACGCTGAACACGAAGCGCGAAAAGTCGTGGCACCAGACCAGCGTCGGTGAGGTGGTGAAAGAGATTGCCGGGCGGCACAAACTCAAAACGGCGATAGGCGACGACGTGGCGAAGATGGCGCTGGACCATATCGACCAGACCAACGAGTCAGACGCCAGCTTCCTGATGCGGCTGGCGAAACAGTGCGGCGCGGTGGCCTGCATCAAGAATGGCAACCTGCTATTTATCCGGCAGGGACAGGGCAAAACGGCCAGCGGCAAAGTGCTGCCCGCCATCACCCTCGTGCGTAAAGACGGCGACGGTCATCGCTTCACGCTGGCTGACCGTGACGCCTACACCGGCGTGATCGCAAGCTGGCTGCACACCCGCGAGCCGGAGAAGAAGCCGGAAACCACGGTGAAGCGTAAGCGCCGCAAACCCGCCGCGCAGAAAAAGGAGCCGGAGGCGAAGCAGGGCGACTATCTGATCGGCACGGATGAGAACGTCCTGGTGCTGAGCCGCACCTATGCGAACCGGGCCAACGCAGAGCGCGCTGCCAAAATGCAGTGGGAAAGGTTACAGCGCGGGGTGGCGACGTTCTCTATTCAGCTGGTGCGTGGTCGTGCGGATCTCTACACGGAAATGCCGGTAAAGGTGAGCGGGTTTAAACAGCCGATTGATGCCGGGGAATGGATTATCACCACGCTGACGCATAGCCTGAGCGCTGACAACGGTTATACGACCAGCATTGAGCTTGAAGTGAAAATAGATTCACTTGAAATGGAATAGTGCTATCTCAAAATGGTTAAATTGAGTAACATTTATCTCAATTGGGTTCTGGAGAAGACATTATGATGAATTGCCCTTTGTGCGGGAATGCCGCACATACCCGCAGCAGCTTTCAGGTATCAGCAACAACCAAAGAACGATATAACCAGTGCCAGAACATCAATTGCAGCTGCACGTTTAAGTCCCATGAGACGGTTTCCGAGATTATTATGAAACCGGGTAGCGTTAAACCTGTGCCGCCGCATCCGGGAAGAAATCAGCAACAACCACTGTGGTTATGATTTTAACGGCATTTCAATAGCCCGTGTAGCACGGGCTTTTATGTTCAGATTTATGAGTAACATGAGTCGATTAACCAATAATATGATGTGAGAATCAATCATTTAAATTAGTTATATCGCCGCCAATCGCTTTCAATACTGGCCGCATGAAGTAACCCTTACCATCGCTTGATTCATCTGTTGAAATTAGAGCTAACTGTGGTTTTTCTGCATCATCATTGCGTATGATTTCCCATGAAATACTGTGTTGGTTGTCATCAGTGTCAATGCCAATAATTTGTAACCTTTCTCCTATTATTGGCATTTTATGGATTGCTTCTTTGAAATTTAAGTTCGAACGTCTTATCCAAAGCTCTGATATCCAAATGAATCCAAATGCATTTAATATTTTTGCACGATCTGCAGCAACACGCCAAAAAACATACTTATCTGCTTGATCATCAAATCTTGTACTTAAAAGGTCAATGGTTTGATAATCTTTATTGAAGAAGAATAGTGTCTGGACATGATTTCCATACTCTAAGAAAGTAAATTCAGTAATCTTCGAGAGATTAATAACTAAATCTTTCAGAGATTTTACCTCGCTTGATTTATCCATTTTATCAATTCGTTCTTTTATTGATTCAGGTATTGATTTGTGATCAACTTTTACAGTGTCAAATGATATGTGTCCGGTGGAATAATCATTTAGCTTAAAATAGCTTACGTACCTTTTTTCATTTCGTAGGGATTCGAAAGAAGTTGGTGTCAGTATTTTTTCACATATGGGATTTCCTATAAAATTACCCAAAGATTTACAGCAATCATACACTCGGCTATATATGAGGGTAAGTGCATGTAGTAGTTCATAATTTTCAAGGCTATTGGCTACCCACCTTCGTTCAGATCTTATAACAGCATCACCTGACATGGCAGAAGGCAATCTTTTTTGAGCGAGTCTTACTAGCTTCTTAATGCCTATCTTAATTAAACTTTCATGCGTTTTTATATCAATGTCTTGTTCTTCAATGTATGAAAATATTAGTGTAGCTCTAGCTTCACTAAACATCTCTAAATCACCTTGCTTTTCAATAGTGTTGCGAGAATCTTTGGCCCAAGTCATTAAAGGGTCATTACTCCATTTTTCAATAACGAACTCTTGGTACCATTTGTCAAATCCTGCTATTTCTTTTTTGTTTTTTTGTATGATAAAAGTTACTGTTCTTGAGGTTTGCAGGAATTGATTGAGATTTAAACGAAAAAGCTCAGGGTCAAAATAAGTTTCTGCACAAATACCGAGTAAATGAGAAAGATCTTTAAGCCTTTTTTCCCATGGTTTAATATTCATATCTGCTCCATTTTTTACAGGTGAAATTATTGTTTCTCAGTAATGGTTTTTAACAATGATAGTTATCTGTCAAAAATAAGTATAATTTACGGATTAATTTAATTCGTGATTATTGGGCGTTATCGAATGGTATATTAAAAAACACAAAATTTGTAAGTGCATAAACAGTCCGTGTGGTGGTAATTAAATAGAGATTGTTAACATCCCTCTCTGGCTCTTAACGATTGTTCACAACTTAAGTTGTTCTGGCACCAATCTTAACACTCAACTTGTTGTGAAAGCGGAAAATGATCACCTTTTGAGGGTTGTGTCAAAGCTAGTAGTGAAAGTTGTCTAATATGCCTTTAGATAGAAGCAAAGGAGTGAAAAAAATGTGCTGCTGCCATTTTGCTGCCAATGACAAATTGCAGCCACAAAAAAGCCACCTTAAAAGGTGGCTTAAATGCATGATTTACATCACTTAATTTGGTGGCCCCTGCTGGGTTTGAACCAGCGACCAAGCGATTATGAGTCGCCTGCTCTAACCACTGAGCTAAGGGGCCAGCGGAGCGGGGATTATAGAG
>Ga0213829_1001899_pt1 | contig 14230 bp, 13 predicted proteins | sample MC6MC0896MG_FD_180665 | JGI IMG/M metagenome (GOLD analysis project Ga0213829, IMG submission 180665) | Enriched soil aggregate microbial communities from Iowa State University, Ames, United States - MC6-MC0896-MG | ecosystem: Environmental > Terrestrial > Soil > Unclassified | place: USA: Iowa...
GCGTGCGAAATCCTCGAAGAGATCCCGTTCCGCAGACTGGTGGCGCGCAGCTGGGGGCAGAGCGGACCCGAGGAGCGCTCCGAACTCCGTCTGGAACCGACGGAGAAGGGCACCCTGGTCGAGCGGATCTGCACCCACCACCACCGTAAGTGGTCGTTGGTTCCCACGAGCGCGTGCCGGAAGCAGCACGCGCAGTGGCATCGGCGGGAGTTCGCACGGATCCAGGAGCTTCTGGACGGAGGCTGGAAGCCCGACCCCCGGCCATAGGACCCAGCCGAGTCCGCTATCGAGGTGGTGAGTTCGCTACGACTGGTAGCGAACTCACCACCTCGATAGCGGACTCGGCGCAGGCGGCACACTGCTGCGTCGACGAATACGACGGCATAGGCTCGGGTTCATGGAATTCATCACCGCTTCGGATGAACAGAAGATCGCCGTGCAGTCGTTCGGCGCCACGAGCGACGATCCGGTCCTGGTCATTCCTGGCGGCCCTTGCCGGGATGCCGAATACCTGGGCGACCTCGCGGGAGCGACCGGGATGCGCAGGCTCGTCGTGGTCCATCCTCGAGGAACGTCCGCTACAAACGGCCGGTCCCGTGGGTGGTGGAACGACGCCTCTGACATCCTCGCCGTTGCCGATGCCCTGGGCCTCGAAACCTTCGATGTTCTGGGGCACTCGGCCGGGACCCGGCTGGCCCTCGCCGTAGCGGCGCAGGCACCAGGCCGGGTGCGCACGCTGGGTCTCATCACTCCGGCCGCGGCCTGGCTGACCGATGCGGCCCACGACGGCGTAGCCATCGCGGCTCGGAGAAACGACCCTGCAGTGGATGCGGCGCTGGCTTCGCTGACGGGGCCCGACCCCACCGACGAGGCGGAGTTCCAGCGTCGCTGGGAGGTCGAAGCGCCCGCTGGATATGGACGGTGGACCGACGTGGAGCGCCGGCATTCCGCAATCGGGACCATGTCGCTCGCCTCGGCATCCGCGTGGTTCCAGGACATTCCCGCCGACGTGAACGAGCGGATTCTCGCGGCGCCGCTGCCGCCGGTCCTGGTGATCGGGGGCCGGGAGGACATTCTCAGCGGCGTCGAACCGGTTCGTGCCTACGCGGACGCGCTCGGAGCCGAACTGCATTGGATCGACGATTGCGGGCACTACCCCTGGGTTGAGCAGCCGACCGCGTTCAGAGCAGCCCTCGAACCCTGGATCTCCGGTTAGGCCAAACAACTCCGAAACGACGACGGCGCGGCCCCCACTCGGGAGGCCGCGCCGTCGTCGTGCGTGTCAGCGGGTGCGGGGCGGTCAGTGCCGCGGGCGCACCACGACGTCCACGCGCTGGAACTCCTTGAGGTCCGAGTAGCCCGTGGTCGCCATCGACCGGCGCAGCGCGCCGATCAGGTTGGACGTTCCGTCGGTGTGGTGGCCCGGCCCGAAGAGGACCTCTTCCATCGGTCCGACGGTGCCCATCTGGACACGGTCGCCGCGCGGGATCTCCGGATGGTGCGCCTCGGCGCCCCAGTGCCAGCCCTTGCCCGGGGCTTCCTCGGCGCGTGCCAGAGCGGAACCCAGCATCACGGCGTCGGCGCCCATGGCGATGGCCTTCACGATGTCCCCCGAGGTGCCCATGCCGCCGTCGGCGATCACGTGCACGTAGCGCCCGCCGGACTCGTCCAGGTAGTCGCGGCGCGCGGCGGCGACGTCCGAGATGGCCGAGGCCAGCGGGGAGTGGATGCCGAGGGCGCGGCGCGTCGTGGTGGTGGCGCCGCCACCGAAGCCCACGAGGACGCCGGCCGCACCGGTGCGCATGAGGTGCAGCGCCGGGGTGTACCCGGCGGCGCCGCCCACGATCACGGGGACGTCGAGTTCATAGATGAACTGCTTGAGGTTGAGCGGCTCCGTGGTCTTGGAGACGTGCTCGGCGGAGACGGTGGTGCCGCGGATCACGAAGATGTCGACGCCGGCGGCCACGACCGTCTTGTAGAACTCCTGCGTGCGCTGCGGCGTGAGGGAACCCGCCACCGTGACGCCGGCGGCGCGGATCTCCGCAAGACGCTGGGTGATGAGTTCGGCCTGGATGGGCGCCTGGTAGATCTCCTGAAGAGTCCGGGTCACCAGCTCACTCGGGGACTCCTGCTGCAGCTCGGCGATGCGGTCCAGCTGAGCCTGCGGATCCTCGAAGCGGGTCCAGAGGCCCTCCAGGTCCAGCACGCCGAGGCCACCGAGCTCACCGAGACGGATGGCCGTGGTCGGGGACATGACCGAGTCCATGGGGGCGGCGATCACCGGCATGTCGAACTTGTAGGCGTCGATCTGCCAGGACACGCTCACGTCCTGCGGGTCACGGGTCCGGCGGTTGGGGATGATCGCGATGTCATCGAGTCCATACGCACGGCGTCCGCGCTTCCCACGGCCAATCTCAATCTCGTAAGTCACGGGTTCAACTCTATCGTGAAGCGGGTTCCTGACGGATTGCGTCGCTCAGGCGAGGACGATCGCGGCCTCAGGAGTCGCGACACGGAAGCTGAAGGTCTCCTGGAGGTACAGCTCCACGCTGCCGGCGGAGTGGTCCGCATAGCCGACCGCCAGATCCTCGCCGCTCTCCAGGATGAAGTCCCCGCCCCGCAGGCTCAGCACCACGGAGGAGTTGATGCCCGGGGTCCACTGGACGGGGCCCTCCAGGATGCGCTGCAGGTGGGTGAGGAGCGGCGAACCGCCCATGTCGTTGCCGCCGGTCGCATTCACCCAGGCGTCGTAGCCGAGGGCGAGGCCGTAGGGGCCTCCGATCCCGGAGTTCTTGAGCGCGGCCACCGCCGCGGCGACATGGACCGCCAGGCGGCGGGGGTCGTCGCCGGTCTGGATCGGGGTGTGCGGCGAAGCCGCCGCGATGCCCGTCATGCCGAGTTCGTCCCAGCCGTCGAAGACCGCGGAGTTCTCCACTTCGGCGATCTTCCGGGCCGCGGCGTCCAGGGTCGCGAAGTCCACGTCGACTGCTCCGCGGGTGGCGGCGTCGAGCTCTTCCCGGGACATGGAGAACGAGGCACGGACCTCGGCCAGCGGCAGGACCTTCCGCGGACGGGCGATCACTCCCTCGGCCGGCGCCGACACCACGGGACCCACTCGACCGGTCGAGGTCGCGGAGTGCTGCCAGCCCAGCGGACCGGCGAAGTCGACCAGACGCCGGGCGCCCAGGGCCGCGGACAGCCGCGTCTTCGCCTCGTCATCGATCATCGCCCAGGTGTCGCGGGTGATCGGAGCGTGTTCGCGCAGCAGGTGATTCATGGCTGGTCCTTTCGACGGGCGTGCTCAGGCAAGAGGTTCAGGGCAGGACGGTCAGGGTGTGGGGACGTTCTTCAGCGATCCGATCCCCAGGGAACCGGCGGCCTGCACGGGTGCGGCGTCCTGCACACTCGCCGGGTGCCCGACGACGGCGGGTTCAGCCTCCGTGGGGACGTTCTCCTCGGCGGGCGGAGCCGCGGACGCCGCGGCAGCCGCGGTGTCGTCGAGGGCAGCCAGCATGTCACCGGTGGGGACGAAGAAGGTGGTGCCGGTCTCCGCCGTCGAGAAGTCCAGCAGCCGGTCATGCAGACCGGGCGGGTCGCCGATGAACATGCGCTCGAGCATCCTCTCGATCACCCAGAGGTGCCGGGAGTACCCGATGAAGTAGGTGCCGAACGCGCCGGAGCCGGGGGTGCCGAACGGCATGTTGTCCCGCACGATGTCATGCTCGCCGTTCTCATCGGTGATGGTGGCGAGGGTCTTATGGGACTTCTGGCCGTGCACGGCGTCGTCCAGTTCGACGTTGTCGGCCTTGGTCCGGCCGATGATCGCTTCCTGCTGTTCCGTGGTGAGTCGCTGCCAGGCGCTGATCGGGTGGAGGTACTTCTGGACCACCACATAGCTGCCGCCGGCGAAATCCGGGTCCTCCTCCCCCACGAGCGCGGACTCGGGAAGGTCCGGCCCCACGGGGTTGGCGGTGCCGTCGATGAAACCGAGCAGGTCACGGGCGTCGAAGTACCGGAACCCCGACACCTCGTCCACGGTGCTGACCGAGGTTCCGAGGGCGGCGAGCAGCAGCCGCTCCAGCTCGAAGCAGAGATCCTGGCGGTCTGACCGGATGTGGAAGAGCAGATCACCCGGCGTGGAGACGGCGGTGTGGGTGCTGCCCACGATCTCGCGGAACGGCTGGAGCTCCGCGGGCTTGCCCAGTCCGGACAGCGGTTCCCAGATACGGTCCCCGACTCCTACAGTGCAGGACAGGCGTCCGTTCAGATCACGGAATCCCACGGTCTTGACCAGCCCGTCCAGATCCGAGAGGACATCCCGGACGGTGTCGAGCGCTCCGGGCTCGTCCGCGACGGACAGCACCAGGAAGATGGCGGAGCGGGTCAGGGGGCCGGACACGTTCTGGGTGATGGACCCGGCGGTGTAGCCGCCTCCCGGGGGCAGGCTGTGCGCCGTCACCGGCGTGCCTCGCTCCGCCGGATGCCCGTCCGGTCAGTCGTTGCGGAGAGGGGTTCGACAGCCGTGATCCACACCGTGAGTGACATGCCCTCACACTAACAGCGTGCCTGGTCGGGACGGCACTGTTCTCGTCGGCGTCGAACGATTCATGTCACGTTCGAAGCCATCGCCGCACACCCGGGCGCATGCGGGCGTCGGGTGCGGACGGCGCCCGGCGCTGTGGACCCGGCCCCACGGATGGGCGGCTCATTCCTAGACTGAACGGAGACGCACTCAGGACAAGGTGAAGATGACCATGCAGACCGACGTGACCCGCCCACACCCCGCTTCCGGGGACGAACCCGTCGCCGGACACGAGCCCTTGGCCGTGTCCGCTCGGACCGGCGCCGCGAACGTTCCGGGATCCGGCGCCTGATGGCCGCCGTTCACCCCGCCCCGCTTCCGCAGCCTTCCCATCCGCTGGACCACTGGCTGGATCCGGAGCTCGCCCGGGTCAGCCCGCCGAACGCCCCGTCCCGTCTCCGGCAGTTGGCCGACACCCAGGGAACTCTGGCCGCGGCCTGGAGCAGTGCGATCGGCATGGGGCCCGTCCTCATCCTCGCCGGCGCGTTCATCACGGTCATGACGGGCGCCGCGGCCGCCGTGCTGGCGCTCGGCCTCCTGGGCGTCGTCCTGCTGGGCCTGGGGCTCGTCTTCGGCCGGCGGGTCCGTTCGACGCTGCCTGACACGTCCCGCACCCTGATCTCCCGGGGCCCGGGATCCGCCCGTGGAGGCCTCCTGATGGCTGGATTCCTGGCCCTTGTTCTGGGCGGGATCCTCGTCGCGATGGCGCCCGGGATCGCGTCACGTGGCGCCACCACCGCGGCGGGACTGGCAGGCGCCTACGTCCTGTTCGTGCTGCTGCTCGTCGCAGGCATCGTGGTCCCCTCGACGGTCATGGGCCGTGCACGGGAATCCTTCCGGAAGCGGGCCACCGCCGACCCGGAACTCCGCTCCCTGCTGGAACAGGACCTGATCACGTGGCGTGACCCAGTGGGCAACACGAGCTACGGACCCCTCTGAGCGCCACCTCCCCGGACCACCCCCGACGCGAAGTCACAGTTGGTGCCCCCAAACCGCGGGTTTGGGGGCACCAACTGTGACTTCGCGTGGCTCGCGGGTGGATCAGACGCGTGACCGCCGGCGCTGCGGGGCCAAGGCGATGGCGAGACCCACCACCGCGATCACCATGCTGAGCACGAGTCCCGGGCGGAACTGGGCGAGCATGGCTGCGGCGTCGTGGGTGGGAGACCCGCCGTGCGAGCCCGAGGTGACGATCGCCGTCGTCACGGCGAGCACGAGTGCCGCACCCACCTGGGTGCTCGACTGGATGAGACCGGCGGCGAGGCCCTGCTCGTCGTCGTGGATGCCCGACGTCGCCTGCACGTTGATGGCCGGGAAACCGAGCGCGAAGCCGATGCCCAGCAGCAGGACCGAGGGCAGGACGTCCACCACGTAGTTGATGTCCGGGCCGATGCGCAGGAACCATGCGTACCCGGCTGTCAGCGCCGTCAAACCCACCACGATCAGCCGCGTGGCTCCGAAGCGGTCGATCAGCTTGTCCGCGAACGGCGCGCTGCTGACCACCAGCAGCCCGGCGGGCAGCAAGGCCAGTGCCATCGACAGCGGTGCCCAGCCGAGAACTGACTGCAGGAACAGCGTGACGATGAACTGGAAGCTCAGGTAGGAGCCGAAGAGCGCGACGGCGGCGAGGTTGGCACGTGCCACCCACCCCTCCCTGAGGATGCCGAAGCGGATGAGGGGGTGCCGCGTGCGGGTCTCGATGAGCCCGAACAGCGCCAGGATCACGGCGGAGAGGACGAAACCACCGACGGTGAACGGCGAGGTCCAGCCGGAATCGGGCGCCTGGACCACGGTGAACACGAGACCGAGCATGCCGACGGCCAGCGTGAGGGCGCCCCAGATGTCGTGTCCGCCTTCGGCCGCAGGACGGTCACGCGGGATGAACCGCAGGGCCATGAGCAGGACCACCGCTGCGACCGGGACAGAGACCAGGAAGGTCCAGCGCCAGCTCAGTTCGGTCATGAAACCGCCCACCACGAGGCCCAGCGAGTAACCGCTCGCGCCGAAGGTGGCATAGATGGAGATCGCCTTGTTGCGGGCGGGACCTTCCACGAAGTTGGTGGTGATGATGGAGAACCCGGCCGGGGCGGTGAACGCGGCGGCCAGTCCCTTGATGAACCGGGTGGCGATCAGCAGCGTGGGATCGCTGACCAGTCCGCCCAGCAGGGAGGCGAGGGCGAAGACGCTCAGGGCCACCAGGAACACCCGGCGCCGGCCGAGCAGGTCGGCCATGCGACCGCCGAGCAGCAGCAGGGCTCCATAGCCGAGGACGTATGCCGAGACGATCCACTGGAGAGCGCCCGTGCCGAGGCCGAGTTCCTGGCCGATGGACGGAAGGGCGACGCCCACCATGGAGACATCCAGGCCGTCGAGAGCCAGGACGATGCAAAGGGTCACGAGGAGCAGCCAGGTGCGGCGGCTCCAGAGAAGGTCGGAGACAGCCAGGCCGGGTGCCGGGGAGGTCCGGGGGCCGGCCCCTGTCACGGGGGCTGCGGTCAGTGTGCTTCCTGAATCCATGGCAACAACTTATATGACGCATCATCGAATGACAAGGAAAATGTTTCCATGGAAAAATATTCCGTCATGGACTAAAATGGCGGCATGTCAACTACAGACGCCGCGGCACTGGTGGAGCAATGGCGCTCCGTGCAGAGCTGCTACCTCAAGACCTCCAACACCCTGGACCGCGAGCTGGCCTCGCACTTCGGGATCGGGCTCAACGACTTCGAGACCCTGGACCTCCTCGCCGAATACGGCGATGCCGAGTGCCGCATGAAGGACCTCACCCAGGTCTCCCCCATGACGCAGAGCGCACTGAGCAAGATCGTCGACCGGCTTGAGAAGGCCGGCTACGTCCACCGCTCGGCATGCAGCGAGGACCGGCGCTCGCTCGTGGTCGGGCTCACCGACGCCGGGGTCCGCATGCATGAGGACGCCGCGAAGATCCACCGCGAGGTCCTGCAGAGCGCACTCTCCACGACGGAGTCCTGAGACGGCGGTCTGAGACCGGGAGTGTCAGGCCGCCCCGAGACGCGAGGCGTCGTCCGCGCCGGCGCCGAGTGGGATGACATGCGGCCGACCTTCGGATGGCTCCGGCACCACCTGCGCCCGCAATCCGAAGACGGACCACAGCAGTTCCGGTGTGACGACGTCCACCGGCTCGCCCTGCGCCTCGACGCGGCCGCCCCTGAGGGCGACGATCCGGTCCGAGTACCGTGCGGCCAGCGAGATGTCGTGCAGCACCATGACCACGGTCCGGCCCAGTTCGCGGTTGAGCCGCCGCACGAGTTCCAGCACCTCCACCTGATGCGCCAGGTCCAGGTAGGTGGTCGGTTCGTCGAGCAGGAGGATGTCGCTCTCCTGGGCCAGCGCCAGGGAGATCCAGGCCCGCTGCCGCTGTCCGCCCGAGAGATCGTCGAGCGCCATGTCCGCCAGATCCGTGATGTCGGTGGCCGCGAGGGCCGCAACGACGGCCGCCTCGTCCCCCGCCGAGAACTGCTGGTACCACTTCTGCCGGGGATGACGGCCGCGTGTGACGAGCTCGGTGACGGTGAGCCCGGAAGGCGCCTGCGGCGTCTGCGGCAGGACCGCCACGCGCCGGGCGAGCTCCCGCTGCGAGAACGACAGGACGTCGCGGCCCTCCAGGAGCACCCGTCCGGCGGTGGGCTTCAGCAGCCGGGAAAGGCCCTTGAGCAGCGTCGACTTGCCGCAGCCGTTCGGCCCGATGATGGTGGTGACGCTCCCCTGCTCGAACTGCAGGCTCAGCTCCTCCACCACGGTCCGACCCTCGAAACCCAGGCTCAGCCGCTCGGCGGCCAGGATGGAGTGGGTCATGAGGTCCTCCTCTGTGAGCGGAGCACCAGGGCGATGAGCACCGGGGCGCCGAGAACGGTCGTGAGCACGCCCACCGGGAGGGCATGCGGAAGCAGGAAGCCGGCCACCAGATCGGCGACGACGACGAACGCGGCCCCCAGGAGCGCGGTCACTCCCAGCGGGGGCACCACGGCGCCGGTCACGTGGCGTGCGGCGAGCGGGCAGACGAGCGCCACGAACGCCACGGGCCCGGCAAGAACCGTGCCCGCGGCGGCCAGCAGCACGGCCAGCAGCAGGAGAGCGGGGCGGGTGACGCGCAGCGGCAGCCCGAGGCTCCGTGCCGTGTTGTCGTCGAAGGACCCCAGCAGGAGCCAGCGGCCCGCCATGGCGCTGAGCAGGAGCAACGGAAGCGCGACGGCGACGACGGGGATCACCGCGTCCCAGTCCCGGCCGTTGAGCGAGCCACTCATCCACGTCAGGGCCTGAGCCGCATTGCTCACGTCCCCCAGCGTCAGCATCCAGGTCACCAGGCTCGTGGCGACGGCCGTGGCACCCAGACCGACCAGCACCATCCGGTTGCTGTCCAGAAGGTCCTGACTGCGGCGGAATGCCAGGAGGAACACGGTCCCCCCGAAGAGCACGGCCCCGGCGGCGGCCGCGAGCGGCAGACCCAATGCCGCAGCCACGCCGCTCAGTCCACCGGCCCCGCCACCGGCGAGCACCAGGACGGAGACCGCACCCAGGGAGGCTCCGGAGGTCACGCCGAGGATTTCGGGCGTCGCCAGCGGATTGCGCGCGACATTCTGCGTGAGCGCGCCGGACACGGCCAGGCAGGCGCCCGCCAGGGCCCCGGCGACGGTCCGCGGCAGACGGAACTCCTGCACCTGCAGAGTGAGACGCGGTGGCGTCCCGGCCGGGGTGGCCAGGCCGCGGAGGACGTCGCCCAGCGACAGCGGCCGTCCCGCGAACATGAGGTGGGCGAGCACCGCGAGGAGCAGCACGGCCACGGCGAGCAGCCCCACCAGAAGCACACGCGGCCGGAGGACGAAGGAGACCTGGCCTGCCCGGAGCACCCGGGGACGCAGGCGAGGGCGGGGCGAGGTCACCGTGGCGCTCACAGGGACACCAGCTTCCGCCGACGGGCCAGGTGAATGAAGAAGGGTCCGCCGATCACGGCGAGGAGGACGCCCACGGGGAGTTCACCGGGCCGCGCCACGACACGCCCCGCCGTGTCGGCGAGAAGCAGCACCGCGGCGCCGAGCACGGCGCTGCAGGGGACCTGCCAGCGGTAGTCGAGCCCCACGAGACGACGGGCCAGGTGCGGTACCAGAAGTCCCGCGAAGGCGATGGGCCCCGCCAGAGTCACGGCGACGGCGGCCAGCACTGCGATCGCCGCCACTCCCACGGTCCTGGAGCGCCGGACATCGACGCCGAGGGAGGCAGCGGTCTCCTCCCCCAGGGCCAGGGCATTGAGCGAACCGATGTTCAGGGCCGCGAGCAGCAAACCGACCACGAGGAACGGCAGCACCCCGGGGATCATGCCTCCCCGCACGGCGATCGAGCCGAGCTGCCAGAAGCGCAAAGTGTCCAGAGCGGCGTCATTGCTCAGCACGATGACGGAGACCAGCCCGCCGGCGAGCGCCGTGACGGCAGCACCGGCGAGGACGAGCGTCACGGTCGTGACGCCGTGCCGGCTGGCCGATCCGACAGCGAACACGAGGGCACTTGCTGCGACGGCTCCCACGAACGCCAGCACGGCCTGCGGACCGGGGGCTTCCAGCGCGGCGCCGCCGAGCAGGGAGCCGGTGACGATGGCGAGCGCGGCGCCGGAGTAGATTCCGAGGAGTCCGGGGTCCGCGATGGGGTTCCGGGTGTGGGCTTGAGTCAGGCAGCCCGCGATGCCCAGGCACGCGCCGACCACCAGACCGTTGAGGGTTCGGGGCCAGCGCAGCTCTCTGATGGCCACATCCGCCACGGAGCCGTCGGGGGTCGCCAGCGCGTGCCAGACGTCCGCGAGGCTCGATTCGAGCCCGCCGATCAGCACACTGCCCAGCAGCGCGGCGAGCAGCAGCACGACCGCGGCGCCCAGGCCCCGGGCGGGCGCGCGCCGTCGTCGTCCCTCCGCGAGTGGCACGCGGGGAAGCACAGCAGTCACAGCAGACCCCCAAGGGTAATACGCAAGGAAAATTGCACGTAATCGATGCGTGCCGCTACAGTCTAGCAACATGGCTAAAGCAAGCCTTGCCTTAGTCCGGGCGTGCGCGCTCCGGCCGCCCGTCCCCCACCTCAGTAAGTGAAAGCACTCATGATCCGCACCCGATTCACCCGCGCGGCCTTCGGCGCCGCCGCTGCCACCGCCCTCCTGGCCCTCACCGCCTGCGGCGGCTCCACGAGCGCGGCCCCCTCTCCGTCCTCCGCCGGCGACGGGCAGTTCCCCAAGACCATCGAGCACGCCATGGGCAAGACCACCCTGGAGGGCAAGCCGCTGCGGGTCGCCACCCTCGACGCGAGCTACACGGATGCCGCGCTCGCTCTCGGGGCCGACGTGGCCGCCTACACGACGTACCGCAAGGGCGACGAGAGCTTCCCGTCCTACCTGGGCGACGTCTCCGCGCTGACCAAGAACGCCGTCAACGTCGGAGCCCTGGCCGAGCCGAGCCTGGACAAGATCCTGGAGGCCCAGCCCGATCTCATCGTCTCCGCCAAGGTCCGCCACGAGGCCCTCTACGGTCAGCTGTCCAAGATCGCGCCGACCATCTTCTCCAAGTCCACCGGCCCCACGTGGAAGCAGAACATCGTGATGCTCGGCGACGCGCTCGGCAAGAAGGACCTCGCGGAGCAGCTCATCAAGGAGTACCAGGACCGGGCCAAGAAGGTCGGCGCGGCCATCCTGGCCAAGAAGCCGGGGCTGACGTACTCCTACGTCCGTTTCGCCGGTGAGGACACGGCCCGCCTGTACTCCAGCACGTCCTTCCTGGGCGAGATCATGAAAGATGCGGGCATTCCCCGCCCCGCCGGGCAGCCGGACTCCCAGGACAAGATCATGGTGGAGCTCGGCCAGGAGAAGATCACCCAGGCTGACGCCGGTCTCATCATCACCTCCGCCTTCGGTCAGGACACCGCGGAAGGCGCCAAGTCCCGCGCTCAGATGGACAAGTTCCTGAGCAACCCCCTGTGGAAGTCGCTCAAGGGCCAGGTCTTGAAGGCCGACGACCGCGTCTTCGCCACTTCCGTGAGCCTGCAGGGTGCCCACGGTGTGCTCACCAAGCTCGCGGAGACCTTCGGCGTGGACCCGCAGCTGCCCGCGAAGAAGTAGCCCGCCAGCCCTCGCAGGGGAACGACGACGGCGGCGGGTCACCTTCACAGGTGGCCCGCCGCCGTCGTCGTTCAGCGAGAGGTGCCGCTGAGCGCGGCACGGGAACTCAGCGCGAGGTGTAGTTCGGCGCCTCGACCGTCATCTGGATGTCGTGCGGGTGGCTCTCCTTGAGGCCCGCCGGGGTGATGCGGACGAACTTGCCCCGGGCCTTGAGCTCCGCGATGTTCGGGGAACCCACGTAGAACATGGTCTGGCGGAGGCCGCCCACGAGCTGGTAGGCCACGGACGACAGCGGACCGCGGTACGCGACGCGGCCTTCGATGCCCTCGGGGATCAGCTTGTCATCGCCGGAGACGTCGGCTTGGAAGTAACGGTCCTTCGAGTACGAGGTGTTCTTGCCACGGCTCTGCATGGCGCCCAGGGAGCCCATGCCGCGGTAGCTCTTGTACTGCTTGCCGTTGACGAAGATCAGGTCGCCCGGGGACTCGGCGCAGCCGGCCAGGAGCGATCCCAGCATGACCGTGTCGGCGCCGGCGACCAGCGCCTTGCCGATGTCGCCCGAGTACTGCAGACCGCCGTCGGCGATCAGCGGGACGCCGGCCGGGATGGCGGCCTTGGCGGATTCGTAGATGGCGGTGATCTGCGGAACGCCCACACCGGCCACCACGCGGGTGGTGCAGATGGAGCCCGGGCCCACGCCCACCTTGATGCCGTCGGCGCCGGCGTCGATCAGAGCCTGGGCGCCCTCACGGGTGGCGGCCTGACCACCGATGATGTCCACGTGCGCGGCGGACTTCTCGGCCTTGAGGCGGGAGATCATGTCCAGCACACCCTGGGAGTGGCCGTTCGCGGTGTCCACGAACAGCGCGTCGACGCCGGCCTCGACCAGCGTCATGGCGCGCTCCCAGCCGTCACCGAAGAACCCGATGGCGGCGCCCACGCGGAGGCGGCCCTCCTCGTCCTTGGTGGCCAGCGGGTACTGCTCGGCCTTGGTGAAGTCCTTGGTGGTGATGAGGCCCTGGAGACGGCCGTCGGCATCCACGAGGGGGAGCTTCTCGATCTTGTTCTTCGCCAGGAGGTCGGAGGCCTCGTCACGGCTGATGCCCACGCGGCCCGTGATGAGCGGCATCTTGGTCATGACGTCGCGCACCAGGCGGTTGGGGTATTCACTCTCCGGGACGAAGCGGGTGTCGCGGTTGGTGATGATGCCGAGCAGGCGGTTGTCGGCGTCGACCACGGGGAGGCCGGAGACGCGGTAGCGCGCACAGAGCTGGTCCAGCTCGAGGAGCGTGGCGTCCGGACCGATCACGAGCGGGTTCGTGATCATGCCGGATTCGCTGCGCTTCACGCGGTCCACGTGATCGGCCTGATCGGCGATGGACAGGTTGCGGTGGATGACCCCGAGGCCGCCCTGGCGCGCCATGGCGATGGCCATGCGGGACTCGGTCACGGTGTCCATCGCGGCGGAGAGCAGCGGGGTCTGCACGGTGATGCGCTTGGAGATGCGGGAGGAGGTGTCGGCGTCCGACGGGATGACGTCGGTGTGGCCGGGCAGGAGCAGGACGTCGTCGTAGGTGAGTCCTACGAAGCCGAACGGATCGTGTTCAGGGGTGGTCATGAGTGCGCCTCTTTCGGGGATACCGGGTGGGTGTGCAACAGATGACCAGCCAGTCATTACGGGTCTGGTCCGTGCGTAGTTGATTAATTCTAAACGCGGAGCACGGGGCCGCTGTTCCTCCGGCCTGCCGTGACATTCACCACTTCATGAGCCGGGTGAACTCCGAGGCGAAGGGGGCCGCGAGCGTGTCCAGGAACGTCTCGGTCAGATGGTTCGAATCCAGGAAGACGCGGACGTTCCCCACCACCGGCGGGCACGTGGTGGGCAGGCAGATGTAGTCACTCAGGTCCATGAACGTGGTGTTCTTCAGGACCGGTTCCAGCGGGGCGTAGGCAGGCACCGCGGGGAGCACCTGGTCCCGCTGCATCACGCAGCCGGGGCTGTTCACGCCCTTGACCAGGGCGCACTCCGCCAGGTTCTTGGAGGACCGGGGGTTGTCCCGCAGCCCGAGCACCTTGATGCCCTGGTCGCCGAGTTCGCGGGCCGTGCTCTCGAAGCCGACGCTCAGCTGCTCGTCCGTCGAGTCCGGAGTGGACTGCGTGGCCATAGTGATGACCAGGTCCGGCTTGAGCTCCGCGATGTATTTCCGGAGATCCCCGTTGAAGGAGTCACATTCCTCGTTGCCCGTGGGCTCTACGGCCGAGTAGGGGCATCCGCCCTTCACGTCGGCGATGAGGTTCCAGTTCTGCTGGGTGGCGAGGGGTTTGATGGCCGCGAGCATCTGCTGGGCGTGGGAGTGACCCACCACCAGGACGGTTTTGGAGCCCTTGCCCTCGGCCGGCTGCATGGCACAGTTCCGGATGACCTCGTCACCCTCGCTCGGACGGAAGGCACCCTCGCAGCTGCCGTCCAGCGTGGACCAGTCATTGCCCACCCGCTCCGGCTGCGGAACCAGAGCCGT